>Ga0209425_10006539_pt1 | contig 11163 bp, 9 predicted proteins | sample COG_05_FD_184749 | JGI IMG/M metagenome (GOLD analysis project Ga0209425, IMG submission 184749) | Pelagic Microbial community sample from North Sea - COGITO 998_met_05 (SPAdes) (version 2) | ecosystem: Environmental > Aquatic > Marine > Neritic zone/Coastal water | place: Helgoland, sampling... | reverse complement strand
GTATTAAAAAGGGAGGCATTAATCACTTGAGTATGAGCTAAAGCTAAATAAGTAAAAGAATTAAATAAACCTACACTCGTTAAAGCTAAAAAAAATAGTAATGGTAAATTTTTCAGTATTATATTTTTATTACTTAATATTTCTTTATAAGTAAAAGGCAATAGAATTATCCAAACAAGCGACCATCTTAAAAATACTAATGTCATTGGAGGAATATTTTCAAAATATGCCAATTTTCCTACCATAAAATTTCCTGCCCAAAATAATGTTGCACATACCAACATTGTGTAAGCTTTTATATTTTGCATGAGTCAATTAAGCGTTTAAAAATGCTTTTATAATTACTAAAAAAAAACCCCCTTTCGGGGGTTTAAATTTTTTATTTAATTAGTTGTAAAACTAGAATGATTTACCAACAGATATTCTTGCAGATAAAGTTTCTAGATCACCACTAATAGTTGATACAGCGTCAGATCCAGTAGATTTTAATGTAAATTCTTCATAATCTGTATATGCTGCTTCAGCTCTTACAAAAGTTCCATTGTCTCGTTCTTTATTAATTCCGAAACCAATAGTTGCAAAGTTAAGAGATTCATCTCCATAACTTGCACCAGTTTTAAGTGACTCAGTTGTTTCAACATCAACAAAACCACCACCTAATTTAGCATAGAACCCATTTGATCCCATTGGCATAAGTGCGTAAATTGTTGTGTGCATAGAAAAATCTGCAGAAGCTTTATTTGTTCCTGTTACTGTTCCAGAAGTTAATTTATCCGTTCTTGAAACTGAGTTTGAACCAATTTCAGCTGACATTGGAATTATTGCAACACCTACTGAAAGTCCCTCAGCAGTTTGTTTTTCAATAAAAATTTCTGCAGCCATCGCCTCATCACTATGAGTTTTGCTAGATTTAGAGCCAGAAGTTTTCAAAGTTTGTGTACCGCTAACTTCTACATCTAAATACATACCACTGATACCCATACTAACTTGAGCATTAGCAGCTGACATCAATAAAATAGTTGATGCTAAAATTGTTAAAATTTTCTTCATAATTTATCCTCTTATACTTAATTAATTACGTGAACTTAGCTTTTTTATAAAAAATTAATACTAAAAATTATTTCAAAATTCACTTTATTTAAATTGTTGTAATTATACCACACAATGGTATTTACAAAAATCACATATTTTATAGGGTTTTTTTCATATAAAAATGAACAAATTCTCATTATTTTTTCAACTAAGATAGGTATTAAATACAATCTGGTATTGAGCAATAAGAAGAGGGTATTCTTTACCAAAAGGTAATTTTTTTATTATTTTAAAAAGAATCGAAAACTTTAAAAACAATTCATTATTATATGTACTTATGTTTTTAAAATAATTTAATTAAATCTTGATGAACTATATGGGTTTAAATCTAAATTAGTATTATCTTTAGCTATCATTCCAGAAATAATTTTCCCAGATATCGGGCCTAAAGTCCATCCTAAATGATGATGCCCAAAACAATAAAAAACATTTTTATGATTTTTAGAGGGACCTATAACAGGTAAAAAATCTGGCATACTTGGTCTAAAACCTAACCATTCGTCATCATGTTCTGGCAAGTCTCCAAGCATATATTTTGCATTATTAATTAAATTTTTAATTCTTCCTTTTGATATTGGATTATCTAGACCGCCGAATTCAACTGTTCCTACAACTCTAAGCCCTTGTTCCATTGGGGTAATTCCAAAACCTCTATTTTGAAAAATCACAGGTCTACTTAAAAGATGGTCGCAATTTTTAAAATGAATATGATATCCTCTTTCAGTATCTAATGGAATTTTTTCATCTAAATTATCTGTCAGTTTTTTAGAAAATGCACCACAAGCAATTACTATCTTATCAAAAATATAACTTTGCGATTCACATTTTATAATTGGTTTTTCATCTTCAAATTTTATATCTTCAACGTTTGACCTTTTAAATTTTCCTCCTTTTTTTAAGAATAGATCAAATAATTTTAAAAGTATTTTTTTTGGGTTTCTAGCGTGCCTTCCATATCGATAGTATACTCCCCCGTGATAAAAAGGTTTGATGTTTGGCTCAAGGTCATGAATTTCTTTGGGTGTGATCACTTGCTGATCAATACCAAGATCGTTTCTTACTTTAATTTCCAGATCTCTACTTTTTAAATTTTGATTATTCCAAATATAAAGAATACCTTTTTTTTCAACTAATCCTTCAAGGTCTATTTCATCAAATAATTCATCATAGGCAGGTAATGCTAAATCTAAAATTTGATGCATATTTTTTGCAGTATGCATCATTTTATCAGTCGAACAGTTTCTAATAAATCTTAAAAACCAAGGGATCATTTTAGGAACATAATTCCATTTAAGTGCAAGGGGCCCTGATGAGCTTAAAAGCATCGCTGGCACATCACTTAAAACATCGGGTCTATTTATTGGTACTGAGGCATAAGGAGAAAAATGTCCTGCGTTTCCGTATGATGCGGCTGGACTGCCTGGATCTTCTTTATCGAAAATTATTACATCGTATCCTTTTTTTTGAAGAAATAAAGCATTTGAAATTCCTTGAATGCCTGCACCAACAATACCAATTTTTAAATCATTACTCATAAAAATTTATACAATTAAATTTTAAAATAATTTAGGCGACAAATTATACTTAAGCAATTGCTTGTTGATTGTGCACTCTAGAACTCATAACAATACCAAAACCTAGCATTGTAGCTAGCATTGATGATCCGCCATATGACATAATTGGCAATGGAGATCCTACTATTGGTAGAAGACCAAGAACCATACTCATGTTTATTGCAATATAGACAAAAATTGCGACCCCAAAACTATAACAAAAAATTTTTGCAAAATAGCTTCTTGAATTAGATCCTATTGCTAATACTCGATAAATAATAATTGCATATATTAAAAGTAGTATTGCCGAACCAACAAATCCAAATTCTTCTGAAAAAAGTGTAAAAATAAAATCTGTGTGTTTTTCTGGCAAAAACTCTAGATAACTTTGTGTTCCTTTTAAAAATCCTTTTCCAAAGATACCCCCTGATCCAACGGCTATTTTAGATTGTATAATTTGATACCCAGCCCCTAATGGGTCTCTGTCAGGATTTAAGAATGTCAAAACTCTTAACTTTTGATATGGTTTTAAAAATGAAATAATAAATGGTAATGAAATTAAAAATCCCAGCATAGTATAAATAAAATATTTATGATTAATTCCAGCAAACCACAGAACTGCTATACCACTGATTGCAATAAGAAGTGAAGTTCCCAAATCAGGTTGAACAATTACTAAACCCATAGGTAATAAAATAATTATTAATGAAGTTAAAATTGTATATATTGAATTCACATTTTCTAACTTCATTCTATGAAAATATTTTGCTAAGCACAAAATTATACAAATTTTCATTAGTTCAGATGGTTGTAAATTAATGAAATATAAATCTATCCATCTTTGAGATCCTGATGATTGAATTCCAAATAAATATGTCCATACCAATAATCCTATTACTGCTAAATAAATTAAATATCCAACAGTAAACCAGAACTTAATGTTGATAAGCGAAAAAATTAACATCATAGCAGTAAAAGTTACCAACTTTATAAAATGACTTTTCGTATGAAATAATACTTTTCCTCCGTCTGTAGAATACATCGTAGCAAGACTAATAAAGCCTAAGAATAATATACAGGTTAGCAATATATAATCAAAATTTTTAAATTTTGAAAAAAAACTGAGTCTGTTATTTGAGAGTCTAGTGTGTTGATACATTTAAATTTCTAAATAATTTTTTTTGTCTTTTAGTTGTCTTAAGGAATGCCTATCAATAACTAATTTAAATAATTTTTTTGCCATAGGGGCTGCTGTAGTACTTCCATTACCTCCATGCTCTACTAGTATGCTTAAAGCATATCTTGGGTTTTTATACGGACCAAAAGCTATATATAAAGCATGATCTCTCTCTTCATAAGGAATTTCAAATGTTTTTAAATCTAAAGCTCTATCTTGTTCAGTTATTTTTTTAACTTGGGCTGTTCCTGTTTTACCTGCAAATTGATACTTTGGATCATTGATTCTTGAACGATAAGAAGTTCCCATAACTTCATTAGTTGAACCAAACATTGCGTCTTGAACAATCTTAATGTTTTTAGAGTCTTTAAATAATGGTATAAATTTATCTTCAGGTTCATCTTCGCCTTCTTCTTTAGCAATTATTTTAGGATAAATTTTATATCCTCCATTAGCAATTTGTGCTGTCATTAAACATAATTGAATTGGTGTAGTCTGAATATAACCTTGACCAATTCCAGTAATCATAGTCTCTCCTAATAACCATCCTTTTCCTAAAGCATTCTTTTTCCATTGCGTACTTGGTATCAAGCCTTTTTTCTCGATATCAAATAAGTCACCAAAAACTTCTTTTCCTAGGCCAAACCTTTTTGCTGTTTCACTAAGTTTATCTACTCCTAATTTACGAGCTATTTCATAAAAGTATGTATCACAAGATTGTTTCATTGCATTTCTAAGGCTAACAAATCCATGTCCTTTTTTTTTCCAACAATGGTAAGTTTGACCATACATTTCCGTTTTACCCGTACATTTAACTGTAAAATTAGTGTTAATAATTCCATTCTCCAAAGCTGATAGAGCAACTATTGGCTTGATAGTTGATCCTGGGGAATAGTTTCCTTGTAGTGTTTTATTAACTAATGGTTTCATAGGATCGTTACGAATTATTTGCCAATCATCTTGACTTATTCCAAAAACAAACAGATTTGGATCAAATGAAGGTGAAGAATGCATTGCTATTATTGAACCTGTGTAAATATCCATAACACAAATTGAACCAGCTTTATCTTTTAATAATTCATTAGCCAATTGTTGAACCTTTGTATCAATTGTTAATTTTAAAGTTTTTCCTTTTTCTCCTTTTTGAAATTCTAATTGGCTAATTCGTCTGCCATAAGCATTAACTTCATATCTCTCGATGTCATTGGTGCCTATCAATTTTTCTTCAAGCGATTTTTCTAAACCTACTTTTCCAACTTTAAGACCTGGAACAAAGTTTTTCTTTATCATTTCATTTTTTTCAATATCCATTTCATTAGCTTGGCTGACATAACCAAGAATGTGAGTAAAGCTATCTTTAAAAGGATAGTTTCTCGAAATTGATATAACTGGCTTTACACCATTTAGATCATATAAATGATTGTTGATTTTTGAAAATTTTTTCCAATTTAAATTATCTGATACTATTAATGTTTCCCACGGTTTTATTTCATTCTTTTTTTTTAAAACTTTTTTGAACTCTTTGTCTGATAATTCCAGTAAATCCTTTAATCTATAAATCACATAACGAAAATCTTCTACTTGCTCAGGTATCACATGAAGTTGATAGGCCTCAAAATTTCCAGCAATTATATTTCCAAAATAATCATGAAACTCGCCCCTTACAGGAGCTAACTTCCATTCTCGTATTCTATTTTTATCTGAAAGAGTTAAATATTTTTTATTCTCTTTTACTTGTAAAAAAAATAGTCTGCTTATAAGCCCAATCATTACAAAAAACTTTAATGAACTGGTAATAAACATTCTGCGATTAATTGAATTAAGTTTTGTTACATTTTCGCTAGAAGAACTAATCATTTAAACCTTTAAGATAATATTTAAATATTGATGCAAAAATTATATAAAATAAAAACGTAAAAAAAGTATTTACTAAATAATTCATTAAAATTAGATTGAATGAAAAAAATAAAGTTAAAATTGAGTAATTTATTGAGTTAACTAAACTTAAGATGAATAAAAAATAGAACCAGTCTTTAATCGTATTGGGTCTTATTGTGATATTTCTATAATAAGATGTAGTAATACAAATTAAAATATACGACAAACTGCTTATTCCTAAAGGTAAACCCACCACTGTGTCGTTTATCAATCCAGCTAAAAAAACAAAAAAATAATCAAAATGCTTAAAATCTTTGAGTGTAAAGAAAAAAATTAGAATAAAAGGAAAATTGAATGAAAAATATTTTAAATTTAAATAATTAAAATCAAATTCATTTAATACAGATATAGTTAATATTATTATTGGTAGCCAAGAATAAAATTTAAAAAAAGGTCCTTTCGTTTTAAAACTAACCATTAATTTTTCCTTCCTTTATTCATTACACATTTTCTGTATTCATCAGATCCTACTGTAAAACCTTTGGAATTAAAAAAAGATCTTCTACATTTATGTGCATAATATAAATTCAATTTTAAAAATTCTAATTCCTCTGCGTCTTGATTGTTTTGTTCTATTTCTTTTTTTTGAGAATTGACTTTATTTTCTAAGTCAATAATTTTAGCAGCTAATTTGTTTTGATCAGTTTTTAATGTTTCATTTTCTTGTTTATATTTTGAATTGGTATCCTCTATAATCTCTATTTCTTCCTCAAGAATTTTTAATTTTGCTTGTAATGGATTAATAGTTTTATTTTCATTTTGGGATGTTTCTGAATTAATTTCTTGAATCTCAGTTTTAGTAATTACCTCAGCAAATACATATTTTAGTTGAGAAAAGTCACTATAAAATTCAATATTAAACTTTTTACTATTGTCCTCTTTTATAATTTTTACTTTACCAACGGGTATTCCGCTTTTAAAAATTCCACCAGTTCCAGATGTATAAGCTATACTTTTTTCATTAAATTCATTTTTCATACTATCTTTAATATATTTAATTTGACTATTATTATCTCCCGAACCTGTAATGATGGCTTGAATATTTTGAGGAGCGATACTCACTGGAACATTAGAGTTCAAATCAGATAATAACAATACTCGAGCTGTTTTATAATTAACCTCAATAACTCTTCCTACCAAATAAGATTGATCAAATATATTAGTGCCAATTTTAATATTATCTCTACTTCCTTTGTTAATGATTATACTTTTTAGAAAAGGGCTATTTTGATCAACTATAATCTTTGCTAAAATTTTATCCGAACTTGAAACATATTCATTAATTAATTCTTTTAATTCCTTATTTTCAAATTGAATAATATCACTTGAAACATTTTCTGATCTTAAATTGTTTAGTTCTTTTTTATTTTTTTTGTAATCTTTAAAAAAAGAGGTGTAATCACTTATTTCGTAAAATGTATTCTTTGCAAAATTTTCAGGAATTGAAACAACAAATGAAGATCTGTAAACAATTTCATTTATTCCTATTTTTATATATCTTATTATTTTAAAATCTAAGTTTGATAATAAAATTGTAAATACTGAAATAAGCAATAATGTTATTAATGAAAATTTTTGTTGAGTACTTTTTTTTAAGAAAGCAGATCTGATTGCTATAATAAAATCATCTCTGCTTGCAACCATCGTTTTTAGTATTCAGTCATCATAGTCGAGAATGTTTGCTCTTGATCTAAAGCCATTCCCGTTCCAACTGCTACACAAGACAAAGGGTCTTCTGCTATATGAACTGGTAATCCTGTTTCTTTTGAAAATCTTTTATCAATATTTTTAAGTAAAGCTCCTCCACCAGTTAAAGTTAATCCCATATCCACTAAATCTGCTGATAACTCTGGAGGTGTTGATTCTAAGGCATCTTTAATTCCATTAACCATTTCTTTTAAAATATCATTTAGAGCTTCAGCAGTATCCTCTTCTGTAATATTAACTTCTTTAGGTGTTCCTGATCTAAGATCTCTTCCTTTAACAGGATAGGTGTTATCATTTGTTGGTATTGCTGTACCAATTTCTTTTTTTATTTTTTCTGCAGTACTGTCACCAATCATTAAGTTATATTCTTTTCTCATATAACTAACCATTGCAGCATCCATAGCGTCTCCAGCAACTCTTAAAGATTTTGAATAAACTAATCCACCTAAGGACATAACAGCAATCTCACTTGTTCCACCACCTATATCAACAACCATTGAACCGGTTGCTTCTGAGATTGGAAGATTAGCTCCTATTGCAGCTGCAATTGGCTCTTCAATCAATTGAACTCTTCTTGCTCCTGCTGCAAGTGCGCTATCTTGAATAGCTTTTCTCTCTACTGGTGTTGATCCAGTTGGTACACATATTAAAATTCTTGGATTAGCAAAACTGCTTCCTTTGTGAACTTTTTTGATAAAATGTTTTATCATTTCTTCTGTAACGATAAAGTCTGCAATTACACCATCTCTTAGTGGTCTTATAGCCTGTATATTTCCTGGAGTTCTTCCTAGCATTGTTTTTGCTTCGTCACCAACTGCTAGAACTTGTTTTTTCCCTCCTTGATCAACTATTGCTACAACAGAAGGTTCGTTCAACACAACTCCCTGTCCTTTTACAACAACAAGAGTATTTGCTGTTCCTAAATCAATAGCCATATCTTGGCTCCAAACTTTTTTAATTTTATCAAATAAACCCATTTATATTCCTCTTACTTTTTCTAAATTTTGCTCAATTTCAGGAGCTGTTTTTTCTCTTTTAATTATCATTTTATTTAACGCACTCAAATACGCATTAGCAGATGCAACTAATGTATCTGTATCTGCAGCTTGTCCAACCGTTGTTTTTCCTTTTTCCTCAATTCGAACACTTACTGTTGCTTGAGCATCTGTTCCTTCAGTCACGGCATGAACTTGATACAATAAAAGTTTCACATCATGTGGGTACAAAACTTTTATACATCTAAATATTGCATCAACTGGTCCATCGCCAGTTTCTGAAGTTTTTTTAACTTCTCCATAAACATCTAAAGTCATTTCTGCTTTTTGAGGTTCTCCAGTACCGGCAAATACCTTTAAGGACTTTAAATTTATAACATTTTTTTCTAAAACCATACTGTCATCAACTAATGCTGCTATATCATCATCATAAACATGTTTTTTTTTATCAGCTAATATTTTAAATTTTCCAAAAGCTGTTTGAATTACATCGTCAGTGACATCTACATACCCAAGGTCAGATAATTTTTCTTTAAAGGCATGTCTTCCAGAATGTTTGCCCATTACCAATGAGGTTTTTTTTACTCCAACACTTTCTGGGGTCATAATCTCATAAGTTTCTCTATTTTTAAGCATTCCATCTTGATGAATACCAGCCTCATGTGCAAAAGCATTTTTTCCAACAATTGCTTTATTAAATTGAACAGGAAATGTTGCATTTGATACAACTTTAGAAGCTTTGCTTAATAACTCAGTATTTATTCCTGTTGTGTATGGCATTAAATCATTTCTAGTTTTTATTGCCATTACAATTTCCTCCAAAGCAGCATTTCCTGCTCTTTCACCAATACCATTAATTGTGCACTCAACTTGTCTTGCACCTGCTGAAACACCTGCTAAAGAATTGGCAACAGCCAACCCTAAATCATTATGACAATGAACAGATAAAATTGCTTTATCAATATTGGGAACTTTATTTTTTAAAGTTGAAATAATTTTAGTAAACTCCGATGGTGTTGTATAGCCAACTGTATCAGGAATATTGATTGTCTTTGCCCCACTGTCGATAGCAAGCTCAACAATCTTGCACATAAAGTCCATATCAGTTCTAGTTCCATCTTCACAAGACCATTCTACATCATCTGTAAGATTTCTAGCATAAGAAACACTTTCTTTTATAGCCCCCAAGACTTCTTCAGGTGTTTTGTTTAATTTATGCTTCATATGCAACGGGCTTGTTGAAATAAAAGTATGAATTCTAAATCTAGGTGCAGATTTTAATGCTTCGTGACACGCATCAATATCTTTCTTACTTGCTCTTGATAAGCCTGCGGGTATAGAATTTTTCAAAATTTTACTTATAGCTTTAACAGACTCAAAATCTCCAGGAGAAGCGATTGGAAATCCAGCTTCAACTATATCGACTCCAAGTTCGTCAAATATTCGTGAGATTTGAATTTTTTCTTCAAGACTCATTGATGCTCCAGGTGACTGCTCACCATCTCGCATTGTCGTATCAAATATAAAAACTTTATCTTTATTAGCCATAATAATTATTTATAGAAAAACTATAATACAATCTCTATTAGAAATTGCAAAATATTTCTGTAAATTGGCTAAGTGTAATTAACTCTTGTCGCTATCAACTAATTTTTTCTTACTAATCCAAGGCATCATTGCTCTTAAATTAGCTCCAACTTTTTCAACCGGATGTTCTGCTAATTTAGCACGAGTAGCAAGAAAGTTTTTTTGACCATTTTTACATTCATTCATCCAATCTTTAGTAAATTTACCCGATTGAATATCTGCCAAAACTTCCTTCATTCTTTTTTTTGTTTCATCCTTGTTAACAATTCTAGGTCCAGAAACATACTCTCCATACTCTGCTGTATTTGAAATTGAATAATTCATGTTTGCTATTCCGCCCTCATAAATTAAATCAACAATTAATTTCACTTCATGAACTGTTTCAAAATATGCCATTTCAGGTTCATAACCAGCTTCAGTCAATGTTTCATAACCATTTTTAATTAGCTCAACTAATCCTCCACAAAGTACTGTTTGTTCACCAAATAAATCCGTTTCTACTTCATCCTTAAAAGTTGTTTCAATTATTCCAGATCTTCCACCACCAACAGCTGAGGCATAAGACATAGCAAGATCTCTTGCTTTGCCTGATCCATTTTGATGAACTGCAAAAAGACATGGAACTCCTCCACCTTTTTCAAATTCACTTCTTACTAAATGACCTGGTCCTTTTGGAGCAACCATAAATACATCTAAATCTTTTCTTGCTTTTATTAAATCGTAATGAATATTTAGACCGTGTGCAAAAGCAATTGAAGTTCCTTCTTTAACTCTTTGTTCAATATGATTTTTGTAAATTGCTGCTTGCAGCTCATCAGGTGTTAAAATCATCACAACATCTGCCCACTCTGCTGCATCGGATAAGTTCATTACTTTTAATCCTTTTGACTCAGCTTTGGCAGCACTTGAAGATCCTTCTCTTAATGCAACAACAATTTCTTTTACTCCACTATCTTTTAAATTTAATGCATGAGCATGACCTTGACTTCCATACCCAAAAATTGCAATTTTTTTATCTTTTATTAAATTTACATCAGTATCTTTTTCATAAAACATTTTCATATTTTTTCTCCTTATTAAAATTATTTAAATAACCAAAGCACCTCTAGTCATC
>Ga0209425_10006536_pt1 | contig 11167 bp, 11 predicted proteins | sample COG_05_FD_184749 | JGI IMG/M metagenome (GOLD analysis project Ga0209425, IMG submission 184749) | Pelagic Microbial community sample from North Sea - COGITO 998_met_05 (SPAdes) (version 2) | ecosystem: Environmental > Aquatic > Marine > Neritic zone/Coastal water | place: Helgoland, sampling... | reverse complement strand
GATGATTATATTGGAGGCTTCCCTCCTCACCCTCACAGAGGAATCGAAACAGTTACTTATATGTTAAGTGGCGAATTTGAGCATGAGGATAGCACTGGGGCTAAAGGTAGGATGTCTTCAGGAGATGTCCAGTGGATGAAAACTGGTGGAGGAATAATTCACTCAGAAATGCCAGCAATGACAGAAGGTAAGCTTCATGGATTTCAATTGTGGGTAAATATGCCTGCTAAATTAAAAATGAATAAGCCTGAATATATTTATATTGATGCAGATAAAATGAGTATTTATAGAGATGATCATAAAACAGTTAAAGTAATTGCTGGAAAATTTGGTGATGCTGAAGGACCTGTTAAGGGTCATAATATTGAGCCAATTTACTTTGATATAGAAATTGATGAAGGTAAAGAGTTTAATTTTGATCTTCCTTCAACACATAACTCTTTAATTTACTTAGTTGAGGGTGAAATTAAAGTTGGAGAAAATAGTCATGACCAAGCTAAAAATTCTACTTTAATTATCCTAACTAGAGGTAAAAAGTTAAAAGTTTCAAGCTTATCAAAAGCTAAGTTTTTATTAATATCAGGTAAACCTATTGGAGAACCTATTGCAAGAGGTGGGCCGTTTGTAATGAATACTAAAGCTGAAATCTTGCAAGCAGTGCAAGATTATCATAATGGTACATTTGTAAAATAATGAAAGCAATTCAAATTCAAAAATTTGGTGGTCCAGAGGTTTTGGAACTTAAAGATATTGAGATTGGAAAACCAGGTCCTAAAGAAGTTTTAATAAAAAATTTATCCATCGCTATTAATTATATCGATGTTTATCACCGGACAGGTTTATACCCAATTCCTCTTCCGAGTGGTATTGGTTTAGAAGCATGTGGAATAATTGAAGAAATAGGTTCTGAAGTCGATTTGTTTAAAGTTGGAGATAGAGTTAGTCATGCATCAATGCCTATTGGTGGTTATTCTGAAAAACAAATAATGCCTCAAGAAAAATTAGTTATTGTTCCAGAAGGAATTTCAGACGAAATAGCCTCTTGTATTGTGTTAAAAGGAATTACTGCAGAGTACTTACTTCATCGAAGTTATGCAGTAAAAAAAGGTGATAAAATTTTATTTCATGCAGCGGCTGGTGGCGTGGGGCAAATTTTATGTCAGTGGGCTAATGCAATTGGTTGTACTGTTATCGGAACTGTTGGATCAAAAAAAAAGGAGGCTATTGCTAAAAAAAATGGTTGTCATCATGTTATCAATTATTCAGATAATAATTTTGTTGAAGAGGTTGAAAAGATAGTTGGTAAAAATGGAATTGATGTTGTTTACGATGGAGTTGGTACAAAAACATTTGAAGGTTCAATTGAGTGCTTAAAAATTAGAGGAATGATGGTGGCATTTGGAAATGCATCTGGTTACGTGCATACTTTGGATATTAAAAAACATATAAATGCTAAAGGACTTTTTTTTACACGGCCTTCTATAGCCCATTATACGGTAACAAGAAAAGAACTTGAAGATTCAGTGGCAAAAGTTTTTGAAGCAATTTTATCTAAAAAAATAAAAATCGAAATTTCTAAAAGATATTCTTTAAGTGACGCAAAAAAAGCTCATGAGGAATTAGAGGCAAGATTATTAATAGGTCCTGCTGTAATCATACCTAATTAGTCTAGGTCTACATCCATATCAGACATATGCAGTTTTAACGCATTAGTTGATACATGAATTTCCCTAATAAAAAATACAATTGAAATGATCATTGAGAGACAACATGATCCAAAAATTAACCTCGCTACAAATATTTCATCCAAATAAAGACCTAACACTGTCAGCATGTTGAATAAAAAACCAAATGCCGCAAACATAATGGTCCATCTAAGAAGGGTAATTCTTCCACTTAAATTAATAAACTGTTTTTTCCATTCATGAGGAATATGATTTTCATAAACATGTTCGTCATGAAGCTCCCTAATCAATTTACTTAAAGAGTGAAATCTATTGCTATATATATTCATTAACAAGGGTATAGCCGGAAACATAAGAGCTGTAACTGTATAATCTATATTCATACGAATCAGTTTGATTATCAATCTTGTGTTTGTTATTTACAAGTAAATTTTATGAACCAAATTAAACTCTTTATCGAATTAACTAGAATAAAAAAACCTATTGGGTTTATGCTTTTATTTTGGCCTTGTTCCTGGGGCCTAACAATTGCATATGATTTTTCAGGCGAAAAAAATACATATTTATTTTACCTTATTTTATTTTTAGCTGGTTCAATTTTAATGAGATCAGCTGGTTGTATAGTCAATGATATTGCTGATAGAAAATTTGATCAAAAAGTTTCTAGAACAAAAAACAGACCAATTGCTTCAGGAAAGGTTTCTGTGGCTCAAGGATTTTTTTATTCTGCTGTGTTATGTCTTTTAGCTTTAGCAGTTTTAGTGCAATTTAATTATTCAACAATTTTTCTTGCTTTAGGGTCGATGCCATTGGCATTTACATATCCTCTAATGAAAAGATATACTTATTGGCCACAACTTTTTTTAGGGATTACTTTTAATTATGGCATAATATTAGGATGGAGCTCAATTATTAATGAAGTAGATATATTGCCATTTATCTTATATTTTGGAGCCATATTTTGGACACTGGGATATGACACTGTTTATGGATTTCAAGATATAAAAGATGATGAAATTATAGGATTAAAATCAACCTCAATAAAATTTAAACGTAACCCATATATTTTTTTAAAATTATGTTATTTCATTTTTCAAATAAGTTTAGTTATTATTGGTCTTTTGCTAAAACTCAACCTAATCTATTTTATTTTTTTATTTATGGCTGCTGTACAAATATATTATTTTCAAATTTATAAACTAGATATAAATAAAATGGACAGCTGCCTAAATATTTTTAGATCTAATAATTTTTTAGGTCTTATAATTTTCTTAGGTTTTTTAATAGGAAAAATTTAATTATGGATAATTTTGTAGTTATTAAAAGATTATATAAGAGTTACACAAAAAAATATTTAAAAAAAATTTTATTATCGGGTTTTTTTTCTTTAGTATTAGCAGGTAGTACTTCTGCAATTGCTTATTTGTTAGATCCTGCAATTAACGAATTATTTATAAAACAAACAAAATCTTTAATTTATATCATACCATTATTTATTATAGCGGCCTTTACAATTAAAGGTGTCTCTTTGTATCTAGCAAGGATTATTATGATAAGTGTTTCAGAAGAAGTAAGAAAAGATATTCAGTTAGATGTTTTTAAATCCCTAATTAATGCAGATACAAAAGTTATTGATAATAACCACTCTGGTAGTTTTATTAGCAACTTAACTAATGACGTAAATATGATTACTGGGCTTGTTAGCACAGCTATATTAAATATATTTAAAGATAGTTTCACTTTAATTGGTTTGTTATGCGTGATGTTTTATCAAAATTGGAAATTAGCATTAATTGCTTTAATAATGATACCATTAGCTAGTTTAGCAGCAAAATCTCTTGGAAAAAGAATAAGTAAGGTAACAACCCAGCAAATGCAGGAAGCTTCAATACTAAATTCGTATCTGATTGAAATATTTAAAAATCATAGGCTAATGAAAATTTTTCAAAGAGAAATTTATGAACAATCGAGAGCAAGTACATATATTAAAAATTTAAAAGAGTTTTCTGAGAAAATAAATAAAATTTATATAAGATCATCTCCCATCATGGAAACTCTGACTGGAATAATGATTGCACTACTAATCTTTATTTCTGCAAAATTGGTTGCTAGTAATGATTTGGAAGTGGGTAATTTTTTTTCATTCTTAGCTGCAATGATGTTGGCATACCAACCTGTTAGATCATTAGCTACTTTAAATATTACCATTCAACAGGGCCTATCTGGTGCAAAAAGAATTATACCTATAATTGATAATGAGCCAAACATAAGAGATGTAAAAGATTCAAAAGATCTATTAATAGAAAATGGTAATATTAAATTTGAAAATGTTATATTTAGATATGATAGTAATGAAGGTCAAATTCTAAACTCTATTAATATTAATATTCCAGGTAAAAAAATGACAGCATTAGTTGGACACAGTGGGGCTGGTAAATCAACTATTTTAAACCTTATTCCAAGGTATTACGACTTGTATTCAGGCGATATTAAAATAGACAACCAATCAATTTATGAAAAAAAAATTTTTTCATTAAGAAAAAATATTTCGCTTGTTAGTCAAGATACCACTTTATTTGACGACACTATTAAAAATAATATTAAGTATGCAAATATTGATGCAACTCAAAAAGAAATAGAGGATGCAGCTAAATTTTCTTTTGCTGAAGAATTTATCAATAAATTGCCAAATAAATATGAAACTATAATTGGAGAAAATGGGGTAAGACTATCAGGTGGAGAAAAACAAAGGCTTTCTATAGCAAGAGCAATACTTAAAAAAAGCCCAATAATTCTTTTGGATGAAGCTACATCATCTCTAGATGCAGAAACAGAGAGTAAAATTCAAGAAGCTATTAATTTTTTAACAAAAGGAAGAACTACAGTAGTTATAGCTCATAGGCTTTCAACAATACTAAATTCTGATAAAATTTATGTAATTGATAATGGTAATATAATTGGTGAAGGTAAACATACTGATTTGTTAAAATCATCAAATGAATATAAAAATTTCTACGAAAAACAAATATTAAAATCTTAATGCTTTTTTTTTATAGAATATTTATAAATTTAATATTCATACTCTCTCCAATAATAATATTATTTAGATTAATAAAAAAAAAGGAAGATCTAAAAAGGGTTAAGGAAAAAATTGGTTTTTTTTCAAAAAAAAAGAATAAAGGAAAGCTTATTTGGTTTCATGGAGCTAGTGTTGGTGAATTACAAAGCATTGTACCTATAGTAGAAAAATTAAATAAAAATAAGAAAATAAGACAGATTTTAATAACATCAAATACATTAAGTTCATCAAAGATTATAAGTAGTTTTAAATTCAGAAAGGTTATTCATCAATTTTTCCCTATTGATGTAAATTTTTTTTCTAAAAAATTTTTAAATTATTGGAAACCTTCAATTGCATTTTTTATTGACTCTGAAATATGGCCAAATATGCTAATAAATCTGAAAAAAAATAAAATACCAACCATCCTTTTAAATGGAAGAATTACAAAAAAATCATTTAAAAATTGGTTAATATTTCCAGGTTTTGCTAATACAATTTTTAATAAATTTAATTTGTGTCTTTCATCAAATAATGAGTCAAAAAAATATTTAAAAAAACTTGGAGCAAAAAAAATAAAATATATTGGTAATTTAAAATATTCTCAGTCAGAACAAAGAATAGATGATATTAAAAAAAATATTAAAAATTTTATGAAATCAAAAAAAGTTTGGTGCGCATCTAGCACTCATTTTAATGAAGAAAAGTTTTGTGGCTTAGTTCATAAAAGATTAAAAAAAAAGCATAAAAATTTATTAACAATCATTATTCCTCGTCACATAAATAGAGTTGAATCTATCAAAAAGGAATTGATTAACCTTAATTTAAAAGTTCACTTGGATGAACCATTCTCATTAATTAACAAAACTACTGATGTTTATTTGGTAAACTCATACGGAAAAACAAAATCCTTTTATAATAATTGTAAAAATGTTTTTCTTGGTGGCTCAATCATTAATCATGGAGGACAAAATCCACTGGAAGCTGCTAGGTTTGGGTGCAATATTTTGCACGGCAAAAATATTTCAAATTTTAAGGAAATTTATAAATTTCTCAATAAAAATAGCATATCACATTCGGTAAAAACAAAATTGGAATTGGAAAAAAAATTAAATGTATTCCTTCTCAATAAAAATAGCCCCTCGAAGACTATCAGATATAAGATAAACCATATTGGTAAAAAAATTTTACAAAATACTCAGAAGGAAATTAACTTTTTTTTAGAAAATGCAATTTAAAAAGCCTAATTTCTGGGATTACAAAAAACCCAATTTAATATCATATATTTTATTACCATTAACCATTCCATTAAAAATTAATAATTATTTACTAAATAAAAAAGTAAATATAAAAAATAATAAGATTAAAACTATATGTGTAGGAAATATATACGTAGGGGGAACTGGTAAAACCCCAACTACAATATATTTATATAACTTATTAAAAAATTTAAATAAAAATATTTCAACAGCAAAAAAATTTTATTCAGCACAAAAAGATGAGCATAATCTTTTAAAAAACACTAATTTAATTTTAGGTAAAACAAGAGAAGAAATAATTAATAAAGCATTAAATCTTAAAAAAAAAATATTAATATTTGATGATGGTTTGCAAGAAAAATGTATAGATTATGATTTAAAGTTTGTTTGTTTTGACACCAACAGATGGGTTGGAAATGGAAGACTAATACCATCGGGACCTTTAAGAGAGAAATTGGATAGTTTAAAAAAATATGATGGTGTTTTTTTAAAAGGTGAAGAAAAAGAGAGTAAACATCTATTCAGATTAATAAAAAAAAATAATCCCAAAATTGAAATATTTTTTACCAAATATGATGTGCTTAATTCAAAAAGATTTAATAAGAAAGATAACTTTTTAATATTTTCAGGCATAGGAAATTCAAATGATTTTAAAAATACTTTAATTAAAAATAAATTTAAGATTATTAAAGAAATTATTTATCCAGATCATTATCAATACAAAAGTAAAGATATAAAAGAGATTGAAGATTTGGCAAAAAAAATGAACGCAAAAATTATTACTTCTGAAAAAGATTATGTTAAAGTAAAACTATTTAACAAAAAGAATATTAAATTTTTAAAAATTAATCTAAAAATTAAAAATACGAATAAATTATTAAATTTTATAAAATCAAAATTTTATGAAACAGATTAAGTACTTTTTACAATACATTATTATTTTATTTTTATTTATTATTTTTAAAATTTTAGGATTAAAGTATTCATCTATTTTATCTGGTTATATTTTAAAAATATTTGGTCCAATATTTAGGTCAAAAAAAATTAGTTATTCAAATTTAAGTAATGCTATTCCTAATCTAATAGATAATCAAAAGATTAATATTTTAAAAAATATGTGGAATAATTATGGAAAAATACTGGCAGAGTACATGTTTATTAAAAATTTTAGAGTAGATTTGAAATACCAAAAAAAAATAAAAGTTATTAATAAAGAAGTGCTAGAAAAAATAATAAAAAATAAAAAACCTGTTATTTTTATTTCAGGTCATTTTAATAATTTTGAATTAATGGCAATGCAAATTGAAAAGTCAGGAGTAGAATTGGCTGCTATTTATAGACCTTTAAACAATAAGTTTTTAAACCCAATTATGGAAAAAATTAGAAAAAAATATATTTGTAGACATCAAATCAAAAAAGGAATTTCGGGAACTAAAAATCTCTTAAAATGTTTCAGAAAAAATATTTCCATTGCTTTAATGATAGATCAGAGAGTTTCGGAAGGAATTTCTTGCAAATTATTTAATAAAGAAGCTTTAACCACAACTATACCTGCACAATTTGCTAAAAAATTTAATACTGAAATAATACCTGTTTATATTGAAAGACTTGATACAAATAATTTTATAATAGAGTTCTCAAATCCTTTAAAATTTTCTAACGATGAAAGTATTCATGATATTACTCTTAAACTTAATAAAATTTTGGAAAAAATGATATTAAAAAAACCTGACCAATGGATTTGGACTCATAATAGGTGGAAATAATTTTAATTATTTTTTTTCTCTTTTTTTTGAAGCTTCTACATAAGAATAATAAGCTTCTTGTAAATCAACATTCCAATAATTTAGTTGATCTAAAGAAATTTTTTTTCCTGATATTTCACATATCACATGATCCCCCCATTCAATAACTTCAAAATTATTTGGTAAATACTTTATTTTAGCTAATTTTTTAAACATTTTTAGTTTATACAACATTATATGAAAGTTGGAATAATTGGAAGTGGTGGAAGAGAGCATGCTTTATGCTATGCAATTCATAAGTCCAATAAAGCTGAAGAAATTTATTGTATACCTGGGAACGCTGGAACCCACGAAATTGCAAAAAATGTTGATTTAGATATAAATAATTTTGGGTTATTAAAAAAATTCATTGATAAAAACAAAATAGATATTGTAATTATTGGTCCTGAAAGACCATTAGTTGAAGGCATAGTTGATTTTTTACAGTTAAACAATATTAAGGTTTTTGGTCCAAATAAAATCGCATCAAAACTTGAGGGATCTAAAATATTCACAAAAAATTTGTGTGAAAAATATAAAATACCAACTGCTAGATTTGGTGTATTTGAAAACATAGAGAAAGCATTAAAATTTTTAGATCAATGTAAATTCCCTATAGTCGTTAAGGCTGACGGTCTTGCGGCCGGAAAAGGAGTTTATATTTGTGAAAATAAAAAACAAGGAGGTCAAGCTGTTGAAGAAATATTTAATGGAAAGTTTGGAAAAGCAAACGAGATACTAATTGAAGAATTTTTAGAGGGAGAAGAGATGAGTTTTTTTGTAATTTCAGACGGAAAAAATATTAAAAAATTTGGTACCGCGCAAGATCATAAAAAAGTTGGTGAAGGTGATGTGGGGGTAAATACTGGTGGCATGGGTGCATATTCACCTTCCCGTTTAGAAAGTGACCTATTAGATGAAAAAATTTTAGATAGAATTATTAAACCTACCTTAAAAGCTCTTGAAGATTTAAATACAGATTTTAAGGGTTTTTTATATGCAGGCCTAATGATTGTTGATGAAGAGCCGTACTTGATTGAATATAATGTTAGAATGGGTGATCCTGAGTGCCAAACAATTTTACCTAGACTTAAAACAAATTTCTTTAAAGTGGTAGAGGCGGTGATTAATGAAAATTTAAGTCATATAGATTTAAACTGGAGTGATAGTAAAACTTTATCAATTGTACAATGTGCAAATGGATATCCTGAAACCTACAAAAATGGAAAAGAAATTAAAAATTTAGATAAAGTTATTTTAACAGAAAACCAATTTATATTTCATGCCGGGACTAAAATTAATGACACAAAAATTATTTCAAATGGAGGTCGTGTCTTAAATTTTGTAGCTAAATCAAATAGTTTTAAAAAAAGCAGAGAGGAAGTTATAAATCTAATTAAAAAAATCAATTGGGAAAATGGTTTTTATAGAAAAGATATAGGATTTAAAGTTATCGATTAATGAGAATTATAGGTGGAGTTTTTAAGGGTAAAAAACTATTTTTACCTAATGACAAAAATACAAGACCATTAAAAGATCTTGTAAAAGAGTCAATTTTTAATCTAATTCTACATTCTAATAAAATAAATATTGAAATTAAAAATTCATCAGTTTTAGATCTGTTTTCAGGCTCTGGTTCTTTTGGAATAGAATGTCTATCTCGTGATGCAAAAAAAGTAGTTTTTTTTGAAAATTACCCCGAAGCATTAAAAGTCTTAGAGAAAAATATAAAATCACTGAAAGATATTAAAAATTATGAAATTATCAAAGATGATTGTTTTAATTTTTTTAAATTAGATAAAAAAATCGATTTAAAATTTGATATCATTTTTATGGATCCTCCTTACAAAGAAACAAAAATAAATGAAATTATTGAAAAAATTGTAGAAAAAAATTTTCTTAATAAAAAAGGGATATTAATAATACACAGACATAAAAAAGATTTGGTAGAATTAACAAAAAAAATTAATATTTTTGAAGAACGTTTTTATGGTATTTCTAAAATATGTTTTGGTAATTAAGAGTTTTTTAAGATTTTTATAGTATCAGTTTTAATCAGTTCCACAGCAGGTTGATCAAAAGGGTTAATTTTCATCGCCATACCTAATAAAATTGTTTCAAGAATAAAAAATGTAAAGAGTTCACCTAATATTTCTTCATTTCTTTTATCAATTATAAAACTTCTAAAAGGTAATTTTTTTTTTTTAAAAACATTCTCGGTAGCACAGAACTGAGAAAATGAAATATCATTTAAACTTTTATTTTTAAGATAAAAATTTGATTTTAAAATTGATTTGTTGTTTATTTTTTTTGATTTTTTTTCTTTTACAAAAAAAAGAGTAAAAAAATTATTTTTAACACCATCAAGATAATATTGCATTAGACTATGATTATCTCTTGGCATAACAGATATAACTGGGAGTATACCTTTATTTTTTTTACCTAGACTTTCAGCAACAAGCTGCTGATACCAACTGAAAAGATCATTCGATCGATCGTCATAATTTAAAATAATAGAATTAGTTATATTATCTTTATTAAGTGTCAAAATATTACAGACACCTTCAATTAATAAATTAATGAATTTTTTATTTTTTAAAATGTCGTTTAATCTTCTAAATTTTTCTGGCTTAAATCCCATTAACTCTGCTGGTAACATCCCAACTTCAGATAAAACAGAGTATCTTCCTCCTATAAAATTATTGTGATGTATAATTTCAGCTTTTAATTTATTAGCTAAACTCATTAAATAACTATTTTTATTTTCAGTGATAAAAATATTCTTTTTTTTTTTATTAATTAGTACATTAGTATTAGATATTGTTTCTAGAGTATTGCCTGATTTAGAAATAATTAAATTTATATTTTTTCCATCATTTTTTTTAGGTGAAAAATTTGAAAAATTATCAATAAAGTTAAATTTTTTTTTTGGTTTTAAAAAACTATAAATTGCTTTAGCACCAAGAATTGATCCACCCATGCCAATCAGATCTACGTTTCTTCTATTTTTTAGACTTGAAAAAATTTTTTTGCTATATGAATCTCTATAACTTTTTTTCATTGATGATAAAATTTGACTATCACTGCTAATCAAATTTTTAAGTAAATTAGAAATATTTTTTTTTTTTATTGATAAATTTTTTTTAAAAAAAAAGTTTTTAATTTTTATACCCTTATTAGACATCTAATTTATTTGATTTTTTCTAAAATAGTCTTTTCTATAGATGTTGATTTTGAGTTATTTTTTACTTTTTTTGACAAACTTTTTTCATCATTGTTAATAAGTATTTTAATATTTTTTTCTTCTTCAAGTTGACTATCTTTATTTATATTATCGTCTGGAAAAGGTAATTGTCCAAACTCTGGGGGCATTACTAAAGG
>Ga0209425_10006534_pt1 | contig 11168 bp, 30 predicted proteins | sample COG_05_FD_184749 | JGI IMG/M metagenome (GOLD analysis project Ga0209425, IMG submission 184749) | Pelagic Microbial community sample from North Sea - COGITO 998_met_05 (SPAdes) (version 2) | ecosystem: Environmental > Aquatic > Marine > Neritic zone/Coastal water | place: Helgoland, sampling... | reverse complement strand
GCAGATTTTTTGTTAGCTACGTTAGTCCCTCCTGCGTTACCAATAGGAGCAACAGTAGACCACTCAGTTCAATACTTCTAGTGGATAAGTGAAGTATATAAAAGATGCAATATTAACATTTTCCCCCTCTCGCCTTTGAGATGTACATACAGCAAGGTTCGAGGGGTTTTTTATTTCCCCACTTCCTTCACATCAAATTTCTGATGCCAAATCAAAAAAATCTCTTGACAAAATTCCTTAACTCCTGTATAATATTCATATTATGAAAAAGAACAAAAAACAAAATTTAGTCGCAAAGTATGCACGAAAGATATGCAAGGCAGTGACTATGCGTGACAAAACAAAGTACACACGCTACAACAAACACAAAGTTAAATATAACGACAGCGATAATACATAGGAGGTAAAAATGCAGTTATTAGAAATTATGAACATGGACAGCTTAGCATTACATTCTCGCGAAGACGAGCAAGGTAGTGGTGGAGCTATGATACGCAAAGAATTACAGCGTAGGAAAGCTATCGGCTATTGGAAAGGCGATTTCGCTAAGTACGAAATCAATGATAAAGACGAGCCAGAATCAGTAGTAGGTACTGTAAGGATAGTATCATGAGTTGGGCGTCTAAATCACACAGAGGCAAACCTTCATTTCACAAGCAAGAAAAGAAAGCGTTTGAGAAACCAGCAGACCCATGGCTTTATATGGGCAACGGAGAGTTCGTAAAGTACTCAGAATTTTTAAATAGGAGAAACAACAATGCCAGCTAAATGGAAAGAAAGTGAAGTAGTCGTACCACGCGACCAACGAGGGAGAATTATGCGTACAGACAACCCTGTAAAAACATACACGCATTATTATTTAAAGCAGACACCTAGTGCAGAACTGATTAAGTATCTAAACGACTATAGTTCTAAACCGAAGAAAATTATGAAAGCACGAAATGAATTAGTGCGAAGAGGCTATACAATTACATGGAAGCCTAAGGCAGTAATCTAATGGCAGATATATTACAATTTCCCAATAGGCACGATATCAATAGAGTAGAAAGACTACGCGAGTTAAACGAGGCACTCGATCGTCAAGAACAAATGCTTCAAGAAACCATGCGTGAGTTAGATACGCTTAATGAGGAAATTGTAACGCTTACTACAGAGTATAATAGTATGTTGCAACAACTAAAAGACTTAGTTCTGAATACATAGTATTATATTTTATAAGGAGAAAAAATGACATATAAGAATTATTGGAAACGAACACCAAACAAAAACTACTTTATTGGTCAAAAGACTAATGGTAGCACAATAACAAGAATAACTCAACCAGACACTTCTGAAGAGGGGGCGTACACTGAGCAATGGCATGGCATGCCTATCAAAAAGAACCCTCGCTGGATGAATGTTACTTTAGCTAGTGGTAAAACTATGAAGTCTACAGACTTAGTACAGGATCTACAGGATGTTGTGTAAATGTGGAAACAGAGTACCACCAGCAAGGTGGGAGCTTGGCTACAGGTTATGCTTATCCTGTGGCGAAAGCAGTGCAAAAACTATAGCACAGCAGCGAAAAAAGCAAGTAGGTATTACATACAACAAAGGTGGTTATCAGTATATAACCGAAATGGATTTAAAAACTTTAGGGAGATAAAATGGAAAAACTAATTGAAAAGATCTCACAGTGGCATCATGATAGAAACTTAATCGAAGGTGCAACTAGTAAAGATCAAGTATTAAAACTAATACAAGAAGTAGGTGAATTATCTGACAGCGTATGTAAAAAACAAGATGTCAAAGACGATATCGGAGACTGTCTTGTTATATTAATTAACATTGCTGAAAGAGAAGGCACTAACTTAGAAGAATGTTTAGCAGTTGCTTACGAAGATATTAAAGATCGTAAAGGCAAAATGATAGACGGCATCTTCGTAAAAGAGGGGGATAGACTATGACGTACGATGAGTTTGTATGGGCATTTGTTATCGCTATCACAGGCTTTGCTGTACTAATGTACATCATTGCAAACAACGGAGATGATGATGGGGCAGTTTAGCGACTTAGTAGATAGACAAAGAAAAATGCTAGCAGCCGAGAACTGGCGTAAAAAAGTTAAACTTATAAGTGGAGATATTCACGCAGATAAGAAACTTTGGACAACCACATATAATGATGACTCTCAATTATTTGAGAAACTTCAAAATGGTAGGTGGACATCAACTACAGTAGGTAGTAAAATGACAGTACAAGATTGTATTGATCAGATGAGCAGGGAGGAACAAGATGTTGAGTACAGGAGCTAAAATATGTCTACATATAGATTATGAAATGCAACTAGAAGAAGGCTTGGAACATCCTGCAATTATCAGAAATCTATCAAAAACATGGTTACTATCACCTAACGAAGTTGAAGATATAGTAAAAGAACAAGAAGAATTTTTAACAACAATAGGAAAAGGGGAAATAGTATGAGTGTAAACTATACAGAAGAACAAGTAAAACATATGGTTGAAGCTTATCAGGCGAAGCCTGACAGATCAACAGTAGATGCTTTGGCAGATGAACTCAACAAGAGTGTAAAATCTATCATTGGAAAGTTAAGTAGAGAGGGCGTATACAAGAAAACAGTATATAAAACAAAGACAGGCGAAGACCCCGTTACCAAGAAAGAGTTAGTAGAAGAACTAGCTGGTATACTTGACATAAGTGCAGATTCTATAGTCGGATTGGAAAAGTCTCCAAAAGCAGATCTCAAAAATCTAGTATTAACTCTAAGAGAGTACGAAAGTAATGGTGAAGAAGGTCATGAAGGCTACCAATTGGTTTGGCGAGGTGAGTAATGGGGATAAGAGATAAAAGATATGCTAAGATTTTTCCTAGAAATGACAAACTTCGTAAGATTATAGCAGAACATGGCGAGTATTTTGAGGTTGTATCTAGTCCACAACCTGAGCCACAATTACAGAATCAACTAGCGTTAACTTTGCGTGATGAGAATATTACCTTCACGACACAAGTAGTAAACTTACGAATGATTCAAAGAGACTAAATAAAGCTCCGTTCGTCTAGTGGTTAGGACACATGGTTTTCATCCATGCAACAGCAGTTCGACTCTGCTACGGAGTACCACATGGTTTGGTAGTATAATGGTTAGTACCCTAGCTTGTCACGCTAGTAATCGGAGTTCGATTCTCCGTCAGACCGCCACATATGCGAGATTAGTATAAAGGCTATTATGACTGGCTTCCAACCAGTAGATATCAGTTCGATTCTGATATCTCGCTCCACTTTGGTTCAAACCTGCAACGGGTGTATAACGAACCACACTAAAGCTATAGCGGGTGTATAACATACTAGGGATAATTTCCTTAAAGTTGAGTGCTTACCGTTATAATTTTCCATATACCAACCCAAAAGAATAAGTAGTAAAATGACCTTAAATAAATTGCGATTGGGGATAATTTCACAAAAAAAGTATGAAAGTGTAGTTAAGTGTTGAAAGTTGGGGATTGGTGAAAAGTCGTTATGAATTAGTTGACTTTTCTTTGGTGTGATACGATTGGCATGGAATATCGTAAGCTCTATCTCCCAGTTAAAAGAAACATCAAAGATGAATTCTTCCAGTCTCGCTTCGCTTCCCTCCAGAATTCAGTTTGAAATCCTTTAATTGAGGTCGCTATGAGCAAGAGAGATAAATTAATGATTGCCGTAGTATCTATCTTGAATTAGATAATAATATTTTACCATAACTTTATCAAAAATACAAGATATTTTTTTCGTAGGTGAATATAATTGTTTAAAATTGTAGTCATTTTTGTGATCAAAATATTTTATTTCTTGAATGCTGAGAGGATTTTGGGAGGGTTCGAGAGAACTTTTTTATAAAGAGAAATTGTATCTCTTCCAAAACGAGTTTGTTCGAAAAACTCTATGAAAGAATGAGATACCAGTAAGAAGTATACACATAAAGCAAACAAAGTTTCACTTGCAAAGTCGTAAAACAATAGAGATTTCTTTTTAAGTTCTTCCATGTCTTGGTCGTCTTGCAGTATATTTACGATACTCGCTAGTTATCTTTTGTTGTCTTTTGACTGCGGCAGCTTTCATTCTTTTCTTTCTTGCTGTTGGTTTCTCATAGAACTCGAGTTCTTTTATTCTTTCTTTTCTGCCATCCCTATCTAGTTTTCTTCTCAGTATGCGAATGGCTTTTTCTACTGGTATTGTTCTACATTCAATTCTCATTTAATCCTTGTGCTCGTGTGAGGCGACACAGGTCATTCGCAATGTTATGTTGATTGTCAACTGTCGCTTGAAGAAACTTATGTACCCATGCCATATCAAAAACGAAGTCAGGATCTGTAGTATTCAGTCCTTGTTCGTGGCATGCAGCGATAAGTGCAGTTGCTAACTTATCTGTTATTTCTTCTGACTTTTTCATTCTAGGGAATTCAATTATATTATCCATCCTTTCTCCTGTGAAACGCCCATCCTCTTTTTCGAAGATAGTTTACTTGTGATGTTATGCTAGTAGTTCTTCTTAATAATCTACTGGATAACTCGTTTATTGGTATTTTATTGTAGAGGTCTTTGAGTGTCTGTCGTTCCTTAGTTGTCCATTTACCTCTTTTATAAATCATACTGTTATTATAACAAATCTTCATCCATGTGTCAACAACTATTTTTAGATACCCCTAATTTTTTACTTGACTTATGGTGAGAATTTTAGTATAATATATTCATTGGAGAAAAATTATGGACATAGATATAGCATACCTAGTAATACTGGTATCATGCATTTACCTTGCATACAGGCACGGACATCAAGAAGGAATCGGAAAGACCTTAGACTACATGAAAGCGCAGGGCAAGATAGACTTCGATGACTAATCAAAAAATAATTGTTGACTTTTGGTCTTAATTTTAGTATAATATACATAAGTGTAAGAAGGGTTTCTTGCACAATGGCGTCCATACCGAAAGGGTGGGCATAGTTTTACTGAAAAGGAAATTAGGAGAAATAATATGACGATTGATATTAGTAAATTTTGGCTTGGTATGAATAATGAGTGGTTGTTGCACAACACTGATACATCATATCCAAGATATAACATTGTAGAGAATGTGGACACAGGCAACTTTCGAATAGAGGTTGCGGTGCCAGGTTGGTCTAAACAAGAACTTGAGTTAATTCATGAAGATAATGAGTTGCTCATCAAGGGGAAAAAAGAACAGAAACTAAGTGAGAGTGAAAGATTCTCTCATCAAGGTCTCAGTCTTAAATCTTTTGAGCGTAAGTTTATGTTAAACACGGACTTAAAAGTAGATGATGTCGAATTAACAGATGGACTATTGACTATCGCGCTGTCTAAAACTCCGAACTCTAATCGTAAAGTATTGGATATTAAATGAAATATATTATGAATAGTTTTAGACAAGTAGCAAAATATGAGGATGTACAAGATACGATCACAATGGTCGGATTGATTGGTATATTTGGATTGGCAATTGTAGCCAGTGCAGTTCCTTTATTTTAGTACAAGTCGAGACGAAGTCGAGAGGGCAGGCAACTGCCCACTCGCATTATACTAATATTATGATAAATTGTACAGAAGTCGCTCTCGAAAGACTTCAACAAAAAATTGAGAGAAAACAAGTTTGGGGAATAAGACTAATGTTAAAGCCAAACGGTTGTAATGGGTGGTCGTATGACTTGAGTTATTTAGAAGAACCTAATACTTCAAGTGATGCGGTGTTCTATGGAGTAATTGCTGTAGACCCCATGACATTTAGTTATGTCGATACAATAAATATAGACTGGGAAGAAGATGGATTGAACGAATTCTTCAAAATCTCTAGTCCACAAGAAACAGCACAATGTGGCTGTGGAGAAAGTTTTACACTATGAAAATATCACAAGAGGGCATAGCCCTTATCAAGAAGTTTGAAGGATGTGAGCTAGATGCTTACCAAGACGCAGTTGGAGTATGGACTATAGGATATGGTCACATCAAGGGCGTAAAGGAAGGTATGCAAATTACCAAAGCACAAGCAGAGGAAATGTTAGTAGAAGAACTATCAGAGTACGAAAATCATGTTTCAAACGCAGTAGACAATCAATTAGACCAGTGCATGTTTGACGCATTGGTATCATGGACGTACAACCTCGGTCCAACTAATCTAAACAGTTCAACAATGCTGAAAGTTCTCAACGCTGGAGAGTACGAAGAAGTACCTGCCCAGATTAAAAGATGGAACAAAGCTGGAGGCAATGTGTTGGAAGGTTTAGTGCGCAGACGTGAAGCAGAGGCATTATTATTTGAAGGAAAAGATTGGACAAATGTCTAAAAAGATTACCCTATCAGGCGAAGAAGTAGCAATAGTTATGGCACACGCTGCAGAAAGAGGTATGACTTTTGAAGAATATATACAAGAGTTTGCACAACAACTTCAAGAACAAAAGAAAAAACAGGAGAAATAATGGATATATTATTACTAATGCTGTTGATTTGGGGATACAATGAACAACCCAAAGATGCAAAAGAAGAAGAACCAGAGATAGTTCCTATTCAAGAAGTAGAAGTACCAGACAATGCAGTAGATGTAGTAACAGTTACTCAAACTGCAGCAGTGCTTACAGCAGTTGCTGAAGCTTTGACAGGTACAAGTACAACAACTGTTACTAGTACAACTACTAGTACAGAAACTAGTACTGAAACAACAAGTACTACTTCTACAGAACAGGCGATTATTGATGAATTAAACAGTATGACTGAAACAACAACAGTCGCACCAACTACAAGTACAACAACTAGTAGTTCTACTTCTACATCATCATCAACATCTACTTAAGTAAATTATTAGTGCTACTCGTATGGGTAGCATTATGTTTTCATTATTATATTTACACACAGTATGTAACTGAGTTAGAAATAACAAGGAACATCGAGTTAGCAAATTGGGAAAAGTTAAACCAATTGGAGAGCAATATTGGACAAAATAAAACAATTCTTCGCCGCCATCAAAAGGTGGTGGATATGGTTAAAGAGCAAGTTTGTACCCCTTTATAAAGTAACTGTTAGTTTTAACAGTGTTTGGGGAGACTCAGATGATCAAGAGTTTCTTGTTCGAAAGATTATAATTCAAAAAGAAAAACATTTAAAGTTTAGAACAGAAAGTGGAGAAGTAATACAATTCACTGGTGCAGAAGGACTTAACTACAAAATAGAGGAAATCTAATGGATGGAGTTATAGTAGGTTTTGGTTTTATGATAATATTAGGTATAGCTGGGACTGCCCTACTAGCATTGGCAGTAGAAGGCACAAAAGGAATAGAAAGACAACCTTATTATGGTAGAAAGACAGGAATAAAGTATACTGCAAAGAAAACAAGAGAGGAACAAATAGTATGAATCAAATGTTACTAGCTTTTTGTTTGGTTCTCGGTGGGGCAAGTTATTGGCTCTACACAGAGAATGAAACACTGAAAGCAAACAATGCAAAACTAGAAGGTGCAATAGCAACTCAAGAAGAAGCTATAGCAACTATGCAGAAAGATTTTACTTTGCAAACAGAACAGTTGCAAAGTATGACTTTAAAAAGTCAAGAAATCCAAAGGGAGTTAATGAGATATAGTAATTTCATTAAAGAATATAAATTAACAGCAAAAATACTGGAAGATCCAGTAGAAATGGAAAGGAAAATAAATAATGGAACAAAACACGCATTTGAAGATATTGAGAAACTCAGTGCTACCGTTGACGATCTTGATGATGGTCTCCAGTTGCAGTCTACTATCAACTAGACCGATAGAAGTTACAGCAAAACCTATGCAGAGACAGATTGTACAACCAATCATGCCTCGTGAGATCGACTTAACAACTCCACAATGGATAGTTGTTACCCCCAATAATTGGGAAGATCAACTTGCAAGAATAGAAGAACAAGAGGGTGAGTTAGTATTTTTAGCAATGACAGTTCCAGACTACGAAGTTATGTCTCTAAACATGAAAGAGTTGCAAAGATATATTACTGAACTAAAAGATGTAGTAGTGTATTATAGAAAAGTTACAACAGAGAGCTTGGATGTCGATAAGCAATAAAGTATTCAGTATAGTAAAAAATCAAATAAATCATGGTAATGTTAGTATAAGTTCGGATTTAATTGATGAACATAATGCTGATAGTCTTGACATGGTAGAAATAATAGTAGAGATTGAATACGTATTTGGAATAGAAATTCCAGATGAAAAGATTGAAACATTGAGAACAGTTGGAGATATAGTATCTTATTTAAATCATACACTATCTCCTTATCACCCCATTAGAGATGAAGTTACGATTACCGACTTTAGTTAATAAGTACTTAGCTTACAGAGACGCAACAAAAGGTGCTAGGTTCTTTGAGAAACACCCCCACTTACAAGAAAGATTAGAAATAATAGAAGATTGGTGTGAAGAACTAGAAGATAGAATAGTTGATTTAGAAGAAAATCAAAATCACTACTCGGAAAGAATTAAAAAATTAGAGGAAACCAAATAGAAAGTCAACGAACATTAAGTTCAAAAACTAGACGAGTATCTGCTTATCTCGTTACAAGTTATTTAGAAGAAGCAGAGTATAAACCAATATCAGTAGATTTGGATAAGATTAAGTGCGCTAACGGACAGAAGGATGAAGAATTTCTTGCTGATGCTGTAGCACTAGTAGGACTAAAAGATCCCCTTTTATTGCTAAATTCTAACGACAAGGATTTAGCAATGGACGGCGATCAGCCCTACATTGAAGAACCTTTCTTATGTTATAAGGGGAGTGAATTCCTTTTAGCGGCAAAAGAGTTAGGTTATAATGCTATCGACTGTATTATCGCAGATGATTTAGTATGGGCGAAAGCAATAGAATACGCCTTGAAACAAGGCTGAGCCTCGTAAGAGGATTAGGAGAGAAGAATGTTAGGATTCTTACAGTGGGTTATTGGATGGATTCAAGTTATACCATGGTTAGTCATGAGTGCTTCAATCATAGCTGCGTGTACAGATACGCCAAAAGATGATAAGTTAGTCGGGAAAATGTATAAAGTTCTTGACTGGTTTGCAATCAATGTTGGTAAAGCTAAGCAGGAAGCAAAGGATAGCTAATGGCAGACGAAAGATTCGCAGGTGATATGAGTAGAAATGAGGTCGAAATTGATCTTAATAAATTCATGGAACTTGTACAAGAAAACTCAAACCTCAAAGCAAAGATCGTAGAGATGGAAGCCAACAGAGAGCCAGATAACCCTTGGCAGCGTTGGATATTTTTATCAAACATGATTGACGCTTGGAGAATTTTCCCTCGTGCATTCCTTAGTGTTTACATTTTCTTGTTATACTACTGTACAATGTGGTTTATGGGACTAGAAGATCCTACCATGGAGCAATCTGGTCTCATTAGTATCGTTGTAGGTGCAGGTGCCGCTTGGTTTGGTTTGTATGCTGGAACAGCAAAGGACAAAATTAACGGATCTGGAAAATAGTTCTTGACTTCATCTCATAATTTTAGTATAATATAAGTTATGAAAAAGTTCAAAGACATCAAAAAAATCAAGTCCGCAAAGAAAGATAAGGTATGTCCTTATTGTAAAACTACAGAAAATGTAGATGGTCTTTGTGGCATTTACAAGTGTTGGAAGTAAGATATGAATTTATTTTACTTAGACGAGGATCTCGACAAGGCAGCACAGTATCATGTTGACAAGCATATTGTTAAGATGCCACTGGAAGCTGCCCAGATTCTTTGTACAACAATTTACATTGACAAGTTTCTAGGGTATGTTCCTCGTGCGTTGAATGCAGACGAACGAGAAGTTCTAAACAAAGTTAAAGCTGAAATTAAGCATTTACCATTAGAGGAGCGACCCTTCCCCTACCTTCCAATGATGTACAATCATCCCTGCACAATCTGGGCAAGGGAGTCATTGGACAATCATGAGTGGGTTCATTGTTATGCAAATGCATTGAATGATGAATACTACTATCGCTATGGAAAACTGCACAAATCAGTAGAACAAGTAGTAAACAAACTACCAGAGCCAGTACATCTTGAAAGAGTAGGATTTACTAAGTTCGGATTGGCTATGCCAGAAGATCTTAGAGATTACGATAATCCGATACAAAGTTATCGTGATTATTACCATTTAGACAAGGCAACCTTCGCAGCTTGGTCTCACCGAGACAAACCACATTGGTGGAACGAAGATTATGCCGATTATGAAAAAAGGATAACTCGTGTATAACCCAAAGCAAGTACCACAGTATAAATTCAATGAGGACTTAATTATGTCCCGACTAGAACAGTATGTGAACAATACATATAATCAACACTACGCCCAAGAAGGAAAACAAACAACAGAGATTGTATTTGAAAATGGGCATGGTGAAGGTTTTTGCATTGGTAATATTATAAAGTACGCACAGCGTTTTGGAAAGAAAGACGGCAAGAATGAAAAAGACTTATATAAAGTTATTCATTATGCAATTATTCTTTTAGGAAAGATGCACGAAGACGATCTGAAAAATTTAAACGACTATCATTTGGAGTTAAAAGATGGCAGTTAGAAAGAAAAGAGAGGAGAAACTCTCTGAAGCAAACATTAATAAAGTAATAGAACTGCTTGCTGCAGAGAAGCCTATTACTAAAAAAGAGGCGTGTGAGATATTGCATATTGCATACAATACAACTCGCCTTAGTAAAATTATCGCAGACCATAATGAAACACTCGAACACCGAGCTAGAAGAAAAGCACAAAATAAAGGTAAGGGTGTAACAGAGCAAGAAAAAAGAACAATAGTTAAGTACTATTTAGAAGGATCTAATGTATCTGACATTGCAAAAGCATTGTACAGATCTCCTGCTTTTATTAAAGCAGTAATAGAACGAATGGGAGTACCACAAAAACTTCCAGACACCGACTATCAAGGTATCCGAGAATCCATGATACCAGAATCTTGCGTAGCAGAAGAATTCGAACCAAACGAGAGAGTATGGTCGTCTCAAGGCAACTGTATTGCAGTTGTAAAACGAGAAGTAACAAAGTCCCATGACTTTGAAAAACATGGTAGCAAGTGCTATCTATTATGGGAAATAGAAATGGCAGAGTGTGAATCGCCATACTTCGGGTTAGTAAGAGATGCAGGGCATT
>Ga0209425_10006530_pt1 | contig 11171 bp, 11 predicted proteins | sample COG_05_FD_184749 | JGI IMG/M metagenome (GOLD analysis project Ga0209425, IMG submission 184749) | Pelagic Microbial community sample from North Sea - COGITO 998_met_05 (SPAdes) (version 2) | ecosystem: Environmental > Aquatic > Marine > Neritic zone/Coastal water | place: Helgoland, sampling... | reverse complement strand
ATAAAATTAGCAGTAATGTCTCCGAGTGCTGTCCAAATACATTTTTGAACTCCATAATTCATTGAATAAGAAATGATCACAATTCTAGGTGTACCTGGGGTAATAAATAGAAATAAAATTATTTGTAAAAAAAGGAAATAATTTAAGGGGAGCATTTTGAGGTTTAAGGATAGTCCAAAAAAACCGGGAGCTAAAGATGGCTAAGATGGACTATCTAAATTAATTTATACCACGCCCTTAAATAAAATGCATTAATCATTTTTTTCAAATATAAAGGATTTATGAAAAAAAAAGGTCACACCCCCATAACTAAGGTCAAAAATCCTGAGCCCCATATTGATGATCCTGATTGGATCATTTGGGCAGCTTGGGCTGATCGGATCACTTTTGAAGAAATAGAGAAAAAGACTGGAAAGACAGAAGGTGAGGTTATTAAGATTATGAGAAGATCTATAAAACCAACTTCTTTTAGATTATGGAGAAAAAGAGTAAATCAAAAAAGCATCAAACATAGAAAAAAGTTTGAATATTCTAGAAAAGAAATTACTAGTAAAATTAAAAAGAATGATTATTTATAAGTCATGAAAAATGTAATAATTTATACTGGACCGCTTTGTAATTTTTGTGATGCAGCTAAAAGATTATTAACTAGAAATAATGTTGAATATAAAGAAATTAATATTGCAACAGTTGATGGTGCAATGGATGAAATGATTACAAAAGCTAATGGTAAAAGAACAATACCTCAAATTTTCTTTGATGACCAACACATTGGTGGTTACGATGATGTTAGGGCTCTTGAAAAAGAAAACAAATTACAAGATGTTTTAAAATAAAACTAATCTTTTGGCTTGAAAGTTAAACAAACACCATTATTACAATATCTTTTTCCAGTTGGATTAGGTCCATCTTCAAAGATATGACCATGATGGCCACCACATTTTTTGCAATGATACTCAACTCTTTCGTACCCTAATAAAGTATCTGTTTTTGTTTCAAATGCATCAGGTAGTGATTGGTAAAATGAAGGCCAACCTGAACCACTTTCATATTTAGCAGTTGAATCAAATAATTTTTCACCACAATTAGTACAGTGATAACTTCCTTCTCTCTTCTCATGATTTAATTCACTAGTTCCTGGCGCTTCTGTGCCATCTTCAAATAAAATTAATTTTTGTTCAGCTGTTAAATCTTTATTAATTTTTTTTGTCATAGGTTTATTCTAATACTCTTAAAGGTTTGCCAGCAACACATGCTTCTAGTCCTTCAATCATCTGTGTATAAAACACACTATAATTTTCTGCAGTTACGTAACCAACATGAGGCATTAATAATGCATTAGGTAAAAATCTTAATTTATTGCCTTCTGGTAAAGGCTCTTTTTCATAAACATCAAGACCTGCACCAGCAATAACATTAGTTGATAATGCAATAATTAAATCATCTTCATTGATAATTGACCCCCTAGAAGTATTAACTAAAAAAGCAGTTTTTTTCATTGAGTCTAACTCTTTTAGTTTTATTAACTCTTTATATCTCTCTCCTCCTTGAACATGAATTGATATAAAGTCAGAGTTTTGAAATAAATCTTCTTTACTACATGGAAGAACACTTAATTTCTTACATGTGTCTAAGTTTAAATTTTCACTCCAAGCCATAACTTCCATTCCAAAAGCTTTACCAATTTTTGCAACTTGCGAACCAACTCTTCCAAGGCCAACAAGGCCTAAAATTTTTCCCTTAAGTTCAAATCCAATAGTTGATTGCCAATAACCTTGATACATATTATCTATTTCTTCTTTAAAATTTCTAGCTAAACCTAAAATTAAGCCCCAGGTCAACTCCGCAGTTCCTGCAAAGTCAATATCCGTACCACATACTACAATTCTTCTTTTTTTAGCGGCTATTAAATCTATAGCTTTATTTCTTGAGCCACTTGTAATGATGTATTTAAGATCATTAAGGTTGTCGATTAAATTTTTAGTAATTGGAGTTCGTTCTCTCATTATTAATAAAGCTTCAAAATCTGATAACTGTTCTATCGCGTTTGCTTCATCCTCAAACGGTTCACTAAATATTTTAAATTCATACTTCCCAGATAGTTTTTGCAAATCCACAAATTCTTGTGAAACGTTTTGATAATCATCTAATATTGCAACTTTAAGCATTTATAACTTTTTTGTTTGATAAAAATAAACCTAATACAATTAAAACTGAACCAATGAAATGAAAAAAATAAAATTTTTCATTAAAAAAAATCATTGCTAGAATTGTACTAAATAAAGGTATCAAAGATAGAAAAATACCCGCTCTATTTGCTCCAATTATAGAAACTGCTCCTGCCCAACAATAATAAGAACCAATACTTGGAAACAAAGCAAGATAAATTAAAATATAACCAAGATTGATATCAAATTTTATAATTTGTCCTTGAGATAATTCAAATAAAAATTGTGGCAATATAAATAATAAACCCAACGTACATAAAATGTGAACCAAAGTGAGAAGAGGTAAAGTAAAATTTTTTTTCTTCAGAAAAGATGAATAAAGACCCCAGGTAATAACTCCACCAATCATTATAATATCGCCTTTATTAAAATCTAATGAAGACAAAATATTTAAATCAAGTTTAGTAATAATTGATAAAATCCCCATTACTGAAAGAATTAAACCCATGATTTGAAATCGATTAGTTTTTTCAATCTTAAATAAAAAACATAAAAAAATTATCATTGCAGGAATAGCAGTGTTAAAAAGTGAAGCATTAATTACTTGCGTATAAACAAGAGCAAGGTATGTAAATGAATTAAACAAACCTACACTTGTTAAGGCTAAAAAAAATAATAATGGAAGGTTTTTTATAATTATTTTTTTAAATTTAAATATATTGTTATAAGTAAAAGGTAATAATATTAGCCAAACAAGAGACCATCGAAAAAAAACTAAAGACATTGGAGGAATGTTTTCAACAAAAGCGACTTTACCTACTATAAAATTACCCGCCCAAAATAATGTTGCTAAAACCAACATTAAATATGCTTTAAAATTTTGTGTCACCTAACTAAACCTAAGAGAGCTATATGGCTTTAAATCTAAGTTTGTATTCTCTTCAGCAATCATTCCTGAGATTATTTTTCCTGAAATTGGTCCTAATGTCCATCCTAAATGATGATGGCCAAAACAATAAAAGACATTTTTATATTTTTTTGATTGTCCTATAACAGGCAAATAATCTGGTAGTGTTGGTCTAAAACCTAACCATTCATCTTCATGTTCAGGTAAATCACCCATTATATATTTGGCATTATTAATTAAGTTTTTAATTCTTAATTTAGATAATGGGTTATCTAATCCTCCAAATTCAACAGTGCCTACTACTCTAAGTCCTTGTTCCATTGGTGTAATACCAAATCCTCTATTTTGAAAAATTACAGGTCTACTCAAAAGATGATCGCAATCTTTAAAATGAACATGGTATCCCCTTTCTGTATCAAGAGGTATTTTTTCTTCTAAATTATCTGTCAGTTTTTTAGAAAATGAACCACAAGCAATTATAATCTTGTCAAAAGTAAAATTTTGAGTTTCGGTTCTTATGATTGGATTTTCCTCATCAGAATTTATATTTTTAATATTCATTTTTAAAAATTTTCCTCTTTTTTTTAAAAAAAGATCAAATAACTTTAAAAGTATTTTTTTAGGATTGCGAGCGTGTCTTCCATATTGGTAATAAACACCTCCATGATAAATAGGTTTAATATTTGGTTCTAAATCATGAATTTCTTTTGGAGTTACTACTTGTTGGTCTACACCAAGCTCATTTCTAACTTTAATTTCAAGTTCTCTACTTTTTAAATTTTGATCATTCCAAATATACAAAATACCTTTTTTTTCAACTAATCCTTCTATATCAATCTCCTCAAATAATTCATCATAAGCAGGTAGTGCTAAGTCTAAAATCTGATGCATGTTTTTAGCAGTGTGCATCATTTTTTTCGTAGAGCAGTTTTTTATAAATTTAAAAAACCATGGGATCATTTTTGGAACATAGTTCCATTTAAGAGCAAGTGGGCCAGATGAACTTAGCAGCATTGCTGGAACATCAGCTAAAACATCAGGTCTATTTATTGGAACAGATGCATATGGAGAAAAATGACCCGCATTACCGTAAGATGCAACTGGACTACCTGGTTCATCTCTGTCAAATATTGTTACTTCAAAACCTTTTTTTTGCAAAAATAATGCATTTGAAATTCCCTGAATCCCGGCTCCAACTATTCCAATTTTTAATTTTTTTGCCATTACAGTTTATATATTTTAAACTCTAGATTTTTCTAGCGACAAATTAGACAAATTTTACCTTTATAAATTTAAGCTATTAGCTGTTTGTGATTAATTTTTGCACTCATAACAATTCCAAATCCTATCATTGTTGCCAACATTGAAGATCCCCCATAAGACATTATAGGTAAAGGCGACCCAACGATAGGTAATAACCCTAAAACCATAGACATATTTACAGCTACATAAAAAAAAATTGCAGATCCATATCCATAACAAAAAAGCTTTGCAAAATAACTTCTAGAAATTGATCCAATTTTTAATACTCTATAAATAATAATTATATAAATAAGCAAAAGTCCTATAGCACCTAAAAAACCATGCTCTTCTGCAAATAACGTGAAAATAAAATCTGTATGTTTTTCAGGTAAAAACTCCAGATAACTTTGTGTTCCTTTTAAAAATCCTTTTCCAGTAAATCCTCCAGATCCAACAGCTATTTTAGATTGAATTATTTGGTATCCTGCACCTAATGGATCTCTATCAGGATTTAAAAAAGTTAGAACTCTTAATTTTTGATATGGCTTTAAAAAAGAAATTATAAAAGGCATTGATATTAAGAATGTTAGCAATGAATAAATAAAAAATTTCATATTAAGTCCTGCAAGCCATATTACGGCTAGACCACTTAATGCGATTAAAATTGATGTTCCTAAGTCTGGTTGGCTGAGAACAAGCATGATTGGTAAAATCAATATTATTAAAGCAGTAAATACATATTGAAAACTGTTCACTTTATCTAATCCAACACGGTGATAATATTTTGCAAGGCAGGCAATAATTGCAACCTTCATTAATTCTGATGGTTGTAAATTCAGAAAATATAAATTTATCCATCTTTGAGAGCCAGATGCTTTAACTCCATATAAAGCTGCCCAAATTAAAAAAAATAAAACAATTACATAAAATAGATAAGCAAAATAATGCCAGATTTTTATATCTAGAAATGATAATAAAATCATCATTGGAAAAAAAAGTAAAAATTTAAAAATATGACTTTTGCTATGAAATAAAATGTCACCCCCATCAGTGGAGTACATGGAAAAGGCACTAATTATACCTAATAACAATATGCAGGTTAACAAGATAAAATCAAAATTTTTTAATTTTTGAAATAAAGTTAATTGAGAATTAAATGAAGAATATTGCATTTTTTATGAAAATATTTTCTTTCTAGTTTTTTCTCTATCCTCATGGCGGTCTAAAATTAACTTGAAGAGTTTTTTTGCAATAGGTGCTGCAGCAGAACTACCTGAGCCTCCATGCTCAATAACAATACTTAGAGCATACCTTGGATTTTTATATGGACCAAATGCTACATACAAAGCATGATCTCTTTCATCATAAGGAATTTGCAATGTTTTCAATTCCAACTCTCTTTGAATTTTAGTAATTCTTTTAACTTGTGAAGTTCCAGTTTTGCCTGCAAATTGATATTTTGGATCTTTTATTCTTGATGAGTAAGAAGTTCCTCTTACTTCATTTGTTGAAGCAAACATTGCTTCTTGCACAAGCTTTATATTTTCAAAATCTTTATACAATGGTTCATGTTTTTTTTCTTTTAGTAATGAAAGAAACCCATCATCAGATTCTACTGTATCATCATTTTTTTGATTATAAGCTTGAAAGTTTTTTTCAATTAAAGCTTTTATTTCCTCGTATGTTTCATCATTTTCATTAACTGTTATTTTAGGATAAATCTTATTTCCACCATTTGCTATTTGAGCGGTCATCAAACATAATTGTAGAGGCGTAGTTTGCATATAGCCCTGACCTATTCCTGTAATTAACGTTTCACCTATAACCCATCCTTTTCCCAAATTATCTAGTTTCCATTGAGTATTTGGAATTAATCCTTTTTTTTCATTACTATAAGTTTCATTTAAAACTTTTTCACCAAGACCAAATTTTATTGCTGTTTCTTTTAATCTATCGACACCAAGCTTTCTTGCAATTTCATAAAAGTAAGTGTCACACGATTGTTTCATTGCTTCTTTTAAACTCACAACGCCGTGACCTTTTTTTTTCCAACAGTGGTATGTTTGACCATACATTTCTATTTTTCCGGTACAATTGACTTTAAAATCTTTATTAACAATATTATTTTCTAGAGCCGACAGAGCTACTATAGGTTTGATTGTGGATCCTGGAGAGTACAAACCTGATAATGTTTTATTAACTAATGGCTTTAACGGATTGTTTCTTATTAATTGCCAATCATCATGACTAATACCAAAAAGAAATAAATTTGGATCAAATGAAGGAGAAGAGTGCATTGCTATAATTTCTCCTGTGTAAATATCCATTACACTGATTGATCCAGCAACTTCTTTTAATAATTCATTAGAAAATTTTTGAATTTCTGTATCAACTGTTAGTTTAATCTTATCACCACGTTCACCTAATTTATGGGATATTTGTTTTATTCTTTTGCCATAAGCATTAACTTCATATCTCTCTACTCCATTTACACCAATTAATCTGTCTTCAAATGATTTTTCCAATCCTGTTTTTCCTACCTTCAATCCAGGCACATGACTATTCTTAATTGCTTCATTATTTATGATATCATTTTCACTTGCTTCACTTACGTATCCAAGAACATGGGTATAAGTATCATCAAAAGGATAATTACGTGAAATTGATAAAACAGGTTTTGCACCAGTTAACTCATGTAAAAAATAGTTAACCTTTGCAAACTGTTCCCATGTTAGATTTTCAGAAATAATTAAAGTTTCCCAAGATTTTTGTTGTCTTTTTTTCTTTATTATCTTTTTAAACTCCTTTTCATTAAGAGATAAAATATTTTTTAATCTTAACAGTAAATATTTAAAGTTTTCTACTTCTTCAGGGACTACATGAAGTTGATAAACTTTTAAGTTACCCGCTATGATGTTTCCAAAATAATCAACAAATTCTCCTCTAACAGGAGGTAGTCGCCATTCACGCAATCTATTTTTGTCAGAAAGAGTTAGATATTTTTTATTGTTCGATATTTGAAGTACAAATAATCTTGCAATAATTCCTGTGAATATAATAACTTTAGCTGCACCAATAATAAACATTCTTCTATTAATGGTCTGAAGTTTTCTAGCACTGAAGTGTCCATCAATCATTAGCTATACTTACCTAAAATAATATCATCGTAAATTTTAAATAAATATGAAAAAATTAAGTATAATACAAAAGTAAATATAATATTTATTATTTGATCAACATAATTAATTTCATTTTCAAGAAATAAAACTAAATAAGTAAAAGTAACAAAATTTAAAATTAGGATTGTTATAAGAAAAAATATCCAATCTTTCATTAAGTTTGGTCTTAAAGTTATATTTCTAAGATATCTAGCAGAAGCACATAATAATAAATACGCTAAGCTACTAATGCCCATTGGAATTCCACTTACAACATCGTTAAACAATCCAGCTATGAAAATGAAAACATAGCCTATACTGCTCTCTCTTTTCAAGCTGTAATAAAATATTAAGATATAGGAAAAATTAAAAGAAAAGTACTTAAACCCTAGATTGTTAAAATCGATCTCATTTAATATACTTGTAAATAGTAAGAACAAAGGTGTGTACTCATACAGAAAAGATCTAATTTTATTTTTTGTATTACGCATTTAATTTTTTATTACTCCTTTATTTAAAACACAGTTTTTATATTCGGGTGTACCGATTTTGAAAAGACTAGATTTAAAGAAAGTTTTTTTGCATTTTGGTCCATACAACAAATTCAATTCTAAAAATTTTATTTCTTCTTTATCTTTTTTGACCTTATCGATATTTTTATTTAATTCTATTAACTCTCTTTGGGCTTTTATTAAACCCTGTTTTAATTCAGTGTTTTCGTTTTCAAATTTATTTCTTATCTCGTCGGCAATATTTTTTTGTTGTTTAAGTACCTTAATTTCTTCTATTAAATTATTTATTTTTAAAATTTGACTCTTACCTTCATTATAAATTTTTTTATTAGATTGATCTAATTTTACATCTTTTTGATAAGATGAAATTTTTACATATTTTAGTTGGGAAAAATCTTTATAAAAATTAACCACCATTTGATTGTTAGATACAAATTCATTAAGATTAATCTTACCTACTGGTATTCCACTTTTAAATACACCACCTGATCCTGATGTTACAACAATTAGTTCTTGATCTTTTATACCTTTTAGCTGTTCACCTTTAATATATTCTAATATTCCTTGTTGTTGACTAAGTCCACTCATGATCGCTTCTATATTAATTGACTGAATGGTAACTGGAACTTTAGAATTTATGTCTGAAATTAACAATACACGTGATGTAAGAAAATTTACCTCAACAACTTTTCCAATTAAATAAATATCATCAAAAACAACCATTCCTGCTAAAACACCATTTTTACTACCTTTATTTATAACTATAGATCTTAAAAATGGACTTTCTTTATCGATCAACACTTTTGCATAAACTTGTTCGTCTTCTACAAAATAATCTTCAATCAATCTTTTTAACTCCATGTTTTCAAACTCAATGATTTCTTTTGAGAGGTCCTTACTTTCTAACTCTTGTAATTTACTTTTATTTGTTTGATAGTCTTCATAATGATTGAAATGATCTGACACATTTTTAAAAGAATTTTTTATAATATTTTCTGGAACAGATACTATAAAGGATGAAAGATAAACTATTTCTTTAATTACTATTTTATTAAAATTTATAATTTTAAAATTAAAATTTCCTAATATTAGAAATATAATTGAAAATAATATTAAACTTAATAATGAAAATCTTTGTTTATTACCCTTTTTTAAAAAAGCAGATCTTATAGCTATTACAAAATCATCTCTGCTTTGGTCCATTATTTTTAATACTCAGAAAGCATAGAAGAAAAAATTTCTTCATTTTCTAAAGCTTTTCCAGTTCCAATCGCTACACAAGATAAAGGATCTGAAGCAATGTGCACTGGTAATCCTGTTTCTTTAGAAAATCTTTTATCAATATTTTTTAATAAAGCTCCACCACCTGTAAGTGTCAGTCCCATATCAACTAAATCTGCTGATAATTCTGGAGGTGTATTTTCTAATGCATCTTTTATTCCGTTAACCATTTCTTTTAAGATGCCATTTAAGGCCTCTGCTGTATCTTCTTCAGTGATATTCACTTCTTTTGGTGTTCCTGATCTTAAGTCTCTACCTTTTACTGCATATGTATTATTATTTGATGGTATTGCAGTTCCAATTTCTTTTTTTATTTTTTCTGCAGTACTATCCCCGATTAAAAGATTATACTCTCTTCTCATAAAGTTAATCATAGCTGTATCCATCGCATCTCCTGCAACTCTCAGTGATTTAGAATATACTAATCCTCCTAAAGACATAACAGCAATCTCTGATGTTCCTCCACCAATATCTACTACCATAGAACCTGTGGCTTCTGAAATTGGAAGACCTGCTCCAATTGCTGCTGCAATTGGTTCTTCAATTAATTGAACTCTTCTTGCACCAGCTGCAAGCGCACTATCTTGAATTGCTTTTCTTTCAACTGGTGTTGATCCAGTTGGAACACAAATCAAAATTCTTGGATTAGCAAAGGTTTTGTTTTTGTGTACTTTTTTAATAAAATGCTTAATCATTTCCTCTGTAACAATGAAATCCGCAATTACTCCATCTCTTAATGGTCTAATAGCACTTATATTACCAGGAGTTCTTCCAAGCATTGTTTTTGCTTCATCGCCGACTGCTAAAACAGTTTTTTTTCCACCAGACTCAACTATGGCTACAACAGATGGTTCGTTTAAAACTACACCTTGTCCTTTTAACACTACAAGTGTGTTAGCCGTACCAAGGTCAATAGCCATATCTTGACTCCAAACATTAGTTACATTTTTTAACCAATTTTTCATTTTATATACCCTTTACTTTTTGAGTTTCGTGCTCTTCTGGAGCAGTTTTTTTTCTTTTAATAATCATTTTATTTAAAGCGCTTAAATAAGCATTAGCTGAAGCAACCAATGTATCTGTATCAGCAGCCTGTCCAACCGTAGTTTTACCCTCTTCTTCAATTCGGACACTGACAGTTGCTTGAGCATCCGTTCCTTCGGTAACAGCGTGAACTTGGTATAACAAAAGTTTAACATCGTGTGGATATAAAACTTTTATACATTTAAATATAGCATCCACTGGTCCATCTCCAGTTTCTGATGTTGATTTTACTTCTCCATCAACATCTAAAGTCATTTCTGCTCTTTGCGGTTCTCCTGTTCCAGCAAATACTTTTAAAGATTTTAAATTAATAATACTTTTTTCTAAAACCATACTATCGTCAACTAAAGCAGCAATGTCATCGTCATAAACATGTTTTTTTTTATCTGCTAAAATCTTAAACTTACCAAAAGCTACCTGGATAACATCATCTGTAACATCTACATATCCAAGATCATTTAGTTTTTCTTTAAAAGCATGTCTTCCAGAATGTTTTCCCATTACTAAAGAAGTTTTTTTAACTCCAACACTTTCTGGAGTCATGATTTCATAAGTTTCTCTATTTTTAAGCATTCCATCTTGGTGAATACCAGCCTCATGAGCAAATGCATTTTTTCCAACAATTGCTTTATTAAATTGTACTGGGAAAGTTGCATTTGACACAACTTTTGAAGCTTTACTTAATAGTTCTGTTTTAATTCCAGTTTTGAAGGGCATCAAATCATTTCTAGTTTTTAATGCCATTACAATTTCTTCAAGCGCAGCATTACCTGCTCTTTCACCAATTCCGTTAATTGTACATTCTACTTGTCTTGCTCCTGCTTGAACGCCGGCTAAGGAATTTGCCACTGCTAATCCT
>Ga0209425_10006525_pt1 | contig 11175 bp, 7 predicted proteins | sample COG_05_FD_184749 | JGI IMG/M metagenome (GOLD analysis project Ga0209425, IMG submission 184749) | Pelagic Microbial community sample from North Sea - COGITO 998_met_05 (SPAdes) (version 2) | ecosystem: Environmental > Aquatic > Marine > Neritic zone/Coastal water | place: Helgoland, sampling... | reverse complement strand
TGTATTTTTATTTTCAACTTGTACTTCTACCAATACAAATGTTCAGGAATCAATTCAGGAGTCTATAAAATCTACAGAAGAAGTTGAAATATTTAAAAAAATACAGGGCTTCAGTCTTGAGAATTTTAAAATTGACAGCAGCTCGGTAAAAAACGGACAAAGTTTTAGCGAGATTTTACAAAGTTTAAATATTTCCTACGACCAAATTTATAGTTTAGGAAATGATTTTAAAGAAATTTATGATATAAGAAAAATATATCCAGGAGATAAATACTATACCATCTTTAATTCCGATAGCAATAAATTTTCCAATTTAATTTACCAGCATTCACTTACCGAAAAGGTAATTATGAGTTTTTTAGATTCTTTGAACATAACCGTTATAAAAAGCCCTGTTGAGATAAGAATACAAAAAGCATCTGGAACAATATCTTCTAGTCTATGGCAAAGTTTTATTGATAATAAATTAAGTCCCGCATTGGTTTCTAAAGTTGCCAGTTTATATGCTTGGACAATTGATTTTTTTGATATTCAATCAGAAGACAACTACAAAATAATTTTTGAATCTAAATATGTAGAGAATAAATTTATTGGTGTTGGAAATATTAAAGCCATTTTATTTAACCATAAAGGAAGGGACTTTTATGCATTTAGATATTTATCAAAATCTAAAAAAGTTGAAAGTTATTTTACAGAATCTGGAGAAAGTATGCAAAGGGCATTACTTTCTGCACCTTTAGAGTATGTAAGAATATCCTCCAAATTTTCTAATAGAAGATTGCATCCAATTAAAAAGATTTACAGGCCACACCACGGAGTAGATTATGCAGCACCTTCAGGAACAGATGTGGTTTCAACAGGGGATGGAAAAGTGATATTTGCTGGCAGATCTGGAGGTGCTGGAAATATGATTAAAATAAAACATTCTTTTGGAAATGTAGTTACTAAATACTTACACTTATTAAGATTTGCAAAAGGTATAAAAGTGGGTAAATATGTAGAACAGGGACAGAAAATTGGAGAAGTTGGAAGTACGGGTTTAAGTACTGGTCCACACCTAGACTATCGAGTATATATAAATGGTAAAGCTAAAAATCCACTTAAACTAAATGTACCTAGTAAAGATCCTATTGCTGAAAATTTAAAGTCTAAATACTATCTAGATATAGCAGAAATAAAAGCAACTCTTGATAGTATAAGTCTGCAGTAAATTAAAAACTATTCAACTTATATGGTTATTCGTATAATTAAGTATATCATTTCAATATTAGCCTTAATAATCCTATTGGTATTTGGAGTTTTATTTTCTGTGATAAAATTATACGACAAAGAGATTAAAGATATTGCATTAAAACAGATAAATAATCAGCTTATTTCACCAATGATTATTCAAAATTTAGAATTAAGTGCATTCAATTATTTTCCAGCAATCTCTTTGCAATTTTCCAATCTTTTAATAAAAGATCCATTAGCTAACAATGACACTTTACTTTTTGCAAAGAACGCTTTTCTAAATTTTGATGCTTATGATTTAATTAATAAAAAATATATAGTTAGGAAGTTGGTATTAAAAAATGGGAGTCTTGCTGCCAAAGTTAGTTCAGATGGGAAAGAGAATTTCGATGTGTTTATTTCTAAAGACAAATCTGAAAATAATAATTTTAAGTTTTCTTTAGAGCAACTTACTCTTAAAGATTTCTCAGTGAATTACCAAAACATTCCACTAAGACAAGAATACGATTTCACTATTTCAGATTCAAAGTTGAAAGGCCAATTCTCTAACCAAGAATACGATTTAAATATACTATCTAGTATGTCAGTAAATAAATTCGATTTGGAAGGCGTAAATTATATAAGCTCCAAAAACGCGAATACAGAAATTATTTTACAAGTAAAAAATGATCCTTTTTCATTGGTAATAAAAAAGGGGAAATTAAAAATAGCAGATATGAACTTCTTTTTAGAAGGGGATTATAAAAGTTCAAAAAAAGATAGGATAAATCTAAATATTAAAGGAAACCAAATTCAAATATCTGAAATATTTAGTATTCTGCCGTTAGATTATGCCAGCATAAAAACCAAATATAGCTCTGAAGGAATATTTAATTTTGATGGAAATCTAAATGGTGAGATTAACAATAAGCAACCCCTTAGTTTCTTTGTCAATTTTAATGCTGAAAATGCAACTTTGAAAGACAAGCTAAATAATATTCAGTTAGAAAAGATTGATTTAAGTGGAACATTTAATAATAAGGAACAAAATCTTAAAATCATTAATTTTTCAGCTCTCATGAATGATAAAATAATGAGGGGCAATTTAGAGATTGACAATTTTAAAACGCCTACTTATTTTTTAAACATAGAGGGGTTATTTGACTTAAATAAAATTCCTTTTTTCACAACTCTTAAAGATTTTTCTTTAGATGGAGAAACTGCTATTGAAATGGAAACAAAAATCACCACTAAAAACGATAAATTATTTTTTGAGAATTTAGACGGGAAGATAGTTAGTAAAAAAATAAATATAGATTATTTGCCTCTAAAAACCCAGTTAGAATTAAATGGTTTTGAAGCTGATATTTCTAAAAAAAATATGGACATTACAGTTCAAAACTCCTTTTTTAATGAAGATGAATTTTCAATGAATTTAAACTTCATGGACTGGAATAAATGGTTTCAAGCTGACTCCAAAAAAATTAAATGTAATTACGAGTTAAAACTTGATAAATTCCATCTAGATAATTTCTTAGAAATATTTGATTCTAAGGATTCTTCCAAAACAGATTATCAAATAGATTTGGAAGGGGCTATAGCTGCCAATGAACTTTATTACGATAATTTAAAGTTTTTCAATATCTCCTCCAAAAGATTCAAAATCAATAAATCAATAGAGATTAAAAATTTATTTATGGATTCTTATGATGGAGAGATTTTATTAAACATCTACAATGCGGATTTAAATAGTGACAATCAAAACTGGTTGATAGACGGCGAATTATCAAGTTTAAATATTAAACAGTTAATGAAATCATTTAATGATTTTGACCAGGATTATATAAAAAACGAACATATTTCAGGTAGTATTTCAAGTGATTTTAATTCGCAATTAATTTTTGATTCTTTAAACAATTGGGATTTTCAAAACTCTTCTATTGAATCCAAGAATACCTTTAAAGGCATTGTACTTTTAGAGTATCCTTTTTTATACGACATTCTAAAAGTTTTTGAAAATAGTGTTATCACTAGAAATATAATTGATATCAATCATTACGAGAAAAATCTTCATAAAGTAGTATTTAAAGATTTCAAATCCACTATAATTTTTTCTGATGGAATAACAGAAATTGATAAAACCAATTTTGAAAATGATGTCTTAGATTTTTCTTTTTACGGAAATTATAATCTTGAAAACCTGGTGGATTATCACTTAAGTTTTAATTGGGCTGACATAGTTAGAAAAAAGAAATCAAAATCTGACATTGTCCAAGAAAATCCAGTAAAAGGGAAACAATTATATTTAAAAATATCGGGACCTGTTGAGGATTTAAGTTATGGCTTTGACAAGGCAGAAATTAAGAAAGAAAGAAAAGAAATAATTTCTAATGAAAAAGAAACAATTAAAGATATTATAAAGGGAGATTACCAAGAAGATGAAAAAAAGAGTGAGGTATTTGAATTAGAAAAAGAAACATTAGAAAAGGACACTATTCAAGAGCTCAAAGACCGTCAAAATTTAAAAGCAAAAAAGAAAAAGGACTCTTCTAAACTAGGTAAATTTTTAAAAAAGCTTGGAGTTGAAGAACCAGAAAAGAAAAAACCAGAATTCGAAATTGATCAATAAGAAATTTCCCCATTATTGAGTAAAATAATTTGACTATTTACTTTTTTTCTACAATGCCATTTCTTGTTTTTAGCCTTGCCTTTTTTTCTTATAATACCGTTCCAATTTTTTGATGGACTATATATTCTCCCACCATCAACTATGATTTTGCTGTTTTTCTCTAAAACTATGACTCCTTTTTTTGGCATCAAAAGATTTTTAGAAACTGTAAGTGTTTTATTTTTTTTAATGATTAGAGTTCCTTTTGATAAAATATTTTTATCCCAATTAGTATTTTTTTTAATAACAATTTTAGAACTGTTTGACATTAAATTATTGGTGGTTAGACTTAGCTCATTTATGGTTGAATATCGGTAATGAATATGCCCAATTTGCATAGGAGATAAGTAGTTCCTACATAAATTGTAGCCCATAATATTATTACTAACATCATTAGAATTACAGTTGACCCAACCAAATTTATCTTTTCTTGGAAGGTCTGAAAATTGGGGTGTGTTGGTATGTCTTAATCCAATACAGTGACCCAATTCGTGTGCGGTTAATTGTGCTGTTGCATATCTTCCATTATCAAGGAATTTTGAAACATTTAAGTAGAAGGGGGATGGTCCACATCCAAATGCCGGAACAGAACTTGAAGCACCAGTATAAAAAACATGCAAAAATTCTTTATTTTCATTTGCAAATTTTACCCAGTTATCTTTATTGCAATTTTTGTCAACTTTCTTAAAGTAGCTTATAAATCCCACTCTTCCTTCGGATACCCTTAGGGTTTCTTTAATATATATAACTGTATTTCTTCCTTCTTTTTTTGCGTATGAAGTATGCAACATCCCATTGTTAGAATTTGTTCCAAAGACTTTTAAACTATCTAGTATGGGCCTAAAATTATTTTTTACTCCTTTTATAGTAATTGTATTAGAATCTGCATTTATTTCTAAAATTTCTAACCATCTATTGGTGTCTTTTTCCATAACAATTTCCATTCTTTCCCATCCGTTACTATCTATATGGTAGGAAATAGTATCTACTAAAAATTGTATTCTTGAATCTTTAATATATGGTCTTTCGTTATTGGAATTATTTCTAGAAGGAGGTTTTAAATTACTGTAAATTTTATTTATCCATTGAAATTGCTCATCTATAAAATGGGATGAATCTTTGGTAATATTTTTTGGAGTTTCTGCAGATTGTTGTAATACATGAACCCATACTTTAATTTCTAAAATGGGATGAGAACTGAATTTGCAACTATCAAAAGGTATATAGCTTTCCAAATGATTATTTTGTCCCAATATAAACCCTGGTAAAAGCAATAATATTTTTAATATAAATTTCATTTATATGAGCTGAATTTAAATATAATTATACAGTTTTGTTTTTTTAATAGTTTGCAAAATCTACTTTTTCTAAGCAATTAAACCATAAATATCACTTTTAAATTTTATCTTTTACTCTGTTAACACTATATTTCCATCTTCATATTTGCACAATAATGTTTAAAAATATAATTTCGCTGTCCTAAAAATCAATTCTTTAAAATTATGGAATCATTTGTTATTTATTTACCTATTGTATTATCGTTAGTAGGATTACTATATATGCTAGTTAAAAGAGCATGGGTTATGAAGCAAGATGCCGGAGACGGTAAAATGAAGGAAATTTCAGATCATATTTATGAAGGAGCATTGGCATTTCTTAATGCGGAATATAGGTTACTGGCAATATTTGTATTTGCCGCAAGTATTGTTCTAGCTGGTGTTTCATTTTTGGTTCCATCTACTCATATATTAATTGTAGTTGCCTTTATAATAGGAGCTATTTTTTCTGCTTTTGCAGGGAATATGGGCATGAAAATAGCTACTAAAACCAATGTTAGAACTACTCAGGCTGCAAGAACAAGTTTACCACAAGCATTAAAAGTTTCTTTTGGTGGCGGTACAGTCATGGGGTTGGGAGTTGCAGGATTAGCAGTATTGGGATTAACCTCTTTCTTTATATTATTTTACCAAATGTTTATGGGAGGAGTTTGGTCTGCAGAAACTGGTGTTTCTAATATGACTATGGTTTTGGAAACTTTAGCAGGATTTTCTTTAGGAGCTGAGTCTATTGCATTATTTGCAAGAGTTGGTGGAGGTATTTATACAAAGGCTGCTGATGTTGGTGCAGATTTAGCTGGAAAAGTTCAAGCAGATATTCCGGAAGATGATCCAAGAAACCCAGCTACTATAGCTGATAATGTTGGAGATAATGTTGGTGATGTTGCTGGAATGGGGGCTGATTTATTCGGCTCTTATGTTGCTACAGTTCTAGCAGCAATGGTTTTAGGAAATTACATAATTAAGGACATGGGCGGAATGATTGAAGATGCTTTTGGTGGTATTGGTCCAATATTATTACCAATGGCAATTGCTGGTGTTGGTATTGTCATCTCTCTATTAGGAACTTTCTTTGTGAAAATTTCTTCTAATGACGCTAAAGAACCTGAAGTTCAAAAAGCCTTAAACATTGGGAATTGGGCATCTATTTTAATGGTTGCCATATCGTGTTTCGTGTTATGTAAATTTATGCTTCCTGAAACAATGCAAATGAATTTCTTTGGAGAAGGTCTTCAAGACATTTCATCCATGAGAGTTTTCTATGCTTGTTTAGTTGGCTTGGTTGTTGGAGCTGGAATATCTGCGTTTACAGAATATTATACTGGGCTAGGAAAACCTCCAATTTTAAAAATTGTTCAACAGTCTAGTACAGGAGCAGGAACCAATATTATTGCCGGATTAGCGACTGGAATGATTTCTACTTTTTCATCCGTACTTTTATTTGCCGCTGCAATCTGGATGTCATATGCGTTTGCTGGGTTTTACGGAGTTGCTTTAGCAGCATCTGCAATGATGGCTACTACTGCAATGCAGTTGGCTATAGACGCCTTTGGCCCTATTGCTGATAATGCAGGTGGAATTGCTGAAATGAGTGAGCAAGACCCTATTGTTCGAGAACGTACCGATATTTTAGATGCTGTTGGAAACACAACTGCTGCAACGGGTAAAGGATTTGCTATTGCTTCTGCAGCATTAACTTCATTGGCGCTATTTGCAGCCTACGTAACTTTTACAGGAATTGACGGAATTAATATTTTTAAAGCACCTGTTCTTGCTATGCTTTTTGTTGGTGGAATGGTACCTGTTGTTTTTTCAGCGTTAGCGATGAATGCAGTTGGAAAAGCTGCAATGGAAATGGTAAACGAAGTTGTTCGTCAGTTTAAAGAAATTCCAGGAATTATGGAAGGTACTGGTAAACCAGAATACGATAAATGTGTAGATATTTCTACCAAGGCCTCTTTAAAAGAAATGATGCTTCCTGGACTATTAACTATCGGATTTCCAATTATAATAGTACTTATAGGCAAGTTGGCTTATCCATCTAATAATCTATTGGTTGCTGAAATGCTTGGTGGCTACATGGCAGGCGTTACTGTTAGTGGAGTTCTTTGGGCTATTTTTCAAAATAATGCTGGTGGAGCTTGGGATAATGCAAAAAAATCTTTTGAAGCAGGAGTTGAAATTAATGGTGAAATGACTTATAAAGGTTCTGAGGCGCATAAAGCTGCAGTTACTGGAGATACTGTTGGAGACCCTTTTAAAGATACATCTGGACCTTCTATGAATATTCTTATTAAGTTAACTTGTCTTATTGGATTGGTAATTGCACCTATTTTAGGTGGTGGGCATGTTTCCGATGAGGTTTCAGCAGTTAATAAAAGTGAGATTAAAAAATGTTCTTCAGAAGGTAAAAAAGCTTGTTGTACTAAAACAGAAAATAAAGATTTGGTAGTAAATACAGGTATAAACCAACCGTCTACTGATTCAAATGTTATACCAGTCTCCACTATTAAAGATGGAGAAACTATTTCAGAGAATGAAATAAAGACTTCTTCTGGTGAAATAAGTGTTGAGCCAATCGAAAAGTCAGAAAAATCTTCTTTATAGTATTGAATATTATTGATTCTTTTCTATTAAATTTAATCCGGCTTTAAGCCGGATTTTTCATATATGAGTATAGTTGTAGACATAGGAAACTCAAGGATTAAAGTTGCTCAATTTAAAGACCATCAACTTTTAAATGTTTTTTTATATAATAAAGACAACATTGAAAATGAATTGGAAAAACTTCCCTTTAAAACTGGGATAATTTCAAACGTCGGAAATAATAAGTTGGAGCAAAAATTATTGACATCCTTCCCAAATCTAGTTCTGATGTCCTATGAATTAAACCTTCCAATTGCTGTAAAGTACAAGTCTGCAGATTTGTTAGGTCATGACAGAATTGCAAATGCAGTTGGAGCTTACAACACTTTTCCAAATAAAAACAATCTTGTGATTGATGTTGGAACTTGTATAACCTATGATTTTATTAATAAATCTAACGAGTATTTAGGAGGAAGTATTTCACCGGGGTTTAATTTAAGAATGAAAGCTCTAAGTAGTTTTACAGAAAACTTGCCAAGGTTAAATTTTAAAATTAAAAGCACACCATTAATTGGGACAAACACCGAGGAATCTATGGTGAGTGGAGTAATTAATGGAACTATTAATGAAATCATTCAAAATATTTCTGAATACGAACAATTACACCCTGAAATCAACGTTATATTGACAGGTGGAGATACTACTTTTATAAAATCAATTGTATCAACAAAAAAAAACAGCATCTTTGCAGATGAAAATTTAACATTAAAGGGTTTAAATACCGTTTTAATATACAATGCTTAAAAAGTTTTTTCTATATATATTTTTCCTCACTACTGTTGTTTATATCAAGGGACAAGTTTTAAATACTTCCCCTTTTTCAAGGTATGGAATAGGGGAAATTAATACCATTCAATCTGCACATTATTTTGGGTTTGGAAATATTACTTCTCCAAGTTCAGAACCACAATATATTAATATTAATAATCCAGCTTCTTACGCTTCTTTCATAAAGTATAACCCTATATACAATGTTTCTCTTGCTGGAAAATCTGCATTATATAATTCTAATTACAACAACAATAAGACTACATCTTCAGGAAATAATTTTGGGCTAAATAATTTATTTATGGGGCTTCCAATTACTAAGAATTGGGGTTTGGTTTTTGGAATAACTCCTCTATCTTCTCAAGGATATGAAGTTAGTAGTACAGTTCCTTTTGACACCTCCACTGTGGATTATATTTTTAAAGGAGATGGATCGGTTAATAAATTACTTATTGGAAATGGTTTTAATATCCTTAATAAAGGTGACACAACAAGAATATCTTTAGGGCTTAATTGTTCTTACTTATTTGGAAACTTAGATAGAACAAGTACAGTTGTTTATAACAATTCCAACGATTACAACTCTAGAATCCAATATAGATCTTCATTAAGTGGCTGGGGATTTGATGTAGGTCTTCAAATTTTCAAAAGATTCAAAACAGCATCTAATAACAAACTTTTTTTAAATCTAGGAGTTAACTATTCTTTGAGTTCTGATATCAGTACGGACAATGATTTCTTTGCATATACTTTTAAATACAATTTTAGCGTTCAAGAATTTCCAAAAGATACTTTAGCCATGGAAAATGAAAATTCTAATATGATTCTTCCTGAAAAATTAGAATTTGGTTTGTCAATTGGTAAAGTATATAAAAACAAACGAAGGTGGGACCTTGGCGCTCAATATAGCTCTGTAGATTGGACAAAATTTCAGGATAACTCTAAATATTCTTCACAGAGTGATTTCCCAATGAGCACTTATTCTAGAATTTCTTTGGGCTATAGGTTGTCTCCAAACTTAGATTGGTCCAATACCAATAAATCGCTTTTGAGTAAGTCTACGTTTTCCTTAGGTATACACCAAACACAGTCAAAAATAATTGTAGATGAGAGTTCTTTAATTCAAAATGGCATAAATTTTGGGGTATCTATACCACTGCTTAGTTCAAGATCGCTTTCAAGAGTTAATTTTGGGGTTGAGGTTGGAAAACTTGGCGATTTAACGATTAATAAAATTGAAGAGAATTATTTTAAATTTTCAATAGGGTTTTCACTTGGCCCTGACACAAGATATGATCGTTGGTTTAGAAAAAGAAAATATGATTAATTGCTTTAATATGAAAAACTATTTTTTAATTCCATTAATACTTCTGGGAAGTATTTTTGCAAATGCCCAAGACTGTTTAAATCATAGTACTGATAACTATGGTTCAGATAGTGCAAATTGTAGAAAGAACTACACTCTGTATTCAAGTTATTTTGTTCAAAAAAGCTACAATAATGCATCTAAATTTTGGTGGGAGACTCAAAAAATTTGCCCCACATTAAAACAAATAAATGATAATGGACGATTAGTAAATATTAATCTCTATTCAAACGGAGCATATATTTACAAAAAAATAATCAAACAAAAAGTTAAGGAAAAATCACCTAACTTATCACTTTATAAAGATACGCTTTACCAGATTTATGACCTATGGTTTACTAATTTTGGAGAATGCAACTCAACAAAAGCAGCTTTAGCAAAGGATATTATTGCAATAAATGATCAGAAAAAGTTTGCGAAATCATACAATTTATACAGAGATGTAATGGTTTATGAGCCTACTCTTTTAAAATCAAGTGATATTAAATACTTTTTTGCTTACACAGCTGTTGTTATGCTAAAAAAACAGAAAATAACATGTGAAGAATTTTTATCTAATTATGAAATGCTATCCACTATTTGTGAAAATAATATTCCACTTATTATCAATAATGTTTCAATTATACCAGAATTATAATAAGATATAAATTTTTTTTCTAAATTATTACCACTTATGTTTTTAATTTTTTCAAAATTTTTTGATAATTTTAATATATACAAAATCATTATTATTGTTTTAATTATAAATATATTAAAGCTAGTATTTGAAAATATTGCTAGTGTCCAATAATATCCTATAATTCTAAATAATAAATGATATAATAATACTTTATCATTATTTTTTTTAATATGATAATAATAGGCTAATATATAAAATATCAATGTTAAAATATTTAAAATATAATGATTAGTATTTTTTGAATTATATGATAAAAAAATAAATAATAATCCAGCAAATAAGTTATCTAATCTATGAAAAAAAGAACCTAAAAAAAAATATCCCCAAAATATTGTTGACGTGTTACATATAATAAATAATAAAAAATTAAATTTTGTAAAACCATTTTCATATATATTTAAAATAAATGGTATTAATAACCATAAACTAGTTAAACCTAATATATATTTATGTTGAAACACATATTCTTCTTTTTCCATTATTAACACATAATACTATA
>Ga0209425_10006511_pt1 | contig 11187 bp, 11 predicted proteins | sample COG_05_FD_184749 | JGI IMG/M metagenome (GOLD analysis project Ga0209425, IMG submission 184749) | Pelagic Microbial community sample from North Sea - COGITO 998_met_05 (SPAdes) (version 2) | ecosystem: Environmental > Aquatic > Marine > Neritic zone/Coastal water | place: Helgoland, sampling... | reverse complement strand
AAAAAGGAGTGTCGAGTCGAGCGGTTGTCTTATGCCAATCAAGGTGCTAAAAAACGAAGGAACCGAACTTCGTCTCAGAATTATCGGAGAGAACCATTCTACCCTGCAATTGTTCCGTTCACGACTGAATGATAGTAAAGATGTAGAGTATGCAAACTATTTTCAAAAGCATCCTGATTTGGATGAACCTGAGCTTTATGTTCGTTGTATTAAGGGTAAAAAAGCGGAGAAAGTCTTCCGTGATCTTTGCAGCGGAATAAACAAAGAATTCTCTAATCTCAAATTGTAAGCGTTGTTGTAATATGGATAATCAGTCCATTGAAGAATACCTTGGTTTTGGCGCTGGCGCTGTTGAAGGTCAGGGGATAGGCGGGATTTTGAAAGTACGTGTAGAAGATTTTAGAGTAGAAGAGGTATCATCTATACCTGCATTAGATCCTAAAGGACGATTTACAGTAGTCAGAGCCACATTAGTAAATTGGGAAACTAACAGATATCTTAAAAGATTATCAAGGGCATGTGGAATAAATAGAAATCGTATATTTTCTTCTGGTTTGAAAGATAAACGCGCAATAACTACTCAATTATTAGTAATTGATGCTCCTCAAAAAAGAGTCGAGGAAGTAAGTATTCCCGACTCTACATTAGAGATTCTGGGTAGAACTCACCAGAAGATTGGAATGTCTGATCATGATGGAAATCGTTTTTCAATTACCGTTAGGGGATGTTGCGACAATGATGGTACGCCTCTTGAAGGAAAAGAAGCCATGCGTAGAGTATTACATTTAGTTTCTAAAATGTCCGATAAATTAGGTAAAAATATCTTTCCTAATTGGATAGGTCCTCAACGTTTTGGGTCTACGCGACCAGTTACTCCTGAAGTAGGTCGAGCAGTGGTTTCTGGTGACTTTGAAGAAGCAGTTAATTTGTATCTTGGGATGAAGGGCCTTAACGATGGTGATGAAACTGATAGAGTAAGAGAAATGTGGCGAGAGACCAAAGATCCAGAGAAATGTCTTGAGATAATCCCAAAACATTTAGGTTATGAAAGAAATATACTAGAAAGTCTACAAAATCAACCTGATAACTGGATCAAAGCCTACAAAACAATGCCCACCTCGTTACAATTACTTACTGTTCATTCTTTACAATCTTTAGCGTTCAATCATGCACTTGCCGGCCGTCTGGAATCTGATATTAGTTTAGTTGAACCTGTAATTGGTGATTTAGTGGCACCAATATTAGCTAGTGGGCGAATAGATATTGGAAAGTTAGCTGAAGTTAGCGAGACAAATTTAGAAAGATGTAGAAGAAATTGTTCTCTAGGCAGACTAGCGGTCACTGGTCTACTTCCAGGTAATGATGTAATAATAGCTAATGGCAGACCGGGAGATGTCGAAAAGAAGGCTCTCATAACTACAAATTTAGATTCAATTGAATGGCGTGTTTCAGCGATACCTCGTTTAACTACTAGTGGTACACGAAGGCCTCTATCTGTAATGTTTCGTGACTTTTCTATAGAAGAGGTGCCTGAAATTCCTGAATCCTCGGTATCTAGAAGATGGGAAGAAGGCCCTAGTGATGGAGATTTATGGAACTATGATGGTGCAAATTTGCGAGTTAAATTTATACTTCCACCAGGCACATATGCAACTGTGTTGATGCGTGAACTAATGCGTTCACCATTAGATCATTACTGAATAAAAGACAGATTCTACGGTGCCGACTAAAGTCGTCCCATTTCTAATGCTTCTATTTGTCCAACTAAAGAATTAACCGCCCTGACTCTTTCTTCGAATTCATCAACAATACCTTCTCCTTCGCCTAAAACTACCTGTACTTCTATAAACATCATTCCAAAAGCCAGTGGTTTAATTTCAACTGCTTGTACTTCCTCGAAAGAATCAATAACTTCTGCTATTGATTGATAATTTGGTGTTCCCTCTTCAGGATTATTGATAGTTACCTTATATTTTACAACGACATGACCCATAATTAACACCTATTCAAGGACCTTGAAATCCACAAGTGGGGCAAATATAAGGAACTGCCTGTGTACGACATTGTGCGCTTCTACCTATTGAAGTACCACAATCAGGACATGGAAAAGCAGTGCTTTTATTATCCACTAGAGGTACTCCAGATGATGTACATACTTCTGCTCTACTTGCCATATTATTTCCTCGGATGAAGCCGGCGAGCGACCACCCCTTTTTAGGCTTGATTGAGTGGACTGAATAGAAAACTCTCCTCAGTATGCTGTTTCAAGCGTTAGATAGGTCATTTTGTAAGTAATCGTCTGTTCCAATGTTTCGTGATAGAATGAGTGAAGAAGAATTGACATTGAACGGTGAACAAACAAATTTGAAGAAGTATGTTGAGGATGTAGGGGGCATCCATGGTCTACGTGAAGTTCACAAAGTTAGAGGATGGAATAATATTCAGTATGGAGCAGGTCTTTCCGCTAAAAATACACCATCTACTAAGCTTTCAATGAATAAAGCATTCATTCCTCCCGGTGGTATAGCTAAGGCACATATTCATGTGGATTTTGATGTCATGGTATTTTTACTCAAAGGAAGTGTTAGGCATGAGTTTGGTCCTGGCTGCCGTAATTCGGTAGTCCACAGTGCAGGAGATATGTTCTACATTGAGCCGGGGTTACCTCATGAGGTATTCAATTGCTCTGAAACAGATTGGGTTGAAGCGATTGTTTCTAGATCTGATGCTACAGAATGGCAAAATATTGTACCATATGATAGAGAATCTGAATAATATTTTTTTTGAAAATTAGGGAAAGGCTGAGGTTAATACCCCAGCCCTTCCTTTACGTATTTCTGAAAGTTTAATTTATTTCTAAATTTAAGCCATCATTTCGGTTGCTTTCTTAGCACCCATCCATGCTACAACACCGAAACCGATCTTGTTAATCATGTCAGCAATGTTGTAAAGTACAGCCATTGTTTCTTGATCTACATTATCTAGGATTGCAACCTCTGGGCTGAATAAGTATCCGATAGGGTAAATGATCCATCCAACTACAATGAACCATCTTAGAGCGTTTGTTGACCACATTAACTCTGGAGCAATTTTACTGTTATCTACTCCCTTACCTTCTGTCCATGGAGTACCTGTTGCTACGATAATCATAGCCCATCCCATTCCTCCTAGAACTAATGCAATCATTCCGTCCATTAAGCCAGCTTCTCCAGCATAACCGAATCCGATCATAATTAGAGCACCTAGGAAACAAATTCCAGTGAATCCTAAACCTGCAACCTTTGAATCAGTGATTGCGTCTTTACCGACTAGGCTTGGGAATTTCAGTGCCATTAGTGGAACTGTAATTATCCAGTCCATATATCTGTATTCAATACTGACTAATCCATGATCGATGTATACTCCTCTCATGTAGTAGTAGTGCATTGCTGCAATACCAACGATTAATGCAGAGATTGTCATAGTCGTTCTGTATTGTGGAGCAACATTGTTTCTTTCTACTAAGAAGAAAACAAAAGCAGCACCCATTGCAATGTATCCAACGAAGAATGTGAAGAAAGTTAACATTTCTAGATTGTCATATCCTTGTTCTGCTGGATTTATGGTCACTGCACTGACTGATTGCAAACACATTAGTGCAAGCATAGTCGCAGAAGCTACCATGGCATTCGTTCTTAGGCTAATATTTGATAACCGAGTTGTACTCATTATTAGGTTCCCCTATTATTTACCAATATGTGATTGGTATTTAATATCTTGTAAAGATGATTTATAGGTTTCCCCGGATATAGGTATTTTCTAATTATTCAGATTTAGTATATTTTCTATATCCGATTTTAGTTTCTACTTGGTCTTCATCTTCCACTTCTATGACGATATCTAGGTCTTTTAGATGATCTTTCAATTGTTCATAAGCAGTTCTTCCTAGTGATTCTTTTCTTACTTTTGGTAATTTATTTCTACATACTAGATAGGTTTCTGAAGATGAACTTCTAGAGGCAGTGGGTGCGTATCTTTGTACACTAGAAAATCTCATTTTAGCAGCATCTATTAATCCTTCAATTCCAACTCCTTGGAATATTTTTGTTACAAATGAGCCACCAGGTGTAAGTATTGGCATGGCGGCATCTAGGACCATTGTTGATAGCTCTAGTGATATTGCCTGATCTGTATCATATCTGCCAGTTAGTCTTGGAGAGATATCACTAATTACACAATTGAGAAAATGTCCTTCTAATTCTTTATCAATTTGCTCTATAGTCTTAGGGTTAGTTATATCTCCAATTATTATTGTTGCTCCTTCCACTGGTGATGTAGAAAGTAAATCTACTCCTACTACGTATCCATCATCACCAACTTCTTCCACAGCGACTTGAGTCCAACCTCCCGGATGACAGCCTATGTCAAGTACATAATCACCCTTTCTAATAATATCGAATCTATCTTGTATTTGTTTCAATTTGTATGCTGATCGCGCCCTGTAGCCCTTTGATTTGGCCTGCCTGCGCCAAGGGTCACGGCGGTTTTCTTGGTACCAGCGCTTACTCATCTGTGAGCATCGTCAGGCCTCTTAGTTATGAAGTGGAACCGTTTAGGACTATTCAGATGAGAGAAAAATCAAGATTCTATATTGCAATTTTTTTGTTGTTCATGATTTTCATTCCTACTATTTCTATAGCAGAAGAAGATAAAGATAATTGGTTTATTGAAGGAGGTAATTCAGTAATAATGGAACAGTATACTGCTACTTGGTGCGATGTTTGTGCTAAGATAGATCCTTGGATTAGTAATTTCGTAGACGATCGAGGTTCACGAATAATTAGAATTGCGTTGCACGATCCTGTAAGTGATCCACTTGGGGATTCAATAACCACTGAAAGATTATCTAACTATGACGATGGTCTAAATTTAGCACCTTCATTTTGGTTTGATAGTGGTAATGAAATAAAGGGATTAGTTGCACCCGTTGATTTAGATAGAGCATTACTTAATTCTGAAGGAATTAGAGATAAAGATACTATGATTTCAATTTCTGTATCTGAGGAAATATCTACTAATTCTCTTAAATTAATCATTAATTTTCAACCTAATAGCAATGTCAATAATTCTCAAGCAAGTATTTTCCTATTGTCAGATGTGACGATTAATGAGTCATTAGCTATAAATGGAATTACACTTCATGAAGATGTTACAAAGGGATATCTCAATATTGATTTTCATGAAAACCAATCTGCGGATGTAGTGCTATCTGATTCTAATTTCAATTCGGGTTTTTCTAATATTTCTATGGTGAAAAATTCTAATGGATACACAATTAACCTGAATTATTTATTAGTTAATGAAGATATCAATGACGTATCTATTGTTGCAGCACACGAATATATAATTGATGGAGAGAGGTCTACACTAGGTGCAGTTGCTATTTCACTAGGAGAATCTTCAAACAATGACGGGTTCAGTATTTTTGTACCCATTTTGATAATAATATTAATTTCTTCTATGATTTTATTCAAAGACCAATCTCTTTAATCAATTCTATGACAGTATATCTTATTGCGTCTTCTGACTGCATTTTTGGCTGAAAATCAGTTGAAAATAAATACTCTACATCAAGTGATGTTTTTGGAACATCTCCTGCCCAACCTCTATCTCCTCCTGTATATTCAATTGAAACATTTTCTAAACCACTTTCTTCGACAACAATCTCTGCAATTCTTCTAACAGAACACGTGTCGCCAGTTCCTAAATTGTATAGGTTGACTCTATCTGGTGCGTTATCAATTAAATGCCCCATTGCTCTAACACAATCTTCTGTCGACATATATGATTTTTCTTGTAATCCATTACCTAGAACTTCTAATCTAGTTGGATCTTTTTTCAGTTTATGTATGAAATCATAAATCACTCCATGAGTTCCTCTTGGACCAACAATATTTGCAAATCTATGTATCCATGCCTCACCTCCAAATGTACCACACCATGCGCTAATCAAAGCCTCAGAGGCTAATTTAGACGCACCATAAAGTGAGATTGGTAAAACTGGTCCATATGTCTCAGGAGTTGGCATAACACTTGCTTCACCATATATTGCACTCGATGAAGAGAATGAGATTCTTTTAACATCATTATGACGCATTGCCTCTAGTACATTGTATGTAGCAATAGTTCCTTGCTGTAGATCCGTATCCGTTATTTCGGTACCTAATCTGATATCTGGATTTGCAGCTAAATGGTGAACTGTATGTACTCCTTTCATTGCTGCTTTCACAGCATCTAAATCTAGTAAGTCAGCAACAATTATTTCTACATTATTTGTTCCTGAATGATGTTCGAGAAATTCTTCTCGACCACTACTAAAATTATCTAATACTCGAACTTTTAGGCCTTTAGACACCAAAGAATCTACTAAGTGCGAACCAATAAAACCTGCTCCTCCTGTGACTAATTCCATTTTATCACTCCGAATCTACCCATTTGCCATTCATTTGATTATTTTTTAGATAGTAAATTGTTAACACATATCCAATTAAAGAAATATGCGCTACTGTGCAGAAGGGGCATATGTGTGGGGCACCTTCAACTTGTGTTAATTCAATTATCACTAATAGAGCAACAAAAGGTAATCCTACTAACCCTGCCCACCATGAATATTGTAAGTAATTTTCAGCCCATTTAGCATGTCTATCAAGATATAATGACAAACTCAAATATATCAATAAAGCAAATGAAATTATTCCAAATATTCCCCATGGGACTCCAAATAAATTATTCCATGTAGGGTCTCCTATTACAGATCCACATTGAACAATACCTTCTGATGAACAGAATGAAGTAGTTCCTTGAACTACCATTTTATTATGAATTATATATGTGTAGCTCGAAGAAACTATTCCTATTCCTGCAAATAATAATGATGAGATTAGAAGACTTGTAGTTTTGAAATTATCTCTTGTCATGTAATATCCGCTAATTCCAAGACTCGCAATAAAACTTAACAAAATAGGGTCTGTTAAAGCCTCATTCATTGAGAACCACCAACTAATCTTTCCATTGCATCTTCAATACTTTCTCCCATATTCTCATATTGATTCCATGCAACATATCCATCAGGTTGCAATATCGCTAAGAATGGTGTTCCAGTAATTTCCCAATCACTCATTATTCCACTTGTAGCCTCGACATAAACCCAGTTATGTTCTGTCCCTGGGCGATTAATACAATTATCTCTACCTGAGTTACAACCATTCCCATCACTGTCATCAGTGCCATAATTAGTTTTATCACGGAAAGCCTCTATTTCCGCACGATCACTGTCATGTCCACTAATCGAAAGTTCAACAGCTACCGTTATGAATTCTACATCATTAGACCATTGTAAATGAAGGCTACTCATAGTCTCTCCCTCAGTCCAGCAATATGGGCAATCAGTATCTATAAACTGAATCAATATCCATTCTCCTTGTTCATCAGCATTCCATTCATAGTCAAAAGAATCTGAAAGTCTGAAATTTTCCCAATTAGCACCGCTATATGCGTCTGTACTGAAATCTGGTGCTAGTTCACCTTCACTTGGTCCAATAGTAGCAGGTGGTGCTATTACAACTACTAGTATCATTATCGCAGTAAGTATGGAACCTAATGCAAATCCTGCTATTATTCTGACATCATCATCTCTTCCTTTTGGAGCCAAAGATTTCCTGCGTCTCGCCATATTATCATTTAGCCGAGACGCTCATTAACTTTCAGTAATTCGTATACTCGCTCTGTATGTTGGAAGAAAAAATATAGATATTTTAAACTAATTTAGTTACTTAGAAAATAAAAAATTATGCTTATTTCCAAGTCTTTGCAAAATTATATGCGATTATTTCATTTGGTCCCACCAAGGGCAGCGTATGTGGAAGATGTACCTAGTGGCGGAAAGGAAGCCTCTAAAACAGATATGGAACAAGATGATGAGGTTATTTTTAGAGAGCGTTTTTTCAAATTTTTATCTCCATTAAGGGATGCTTCAATTTCGTTTAAGAAATCACTAATTTCTAGTCCTCTAGGAGATATTTATGAAACAGGAGCACAATTATGGGAAGATGCATATAATGCTGGGTCATCAGCTTCAATTCGATTAGCAGAATTGACTTATTCAGCTGTTTTGAGAAGCCCTGGTTTCATAATTGCTTTACTCCTCTTAACTACGGCCTTAATCGGTAAAGATGCCATGAGTTTTGAACAACAGATTAATGGCGATGTAGAGATATATCTTCCCGATGGTGCAGATTCAACTGAACTATTATTAGATGTCAGAGAAGCACCTTGGGCTACTGATATTTTTATCTTGTATGTGCAAACAAATAATGCTGCTACGGGGAATGAGTATGGTGACGAAAATATCACTGATGCTAATATTCTTCAACAATTATCATGGTTGGAAGGCGATGATAAAAACTTTGGAAAAGGCGGCTATCAGTCCGGTCTAGATCCGTATAAATCCGATAGAGGCGAAGATGATGGAGTAATTTGGATACTTTCTCCCTCACAAATAATCAAAGAAGCGAATTCTTCCAGCAATAGATTCAATTGTGCAGTTGAAAAATATGGTCTCCCTACAGGTCAAAGTGATGACTGCGCAGTATCTAGCTTGAATCCATATAAGGGTTATTCCATTCCAGATGAGCAAGAAAGAATCGATAATTTAGTAGACCAAACTAGTTCTTTATTGGAATCATTTGTTAGAGATACAAATAATGATGGAATATGGGATACTGGTGTCATAGTTATGGGCATTATTTTTGATATGGAAGGTACCGATATATTCCCAAGAGATGATCCAAAACAAGGTATAGTCCGAGATCATAAGGCTTTCATTGAATATGCTGAGAAGTTAATTTATGAACAATCAGATTCTAATTGTGATTTATGTTATCGTTATTACTCCAATCCTACAACTACAATGGATTTAGAACGAATTGAGGATATTCCTCAAAGAAAAGCCGTTACTATTACAGGTTTAACTCCAGTTCTTCACGATGTTTCGGATTCTATTTATGATGAATTAGTAGATACAATGCTGCCAATAAGTGCAGTACTTGTTTGTCTAACTATGCTTATACTCCATAGGAACCCGAAAGTGATAATTGTTGGCGGATTACCCATTGCTATGAGCTTGGCTATAACATTTGGAATCATTGTTATTAGGGATGTGATGTTGACTCCTATGATTATTTCAGCAGGACCTATACTAGTTGGTTTAGGGGTTGATTATTCATTACATTTAACGAATCGTATAGAAGAGAATCGAGTTGAAATTATAGAAGAACGTTTGGAAAGGGCTTGGGCAGCAGATAGAGATGGAATAGAGAAAGAGAATATTGATCCTTGGGATCCAATGATTAGCCTTACTGCTACTGTGAAAGCGGCTTTAACCACAGGCAATGCAATATTCCTTTCTGCTTTGACTACAATAATCGGATTTAGTGTTTTAACTTGGACTTTCTTAGTACCTATTCAACCGATGCGTACCGTTGGAATCACTCTTCTTCTAGGTATTGTAGTTACTTTCTTTATGTCAATGATAATGGTTCCTGCTTTAGTTGAGTTACTTAGGTATAGAAAAGGTCCTAGTAAAATGTTTGATAGAGTTTGGGATAGAATAGGTGAGATTCCTGTTCGTGCTACACTTTTAGTGATACTGATAGCAGTTGGTTTCTCGGGTTATGGGGCTATTGTTTTTGCAGATACAATGGGTCAACAAATACAGGCTGGACCAGATGAAGTCCCTCCAAATCTAGAGTCATACGAGACATTACGTGAATACAGCGCTGTGTTTGAGGGAGGTCAGGTAAACATGTTCATTGTCAATGCTGAAGATAGGGGGGCAGTAAATGGTACTGCACCCATACGTGATTTACCAATATTGGATTCTATAGAAAATCTTCAAATCTTTGTAGATAATGTACCTGAAACTGATACGATAAGTTTAGTTAATGTCCTCAAAGCAATTCATGTTGATGTTAATTTGTCAGGTTTAGAAATTTATGATCAGAGTCTTTGGGAAATATTACATGACGAATGTTGGGATAAATCCAATCCACTAGAAAATCCTTTGAGTCCTGAATGTTGGGCATATTCTGTATCCAGCAGAGAGGATATGGTGAATATTGCTTTTGATACACTTTCCCCCGAAATTCGTTCTATGCTAATGAATGCAGATAATGGTATTGGGGAAACAAAAACATTAGTTTATGCGAATCAACCTTATATTAATCTTGAAGATGCTACAGTTCTTCGTAATGCAATAGATGACATACTGCAAGGAGATGATGAATGTATTACTGTTCTCAAGTGTACTGCTATAGATGTCGATAATACTTATAATTCATTATTAACTGGTGGTCTGCCAGTATCTATTGATATTAATTCTGGAATTCATAGGGCCCAAAGCCTCACTACAATATGGACAATGTTCATACTACTAATCACCATGGCATTCCTATTCCGTTCTCCAAGATTGGCATTTTTTACTATGTCAGCCGTTGCAGTAGTAGTATTATGGCAGCCACTACTTATGAGGTTCGGTGGAGTAGGAGTCAATGTATTCACTGCAATGATTGGAACTATTGTATTTGGCATTGGGGTCGATGATTCTATTCACATTGTAGATAGAATAAAAGATGAGGGCGAAACTCCTGCTGGTATAGTGAAATCTGTTTCTAAAACAGGCCAAACAATATTTGAAACTACGGCTACTACATGTGCAGGGCTTTCAGCAGGATTATTCGTATCAATACCTGGTTTGCAGAACTTCTTTGTCCTAATGATGGTACTACTAATATTAGCTTTGTTAACAAGTTCTATTCTTCTACCTTCAATAATTGTTCTTCAGAAAGAATTCACATCTCAGATTATGGGTAATGGGTCATGGTTGGATTACGATGATAGCGGTTCTTTGTCTGAACCAATATTGGATGCAGTTGTCGAATTTAATAAGTAATAGATATGATAAAAGACGGATATCTAAAAATTATTAATTTTGTCTAAAGACTAATCTATTATGTGAGGGTGCAGGGAGTAAGCCCCTTTCTGTTCACCTTTCAGCTGGTCACATTCAACTTAGCATCCTACCTGTCCCTGTTGATGCCATACAGGACTGCTTGGACTTGCTCCAGCGGGGTTGTTCGTTCCATCTGCAAT
>Ga0209425_10006510_pt1 | contig 11189 bp, 5 predicted proteins | sample COG_05_FD_184749 | JGI IMG/M metagenome (GOLD analysis project Ga0209425, IMG submission 184749) | Pelagic Microbial community sample from North Sea - COGITO 998_met_05 (SPAdes) (version 2) | ecosystem: Environmental > Aquatic > Marine > Neritic zone/Coastal water | place: Helgoland, sampling... | reverse complement strand
GGCGAGCCACGGATAGTTTCGAGGTCGGTCGTGTTTTCCATCATGCATGGCCGGACTTTGAGAGAATGTCTTGGATGAGACTGTCGACGTCGACAGTTTGCTGAACCAAGGCCGCTTAGCTATCTTTTACCTTCATCAGACGCGTCTCAGGGTGGCCACATCGAGTTGCGAGTCCACCGACACGTACATCGACACGTACATCTGTATCCAAGGATGTCCGCTTCAATGTCCGCGTGCCTCATCGGTTCCGTCGCCGGCGTTCGCGCCGTCGCCAAGGCGAAGACCGCTTCGACGAAGACCGCGTCGACGTCTTCTGCCAGGATGACGATTAGGGCGCACTCCGCCGGCCACGGCCACGGCGAGATGGCCGCGGGCGGCGGCGCCGCGACCGCGCAGGGGGGGCACGGCCACGGCCACGGAGGCATGATGAGCGACCGTCGCCCCGGGGAGAAGAAGGGCTTCGTCGAGGAGATGCGCTTCGTCGCCATGAAGCTGCACACCAGGGAGCAGGCGCCAAAGGAGGGCAAGGCGGAGCCCGCGAAGGAGGCCAAGCCCATGATGCAGTGGCAGCCCACGAAAGAAGGCTACCTTCGCTTCCTCGTCGAGTCCAAGGCGGTGTACGACGCCATGGAGCAGATCGTCGCGTCCGGCGCATCCCCGATGTACGGAGACTTCGTCGACACCGGCCTGGAGCGCGCCGAGGTTCTCGCCGCAGACATCGAATGGTTCTGCCAGACGTACCAGATGACCGCGCCCGTCGCCGACGGACCGGGCGCGGAGTACGCGCGTTTCCTCAAAGACCTCAGCACCACCGCGCCGCCCGAGTTCATCTGCCACTTCTACAACGTGTACTTCGCGCACAGCGCGGGTGGACGCATGATCGGCCGCAAGGTGAGCGAGATGATCTTAGATGATAAAGAGCTCGCGTTTTACAAGTGGGAGAAACCCGGCGGCTTGGAGGCGCAGATGACGCGGACCAAGGCGAAGCTCAACGACGCGGCGGAGAAGTGGAGCCGGGAGGAGAAGGACCGGTGCCTGGAGGAGACCGGCAAGTCCTTCGAGCTCTCCGGCAAGCTCCTCAGGCTCATCGCGTGAGAGCCGATCGACGCGAGCTTGAACGCAATTCTTTTTAACAACTGAGATTTGATTCACTCCTAATGATAAGTACACGTGTTTGCGAGTATTAGGTGGTCGTATCAGCCGAGCGACCGGGTGCTCCGTCGGGTCGGTGACATCGGCGTGATCGTCGGCCGCCCCGGGGACATGAACGCCACCGGCGACGCGCCGCCCGGTACGTAATTCGGCCCCCGCGCCGCGCCGTCCATCATGCCGATCGCGCCCGCCATGGCACCCTTGGTCCGCCTGGCGCCCACGCCGTCCCCGCTCTTCTTGCTCCACTTCACCGGCGCGTTCTCCTCGGAGGAGTACCCCGCGCCCCCGTTCACGCCAGCCCCGGCGCCGTCCAGCGCCTGCGTCGACTCCAGCGTCGAGTTCGGCGATCGCCGGCTGGGCCGAACCGCTTCGTCGAGAGACGTGAGACGGCCGTCTCGGTCGTCGTCGTCGTCGCCCCGCATGAGCCCGGCGACGTCGCGTACCAGCGACGTGGCCTCGCTGGACCGCGTCGCGCGCTCGTGCTCCTGCGCCGCGATGCGCCGCCTTCGATCCGTCATCTCGCGTACCTGCGCCCGTGAGTACTTGGCGTGGGGCAGCGGGTCCGGCAGCGGCGGAAGCGGCTTCGGCGTCGACGCCGCGTTTCGAACCTCGAGCCCGCCGAGAAAGTTCTCAACCGGCTGCAGGTAATCGCGGTAATAGCTGAAGTAGTTGTGCGTGCCTTGCGTCGGGAAGAAGGTGCACGGCAGCCCGTGCGCTTTACGCACGTCCCGCAGCACCTCCGCGTGCCGAAACGGGACCACCTCATCCGACGCTCCGTGTATGATGAGCACCTTGCTCTTCACGATTCGTAGAGGCGTCCTGTTATCCCACCGATCGCTGATGATGTTGGCGACGTGCCCGAGGAGTGAGATCCCAACCTCACGCACCGAGATGAACGGTGAGTGCAGGATCACCCCGCCCACGCGCTCACCCTCGTCCTGGAGCCTCGCCGCGAGCCTGCACACCGGCCCGCTCCCGAGGCTCCGACCGAACAACACGATGTTCTCCGGCTTGTACCCCAAGTCGCTGACCAAGTACTCGTACGCGCACATCACGTGCCGGTCCACGCTGCGTTCGTAGGAGACACCAGGGGAGGTTCCGTACCCGGGGTATTCCACCAGCAGCACGTTCGCCTGCCAGCACTCGGCGTCGCGCTGGCACAACTCGTAGATGTGACTGTTAAAAAAACACGACGTCAGTCAACTAATTGCCCATACGAGCATTAAAAAGAACTTACCCGACGTCGCAAGCGTTTGCGTGGCAGTGGAGGATAGCCCTGGTCGCGGGGGCGCGCTTGCACCGGACCATGACCGCGGGGAAGTGGTATCCGCTCATGCTGTCCAGGTAGACGCAGTCCGCGGGTGACCACGGATGCACGCTGTGGTGGTGGAGGAGGGTGGGAGAGGGGAAGGTTAGGGGGAAGATTAGATCTTTGATTTTCGCGCTTGGGAAAGAGGGCTGACCGACTCGGGTTTGGGATGGAGCGAAGGGTGCGCGCGACGAGTACGGACGGGTTCGGGCCGGGAATCGCGCGCGATCGCGGGTCAACTCGAGACACTCGCGATGGATCCTGGCGGCGGTGGAAAATGGCGGCGCGATCCGGGTGGTCGCCGCCGAGAGCGAGGCGCGAGGCGCTCCGGTGCAAAAAAGGCGCGAAAGGGACCACTGCGGGCCAGTCTGGAAGAAAGTCCAAGAAACACTCACCTCTTTGAGTACGACGGCGCGGGCGCCTGGAAGATGGCCTTGTTGATGAGCGACACCTGCTCCGCCCACGAGGACTCGAAGGGATCCTCCCCCAGGATCTTGTCGAGCTTGGTGTTCTTGCCGCGCCCGGCGCAGAAGTTACCCCACATCTCGACGCCGCCGAACACCGAGTCCGCTCCGTCTTCTCAAGATGCGCCTCCGCCCAGCCGATCTCACCACGTGATGCGCGAAGGGACGGGCGAGTCAATTACCGCGCCGCGCCGACGGTTTTCACGCGCGTGTGCGTGATCCGCACTCCGTTCCCACGTGAACACACCCTACGCGCGAATCCACGGCGCCGTTCAGCGACTGGCGGCGCTCTCACCGTCCCGACCGACGCGACCTTTCGCGCCGATGTGGTGAAAGAGAGAGAGGGGCTTGTCGAATCTATGTCGAATCTTTGGCTTCCCCCTGACGATTCCGAGCGTGATCGAGGCGACTTCCGACGTATCCGGGTCCCTCGCCGCCGCGGGTGGTCGCCCGACTTCGCAAAGAAGAGATGCGACCGGTCGACGGAGCCTTCCTTGCTCCTCGCGCGCCCGCACGCGCGTCTCGACTGTGCCGTGCGGTTCCCGCCTCCGCCGAGTGCTAATAACGTGACCCAGGAATAACTCGCGGTTCAGACGACAAAAATGGAAAAACCAAAAGTGCGTATGAACATCGAGTCTGCTTTCCGAAGTTTGAAAGTGTGCATTTTGACAATAATTTCCTATGAGAGAGAGTTATTCCGAGGCTCACAGCGCTCCGAGTTCCCGGGATTTCCGTCAGACACAAACTCCATATGTGAGGAAGACACAGACGCCGCGCAAGTGGAATCCATCTCGAGATGAATGGAATTTTGTGAAGGTTCACCCTCGGATATTTTTCTGATTCCCAAAATCTATTTTTGCGAGGCCGACCCTGACTGGTTTCCATACAAAACTCGATTTTATCGATGTCCTACGTGGACCGTGCACACGTCATTTTATTCATACGTGGAACGTACGTGGCATTTAGTCATGATATTTATTTCGGAAAAGCCGCGACCCGCGGTCCACAAAAAGCCAAAAATGGTAACACAGATAGCCTAAAAAGCCATTGAACAGACGACATAAAATAATAGAATATAGCGCCGCGAGCTGAAAATACCCAAATAATATTCCCTTGCATCAATCAACGGCGACTACGAGTGATCGATCACTTCGAGGAGGACGAACCGAATTCCCTGACGAAGTTCCCATCCCCGTCGCGCTTCAACCCACCGAACTTTCGCCTGTCATCTCCGAACCCCGGCCGACCGCGACCGCCGCCTCGTCCGCCTCGTCCGGTTGAATCCCGGGTCGCGAACCCGAACCCCGCCCTATTCCCGTCCCTATTACCGGCGTCGAAAGAATCCCGGAACCCGCCGCCGTCGCGCTCGAAACCCCCGCCGTCCCTCCGCGGGCCTTCACGCCGGCGAAGCGACGCCAACGCGCTCGCGTTGCGGTTCTCCACGATATGAAGCGTCGCGGCAACCGCGTCGACGATGGCCGTTTGGCTCGCGTTGAGGGGCTTGCGCGGCGCCATGGCTTTGTGCGCCAACGCCGCGTAGAGCTCCCGTCTGACGTCCACGAGCAGCTCACTCGTGTCCGCGCACGTGGACCGGACGAGGATCCAATCGTCCAGTACGGCGGCGCCCAACGGTTCGTTGACCGACGACGGCGGATCCGCGCTCGATCGCGATTTGGATTTGAGCGTTATCGACGGAGTACCGTCGGCGTTGAGCAAGGGTGGAGGTTCGTCGAGGGAATATTCCTCGATGGACGCGGGTTGGGGTGCCGAGGGTGCCGACACAGCTGTGTGCGCCACTTCCGGCGGCGGCGCCATCTTGGTTCCCCCGAAGAGCACCAACTGCTCGGGGTTGATCGCGCTGCAGTCGCGGAGGAACACCTGCGAGGACAGAACCATCTCGCGATACAGAAACCACTGCGGCAGCGCGGTTTGCTCGCTTCTGCGCTTGGGCGGCGCCCTGGTGAAGGACACGGACGCCGGGTGCAGACCCGCGTTCTCCTCCAAACGCGTGCGCATCACGCCAAAGTGCGCCATGCTCCGCCGGCTCGCCAGGTTACCCGGCAATCCCGTGGTGAGCACAGCCAACGTGAGGGACTCGTTACCCGCGTGTCTGTTCACCTCGGCGTCGCCCCGTAGCTCCCTGTTGCGCCTGTCGTACCCTAAGTCATCCCGTCGCACCAAACCGGTGCGCACGAGCTCGTCCAGGAGCTGCGAACGGAGAGAGGTGAGGTTCTGCAAGCCCTGGATGGATAAAAAGTTATCCCGCGCCCTGCAAACAAAACACGACGTCAGTCAAATCGCCCATCGACATACGGAAATAAAAAGAAAAACTCACCACTGGCACGCAGACTCGAACCCTTCCTCCGCCATCACCGCGCGCCACTCCGCGTACGCACGGAGCACCGCGAGGTGATCGGATCGTTCGCTGAAGCTCCTACGCGCGCGCTGCGCCTCATCGCGCGCGCCGGTGGGGACGATGAAGGGATCACGGCTGCTCATGCACGCGGCGGCGGTGAGCACGGGATCCAGGCATTGCGCGGTGACTCCCATGATGAGCATGCGACCCGTCGCGGGATCGAGCGGAAGCTGCGAGAGCAAGCTACCGAGGGGCATGAGAACCTCTTTGATACCCGCGGGGACGGAGTCGGACGACGAATCGGATCCGAGAGCCACGTCAGCATCGAACTCACTCTCGGTGACAGTCTCGCCGGCTTCCTCCGCGTCGGCGCGGCGGCGAGCTCGTTCCAAGATGGCGCCGTCGACTTCCGCGATGGCGCCCAGCGTCTTTAACCGGTCCATCGCCAACGTGACCGTCTCTTCCGCGGGGGGGTCCATGGCCTCCGCGAGGAACGCCTGGACCCCGGAGTTGGTCATCGAGCACGTCTGCAGGCACGTCGCCTCGAGCGCGGTTCGCTGAATCTCCGGAGTCGGCCGTTCGGGCATGGCTTCGAACATCGCCTTGGAGTAGAGCCTGTAGCAGACGCCCGGGGCGACGCGGCCGGCGCGGCCGGTGCGTTGCGTCGCGGACGCCCGGGAGGTGGGCACGGTGCCCATGGTGCTCATCGCGCTCTCCGGGTTGTAGCTCATCTCGCGAACCAAGCCGGAGTCCACAACCACCAAAACGTCGTCGATGGTGACCGAGGACTCAGCGATGTTCGTCGCGAGGATAACCTTGATTTTGCCCTCCGGCGCGGGTGAGAACACCAGCTGCTGCTCCTCCTGCGGCACCTGCGAGTGCAGCGGTATGACCCGCAGGGCGTCGTACTGCGCCGCGGGTAAGTTCTCGAGAACCTTCATGCACTCCTTGATCTCGTCCCAGCCGGGGAGGAACACCAGCACGGAACCCTTTCGCCCCTTGGCGAGCTCAGCCGCGGAGACCTGCGCGGCCACCTCGGCGGCGAGCGCGACGACGAGCTCCTCGCGCTCGCGTTTATCCGCGATACCCCCACCCTTGCCTCCTTTACCGCCGCCCTTTCCGCCGCCCTTTCCTCCGCCCATCTTGCGGGCGCGGCGCGCCGCCTGTCGAGCCGACCGACTCGTCACGGGTCGAAGACCGTCGTCGCCCTGCGCCTCCCTTCGCATCTCGACCGCCCTTCGCAGGGTCCGGACCTTGTTCGCGAGGCGTCCGTGTCGGCCCTTGACGCGCCGGGTCGAGTTCGCGGCGCCGCCGCCCTCGACCTCCACCTCCAGCTCTTCCCATTCGCTCAGTTCCTCGTCGTCCGCGTCTGATTCGTCCTCCTCGTCGTCCTCGTCCGCCTCGAGGGCGTCGGACGCGCGTTCTTCCGCGAGCGCCTCTTCCAGTTCACGTTCCAGAAGCTCATCCTGTGCTTCTAGAAGCGCCTTGGCGAGGGTCTCGCCCATGTCGTCGAGCGCGAACTCGGGCGGCGCCTGCGAGTCGTCCGCGACGAGAAGCGTCTCCGGAGCATCCGGATCGGTTTCCAAATCGTCCACGTCGGCGGTGTACTCGGGCGTCTCGCACGTCTCGTCGTCCTCGTCGCACAGCCCAGCGGCGAGGTCCTCGAGGTAAAACATCTCGACCGGGTGCCGGGGTTTAGTGGGAACGGAGAGCAACGGCGCGGCTTTAGACTGGGAATCTTGAGTCAAGTCGACAGAGCCGACTGAAAAGTCAGACCCGCCAGACCTAGCCTTGCCGTCCTCGCCCCAGTCCAGGCCGCTTCGTCTCGCGAAGTAGTCCGAGAACGACTCCGCGTCCAACGTCGCGGACATCAGAACCACACGCAGCTCCGGGCGCTTACGGAGCAGCGCCCTGAGGAGCACCAGTAAGAAGTCGGTGTTGATGTCGCGCTCGTGAACTTCGTCGATCATGACGTGAGAGATCCCGCGGAGGCCCGGATCGCGCATCAGCCGTCGTAGAAGGACGCCGGTGGTCACGAACTCCACGCTGCCGCCCTCATCGCGAGGCGAACACCCGTGAAGACGCACGCTGAAGCCGACGGAGTTCCCCGCGCGTTCGTTTCGTTCGGCGGCTACCCGTTCAGCCACGCTCACCGCGGCGATTCGCCTCGGCTGCGTCACCACGATCCGCGTGTCCGGCCCACGTCCGTTCGCGATGGCATCCTCCAGGATGTACTGCGGGCACTGCGTGGACTTACCACTGCCGGTGCCGCCGGAGACCACCACGACGGGGTTGGTCTTGAGCGCTTCGCACAGCTCTTCGCGAATCTTCTTAATCGGGAGCTTGTCGCGGACCTCGCGCATCTTAGCCTCGGCGCCGGTGGGGTCCGCGTCGACCGCCGCGGCGAGTAGCGCTTCCTCGGCGATGAACCGGTCGTTAACCTCCTTGCGCGCCGCATCGTCCAAGACGGCGTAGCGGGGACCGGAGGATGCGCCTTCTTTCCGGCGGCGATACCCGCCGTCCTTGCTCGAGTCGTTTCCGATGGCGGCTTCCTCCTCCTCGGCTCGTAGCATGTACCGCTCCATCGCGCGCTCCTCCGCGTCCCTCCACGCGCGCATCCTCGCGTCGTGGTCCTCCGGCGTGCCCATCGCCTCGATCAGCGCGTCCATGGCGTCATCGGGGAGCGGCGGGACCCGCAGCGCCGCCGCGCTGCCACCGGGTGATTGTTCGACGAGTTTTCGGATAGCGTCGTGTCGCCCCGCGCCGATGACGTCCCTCAAGACGCCGCCGTCGACGAGCGCGCCGTACGCGGCGTCCTCCGCGTCGCCTTTACCCGCCCCGGCGCCGACGCTCTCAACCTTCTTACCGCCGTCCACGTAGGCGGACACGGTGGCCTCCCACTTACCCCCTCGCGCGTTTTTATACTCGACGCCCGGCCTGCTCGAGTTGACGAGCTCGAGCATGAGCCTGCCTTCGTCCGCGCGCTCCTTCTGCTGCGCCTTGAGCGCGTCCTTGACCATGCGCACGACGTTTGGGGGATCGTGCGCGTCGATCGCGCCCTGAGAGACGATCTTCATAGATTGGAACGCGTCGAGGATGGCGAGGCGTTGCGCTTCGGCTTTGTTAAAGTCGAGCCCGCCGCCGTAAATCTCCGTCACCTTCTCGCCCGATAGCTTCCCGGTACCGTCGACGACGGCGGCGGCGCCTTTGCCGTCGGCACCCGCGGCGGCGGCGTTCGCGACGGCGTCGCCGGTCCTCCCGATGAACCCGAGCTCCCTCCACGAGTCCGGCGCGGTGATCGCCAACTGACAGCTGAACACGCGCTTGTGCGGGGGACCGTGGGTGTTGAAGCTGACGTGTTGACGTTTGATCGCCAGCGCGGTGACCGCGTTCTGGTACGTCTGCTTCGCGAGCTTCATGGCGTCGCGGTCGGCACCCAAACCGTCGCGCTTCGTGAGGAACGGTCGGCCCGACGGGGTCTCGCTAGGGACGACGTGATTATTCTTCGACTTCGGTCCCCCGCCGCTGCCGTTCTGTTTGTTGTTACCACCGGCAGACTTGCTACCGCCGCGGCCGCCGCGGCCGCCCCTGCCGCCCCTGCCGCCGCGGCCGCCGCGGCCGCCTCGGCTGCCTCGGCCGTTGACGGTGCCGCGGCCGCCGCCGCCGCCGCTTTTTTGCTTGGATGAATTGCCTTCGCCAGTCGCGTTGCCGCGCTTCTGTGCGGTGCGCGCGCCCGCGCCGGATCCGGCGTTACCTTCGGCGCGCGCGATCATCAACGAGCGAAGCCGCGGGGTCACGGCGGACGCGTTGGATGGACCGAGGAATGAACGATGCGACGTCACGAACGAAGAGGCGAACCCGCGGGACGGCACCGCCGCCGACGGTGGGATGTTGGGCCTGCGACGTCCCGCGACGAATCGCGCGGGAGCCGCGCGGTGGCTCGCGATCGCGTGGTGGAGCATCGCGCTCGGGGTGGAGAGACGCGCGGTGTTATGAAAGACGGCGCAGCCAGGCGCGCCCATCGGAAAGACTCCCACCGACGATAGCGACGACGACACAGACATCGTCTCGCGATAAATCTTCCGTGCGGCGCGTAGGGCGATGCGTTTGGACTCGCGTATCGAACCGCTCATGCACTGGAGGCCGCTGCCTCGAGCGCGCCGTTCGTGCCGGATGCGTCTCCTAGCGTCTGCCTCGTCTCCGTGTTCCGCAACTGGACGTCCTTCCTGTCCAACGCGGTGGTTGCTGTGAGGCTCACGATAGTCGACGTGTTGGGTTTTCACGCGTAGACTGGTAGAGGTTGAAATGCCCATACGAGACGAATATAAAAGAGGCATTTGCGAGGCGTGTGGAATTGGAATAAAGTCAGACTAAATGGCCGTACACATCGAGAAATTCCTTACAACAAACAAAAAATGCTCGCTCAAATCACAATCGGTCAGCGCTGTGCGACGATGACGGTGAGCCTGCCGCCGCTGCCCGAGGGATGGCGGGACGATGTGGTATACATGCTCCACGACTTCCTTGAGGACGCGGGCCTGGCGCAGACTCTCTGCGCGCTCGAACAGGAGACGGGGTACGCGCCCGCTCGACACCCACCCACACGCACGGCACCTCAGATTCACCTCTCAGATTCAAACTTCCCAACCCGTCACGCGCCCACTCGACGTCCTGTGCTGACCCGTCATCTCATCCTCACGTCTCAGGCACCGAGGTCCCGCCGCGGATAGACTCGGCGACGACCTCGCGTTCCTCCGCAGGCTCGTACTGACCGGCGACTGGCCCGCGGCGGAGGCTTTCATAGCGCCCACCGCCGACCACCCGCGAGTCAACCATCGACGCATGCTCGCGGCCCTTCGCCGACAGGCGTTCCTTGAGATCCTCGACGCGTCCGATACGTCGTCGGTGTCGTTCAGAGACGAAGGAGATAACGCGGAGACGACGCACGTGGAGGGCGGTGACGTCGCGGACAGGCTCGTCAAGGCGCTCAGCGCGCTCGAGCCGTACGTCGAGGACCCGACGCAATTCAACGATCTGTGCTTCCTCTGCACGCTCGGCTCGGTGAGCGAGCACCCGGAGTACACGGAGTGGACCGCGAGCCGCGGGCGTTTAATCGCGTACGACACGTGCGTCGACGAGCTCCGTGAGGTCTACGGTTCGATCCCTGGACGGGGCGAACACGAGCGGACGCTGGAGACGGCGATGCGGCACGCGGTGGCGCACTTAACGCAGACGTCCTCGTTGGCGGGGCGGCGGCTGCCACGGTCGGCGGGGCTGTTAAAACGCCTCGGCATGGCCGCGAGTTCGAATCCGCACGGGGGCGACGAGGTTCACAGGTTCTTCAGCGCCACGCGGGAGCTGGAGAAGCGTAAGAAAGCCAAAGAAGCCAAAGAAAACGCATCCCCGAATGTGAGTAGCGACCCGAGTCTAATTGCCCGTACTCGGACTAACGACAAGGCGTCTCGAGGTCTTGGCGGGACGCTTCCCACGTTCGGTCCTTCGATGCGCGCGAGCGTCGGGGTGAGCTCCTTCCCGGCGATTGAACGCCTGGAGCGCATGAAGAAGCGACCGGGTCTTTTGGGTCGCTCCTGGAACCCGTCGAGCGAGCAATTCGTTCAATCGAAGCGCGGGGGCGTGGACAGTATCAAGGAGGAGGAGGAAGAGCGCATCGAGACCGCCGCGCTCGATGCCCGTTCGAACGACGGTGATGTTGATGTCGAGTCCGATGATAGGTCCGTGGCGTGGGACGTGACCCCGGAGGAGGAGGCGAGGGAGGCGGAGTTCGTCGCCGACGGCGAAGCATTCGTCGAGGAGACGGACCGCTTGGAGTTGGAGGATGGTGACGATTCATATCACGGCGTGGATGACGATTCGTTCCTGGATGACGATCGCATCGGCGCGTACGCCG
>Ga0209425_10006507_pt1 | contig 11191 bp, 9 predicted proteins | sample COG_05_FD_184749 | JGI IMG/M metagenome (GOLD analysis project Ga0209425, IMG submission 184749) | Pelagic Microbial community sample from North Sea - COGITO 998_met_05 (SPAdes) (version 2) | ecosystem: Environmental > Aquatic > Marine > Neritic zone/Coastal water | place: Helgoland, sampling... | reverse complement strand
AAGGACAAAAATCGAACAACCGTTACTTTGTTGTTGATCGCAGCAAGAAAGCTTGGGACGTGGACCAGTTTGCTCAAAGAATGGTTCTGCAAGGCATAAACACTCATCAAGTCATTGGCTCTAGTAAATTTTGCGGACAAAAATACCCAAAAGGGGCTGTCATAATTGATCAGGCTCAGCCTAATGGTAGGTTAATTAAATCCTTACTCGCTGATAGCACCCCCTTACCAAAGGATTTCATGGCAGAACAAGAATCTCGCCGTGACCGCGGTCTTCCTCATGAATTATATGATGTAACAGCTTGGTCAATACCTATGATGGACGGCTTATCAGTCACAACCTGTAAGTCAGCTGATTTATCAAAGGCCGCCCTAATAAAGTTAGGCGAAACCCCTAAAGTTCCCAGTATATCTAAAGCCTCTTTTGGTTATGCTATCCCTTGGTCCGATGCAGGACAGGCAAAGTTAGTCTTGGCGGCTTTATCAGAAGGTTTCAAAGGCAAAACAACCGATAAGAGCTTTACAGTGGGAGACCGTGAATACCCTCGCGGCACAACTATTTTTCCTGTAAAAGGAAATCCTGAGAACTTAGTGTCTCGGCTAAACGAAATATCCAGCAAGATTGGTGCCGAAGTTGTACCTATGGAGAGTAGCTGGGTTGAAGATGGCCCTAATTTTGGATCAAATGAATTCAAATATTTAAAATTACCCAAAATAGCTTTAGCCTGGGGCGAAGGAATGGTTCCCACTGAAACAGGCGCTACTCGGTTTGTTATTGAACGCTATCTCGGCGCTCCTGTAACGCCCATCAGAGTGAAAACATTGGGCAGAGCAACTCTTGAAGATTATGATGTTATTATCTTACCACAAACCTACTCTAATTTTTCGTATGTACTCGGCGATACCGGCATTGAAGCTTTGAAAACATTTGTATCAAATGGCGGAGTATTAGTTGGTTTTGATACTGCATTAGAAACGCTTACTAGTGAGAATTTTGATTTATTGTCAACATCCTTAGAGACTGCTGCAACTGAGGACGAAAATAACAAAGAAGACAAAGGTGCCAATAAAGAGACCAATCTTGTTTCCGGTACAGTAATCAAAACAAAAGACGATTATAAAGCAGCCATAACGGATCCAGAAAAAAATCCTGATTCAGTGCCAGGCGTATTAGTAAATACTATTATCGATACCGATCATTGGTTGTCAGCAGGTTATGAAGAAGCTTCAGCGCTACTACGGGGCAGTAATATTTATCAACCGCTTAATGAAGCCGACGGCACAAATGTATTTAGCTATGCTGGCCCTGAGGAGTTACTAAAAAGTGGATATTTGTGGGAAGAAAACCGGCGCCAGCTTGCCTTCAAGCCTTTCGTTATGGCGCAACCCCATGGTGAGGGCATAGTTATAGGCTTTACCCAAAGTCCTGTTACGCGCGCTTATTTAAATGGCCTAACTCTGCTGCTGGCCAATGCCATAGTTCTTGGACCCGCACACACAGGTTAGTTATCAGAGATTACTCAAACTACCATTTCAATGGAGTACCGGACTAAGACTGTTCAACCCTACGAAAAACCCTTAGGAAATTTCCGCCCCATATTTTTTCAATATCTTTTTGGCTATACCCGCGGGCAACCAAGGCTTTTGTTAGATTAAGAGCTTCATCTGCTTCGTTAAAACCCTCGATTCCCCCGCCATGATTAAAATCAGTTCCAATCCCTACATGATCTATACCTATTCTTTTGACTACATAATCTATGTGGTCCACTAAACGCTCAACGCTTCCTGATCCAATTACAGCTCTCATCGCCATTAAGAATTTCATCTTTTCTGCGGCATCATCAATTTCCCAGTAAAGCTCATAGGGATAGGCATAGCCGCTGCCGGGAAGACCCGCATTTTCTCTAACCATTTTGATAGATGCGCGTAGAGTAGGGTCTGACAAATCGACCAAATACGCCCCAAAAGGAACCAAATGAACAATACCTCCCTTGGCGCCAATAATATCGATCTCCTCGTCGGAAAGATTACGAGTAACATTTGATAAAACACGTACATTGGAATGACTAGCAATAATTGGAGTTGCTGACAGTTCTGCAATCTCCATCACAGCTGCCTTGGAAGATTGAGATACATCAATGATTCCGCCAAGCTTGTTAATCCGTTTCACAGCTTTACGTCCAAGTTCCGACAAACCCCCGTGCTCTTCAGCAGGTTCATAAACACCAGCCGCTCCATCATAATTCGGACGAGAAGAGTCAGAAAAATTATTATGCCCAATATGATTAAGCCCAAATACGCGAACACCTTTTGCATAATAGTCGTCTAGTGTATCGATATTGTTAACAAGGGACCTTGCATTTTGAAAACCAACTATAAAGGCTATTTTATTATTGCTTTGCGCACTGACGATTTGCTGTGCCGACCTTGCTAAGATTAAAGTCTCCGCATGGGTCTTAAGTAATTCATCTATCGCAATGAACTTTTGATTTGCGAAGTCTTGGCCTTTCATATCATCGGCTACAGAACGAGACGCACCTGGCGGAACAGCAATCGACATAACTACGGCGTCAATACCGCCTGCCTTTAATTTATTAATAGCAACTTTAGACTTTCCATCTGGGCCCAAATACTGACCAGCAGCTCCCGGAATAACTATGTCGGCATGCGCATCTAAAACAAGGATCTTATCGTGAATATCTTTAATAATAACATCACATAAATGATGGCGAGTACTTAAAATCTCTTCTTGTGTTTCTAGTGATATAGCGGAGTCAAAGGTAGGACACTGCTGAAGCTCTGATGCCAAAGATGCGCTTGATAATAAAAGAAACATTGTAAGGAGAGCACTTTTCATACCCTCGCCTTAACAAGTAAGTCTAAGATTGCCAAGAGATAGCTAAATCAAACAGAGCTTAATATATTTATCCTCGTCTCCAATCAATTCTGTTTGGAAAATATAGATCAAGAATTGTAACTTTCATTCTTGATCTAGATAATGTTTGACCGTTTGATGGTTCGGAAATATCTAAATATATATCATGGGCCCAATCAAAATGAGTATCTTTTATGGCGCTAAATGTTGTGCAGGATTGAACATCGCCTTCATTAAAAACTATAGCTGTATCTGATAAAGTAAAATCATCCTCAAAACCGCCTTTTCCTGGTCTTTCACGTTGAGTAAATGACAAATCAAACTCAGTAGCTGACAAGTCTCCATTTGATGATCTGTTAAAACAAATATCTTTAGAGTTATCTTCTTTAATTATCATATCATTTACGCTTATGGCGTAGGTAGGAGCGGATTTAGTAGTAAATGTTCCCGTAATATTTTCTACAATATTTCTATCAAAAGCGACTAAAGAGTGCCCGCCAGACCCGAGGTCTAATTCGATTGTATAAGTACCACCGTCTACAAAAAAATCTTGGACACCAGAGATATTGTCAGAAACCTTTGATATGAGATTAAGGAGTTTCAAGTTTAAGTTTGCTATTTCATCGAAACTGTCTGCTGTATCACCAATGTTGGAGTCTACAACTGTTATCTGATCTTCATCAAAGTTTGTTACTGTTTGAGAAGTAGTTACACCGTCTTCTGTATAAGAAACTAATATTTCTGAATCTTCTATGGCCCATACCTGAGTTGCTTCATAATTGTTAGCATTACCAGATGCGTTTGAAGATAAAGTTACATTGAATGACATTTCAAAATAACTTTCACTTGAATCTATGGATGTATCATCGCCTTCGTATACATATAATTTAACTGGAACTGTTGACTCAATAGAACCATCAGGATTGAACCAAATTTTAGCATTAAGCGGATTACCGCCAATCCCATCTTCAACAAAATCGAGAATATTTTCTAAATCCAATGAACTCGTCAGAGAATAATCAAGGGTTTTGTTCGCATAGTCATACGTTGGCGCAACCTGTAGCTTAATTTCTTCATCTCCTGAATAGTCGCCTATTTCTACGAATGAGTTAGCAATCCTCCCAATAATTGAATTATTCTGAGGCGCACTAGTGCCATAAAAACTTTCATCTAAGTTAGGGTTTTCTGCTAATCTGTTAAAAAAAGCAGTCCTTGCATCTTGCCCATAAATTCTTAGCTGTGAGTCAAAGCCTCCGGAAACATCCCAAAACATATCATTACTAGGGTGAGTGCCTGCTTCAAAGTATGCGTTGAGAGCACCCTCATTATCATATTCAAAGAGAATATAATCATCTCCTTTAAACGATGCTCTTATAGCATCTAAATCTTTATACATTCTTGGTAAATTGGAAACATCTTGAACAATAAGTTCTGGATTAATATTCACGCTATTATCAACAAAATCATATGGTAAATTGGATGATATTCCTGACCGTAATACATCAAAAATGTAATATTGTGCTCCTAAGCCAGTACCTGAACCATCTGTGAGAAAAGTTGATGCGTTTAATATTGGAGTATAATAATGGCGTACGTCGTCACACTCAGCTTTTTCAAAGCCTTGAGAGTAATTGTTATAATAAAAATTTGTACTAATTTCAGATGAAACCGAGTTGCTAAATTGAATACTTTCAGCTTTTTGGCACTCCCTTTGTCTAGACCCAGAAGAATTCCAATTTACAGAACCGTTGCGCCATGCACTAGATAATGTTGCGCCAACACTAAGGTTTCCATCAGTAATACCTAGATCATTAAAATCTATTGGAGTGTTCTTATTAAATGATGAAGTTTTTCTATAAAGGGTTGATATGTTTGCTATGTTTTTCAGGGTCAGTTCACTGACATTACATAGAGCGGTATCAGTTTCGCTACAATCTTCCCTGGAGAGTATTCCATCTTTAGAAATGAATGCGCCGCTCGCTTCAATACTTTCATTTCTATACCAGCCATCCGCATTAGGCTCTGTATTATAACTACTATAAAAATTTAAAGGAAGTTTTTCATAATCTTCGCCGCTAAAAATAATAGCTAACGACTCCTCTGCTAAGGAAACATTTGCTCTTATATCTTTATCAAACGTCGCTGATAAATCTTCGGAAATTTGATTATCTATTATTTGAAGGTGTGGTAGCAACCCTGCAATATTTTGTGCTACCTCTTCAGTCACAAGTGATGTCTCATTAGCAATAAAATCACTGAGCAGTTCCGCATATGTGATACCAAAATTTGTTTCTATAGAGTTTTTAAGCTCATCAATTCTCGCAGTTACCAAAGATGCCACAGCATCGCCTTCACTCTGACACCCCTGCTCTACTGTTAGATCTTCAGTTAAATCTGAATTATTCTTAGCTGTAATTATAGCCTCAGCAAAAAGAGTTGTAAAAGGAGAAATTACAATCGTATCTATACCTGCATCTTCAATAGACGGTAGAATCATTTGGTAGGCTTCTGTTACAGTTCCCAAAGTTGAATCCTCTGCTCCCACTGGGACATCAGCAACAATTGGTCTTTTTTGCAAACAGGCTAAGATGTCTTCATCATTAGTTTCAATAACAAAAGAACCATCGGTATCAGTGACTGCAGTAAATTCGTTATCATCTTGTGTAAAATTAAAGTTCTGATCGACAAATATATTAGCACCTGAAATATACCCATCTATAGCATAACCATAAAAAGCGGTTGAAGATGTTTCCGGGACTGGAGGTACTGGAGGTAAAGAAACTACAGGCGGCGGGGTTTCATTACTGCCGCCACATGAGACGATGAATACAGAACTGATAATTAACGAATATATAAATTTCATGTTTAGAATAAAAAAAATTACAGAGTCTTTGTCAAGCACAGAACTTATTTTAGACTTTAATATGTTAATCTAGGGTAATTCAGATAATACCAATAAAATTACCCACGGATACATACGGTTGCTGCGAATTTTATACCACCTTTATACCTAATATGGGTCATAGATAGATTAGTGATAAATTATACTATATAAATCAGTTACTTATACTATAAGCCTGATCGGCCCAGGGCTCGCGGTCTTCTTTGCCGCCGAAAAAATCCGGATCATCGACGACCTTTTGCATGTCCAAGCCAATGTTTTTCGCCCGAGGAAAGTTGGATAATGCGTTCGATAACTCGCGGTTCAACCAAAACCGAAAGAAACTGGAAACGGCCCTGCTGGAGTTCGTATCAAATGTTCTGTCAAAGGATTTGGGCATTTCCGCCTGGTCCAGGCCAACATCAGACATTCAAAAGGGATATTGTCTTCAATCAGGTTTTTGAGTTTATCAATAATCCATATGAATTTTGGAAAACGGGCAATCTAAAGCAAAAGCGAATAGTTCAAAATATGGTTTTTACTGAGCGTTTGAGGTATGAGTCGGGCGTTGGATTTGGAACCGCTGAATTGTCTATACCTTTCAATATTTTAGCTGATAAAAACTTATTAGGTAAAGAAATGGTGGAGCCTAGGTCCACCATACTAGTGTTTCTCAAAATACCCCTAAGTGCAATAATGTTAACTTTTTAAAAGAACTTTTACTCGTACTGTTTCCACACGTTTCTCAAAATACCCCTTTATCCCACTTATAAAGTGGGGTAAGAAGTGGGATAAGCGGTACCACTTTACCAACGCGAACGGGTGAAACATGGCGAGAAGCATTCATAAACTTAGCTCCAAGGCGGTGGGAACCGCTAAAAGGGCTGGTCGCTACAGTGATGGGGGCGGGCTTTATCTGAAAGTCTTTAAGGGCGGTAGCAAGTCATGGGTGTTTATGTGGTCGCAAGGCGGCGGAAAGCGGCGCGAGATGGGCCTAGGGCCAGTGCGGGATATTCCCTTAAAGGTCGCTAGAGAGAAAGCCGCTAAAATGCGGAAACAAGTGCAAACTGGCTTAGACCCCATCGCGGAACGCGCCCAACTGGATGAACCCACCTTTTTGGATTGTGCTCTTCTCTATATCGAGGCTCATGAAAAGAAGTGGAAAAATCAAAAGCATATTTACCAGTGGCGTCATACGTTAACAGTTTACGCCAAGCCGCTCCATCGCCTGAAAGTCTCAAAAGTTACCACGCCCCATGTTCTGGCTGTGCTAAAACCAATATGGATGGAGAAGCATGAAACAGCCACTCGACTGAGAAGCCGTATTGAAGCCGTGCTGGATTATGCCGCCGCGATGCACTGGCGCACGGGCATGAATCCTGCGATCTGGCGCGGCAATCTGAAAAGCCTTTTGCCTACTATAAGCAAAGCCAAGCGAGTTGTGCATCATAAGGCGATGGATATGGACGCGCTACCTGCCTTTATGTCTGCATTAAGAGACCGTGAAGCCATCGCCGCAAGGATGATGGAATTCGCTATCCTAACCGCAACCCGCTCTATCGAAGCCCGTGAAGCGCAGTGGAGTGAGTTTGATTTGGACAAAGGCATTTGGACTATCCCCAAAGAACGGATGAAGGCAGGGCTCGAGCATATCATTCCTCTATCAAACCGCGCTTTCCAGATTGTTAAAGGCCTTGAACCAATAAAACAATGCGAATTTGTGTTTCCTCATTTACCCAGCCGTAAACCACTCTCAGTCAATGCGCCGCGTGCACTGCTTAAACGTATGGGGCGTGATGAAACCTTCCACGGCTTTCGGGCTACCTTCAAATCATGGGCCACTGATAAAACCAACGTTCAGCGTGAAGTGATTGAAATGGCTTTGGCACATAAAATAGGGAACGAAGTTGAAGCAAGTTACCTGAGGACTACCGCGATTGAAAAACGTTATGATTTAATGGAGCGGTGGAGCGATTATTGCGCGGCTAAAGGAACTGGTGACGTGGTGCAGCTTCATGGATAGACAAGAAATTACATCTAAGCACTTCAAAATTGCTTATCTAATTTACGGCAACTGGGTGAATGAGCGCGACCCTAACACAGAGTTTAATAAGGACAGTAAAGCATCTTCCGAACGAGCGAAAAAGCTAGCACAGGTATCCATAAAGAAGCTTAAAGAGGAGAAAGAGCACTATTATAAGACTCTTAAAACGTATGCTGCTAAGCAAACTGGTTCACGAATGAGCGAGGTGCTTCCTCTGGATATTTATAACCCATTGATTAGCCCTAGTCTGTCGCATGCTGACCACCCCTTAAGACAAGCAGAAGAGCGATATCTGTTAGTAAAATATAATATCAAAGACACAGGGAACTCTATTCATAATTGGGCTTTAATTGGCATGGCCTTAACTGAATGCGGTGGCGAGTACCCAGTCAATATTTTATTTCCACAACCAAAAGAAAAAAGAGGCCGTCGCAAGTCTGGCTTCAGTATTGATTATCAACGTGCCGTATGGAAACTATTTTTAGAAGATGCTGAAGTCACAATAATAACAGCTGATCACGAGGAGTTTAGCTTTTCAGGCGAGAGCCTTTTTACTTTAAACGAATTACTAGACGTATTTTTGTCTGAACTTGAAGCTCCCATGATGGAAAGCACTCTACACGCTTTTCAGGATATAAACCGCCAACTTAAACTTAAAGGCGTTTCTAGAGACACGCTGATAACGTCATTTAGTCGTGGTGAAAAAGAGCGATGTAAAATGTGGAATTCTTAAGAAAACGATGACAACATGACAGATTACTTTAATAGGAGTTATTACACATCAATAGAATTACTCAAGTAAGTAGGGGGAAAGAGTGTCAATAAAAGATGGAAAATGGGGTGATTATGTACATTTCACATATCATGGTGTCGACCTTGAGTTAATGGGTTGGAACTTAGAAGTTCTTGGTGACGCAGAAACAAGACTATTACATAAAGACAATGTAACCTATAATAAATGGTTAGACGAACAAGAAGCGGCATTGGATTTTTATATTGAATGTGACCCTTGGGACTGACCCAATATAATCTATTTTGATATTATTCCCCACTATTTCTGTCTGAGAGTGAGTAAATTACCTATATGCTTTCATCACCACCGAGAATATCTTTGCAAAGAGCCCAATCCCATTCTGGTTGAGTATTGCTTTCGTATACCACTAGGTAATCCTCCAAACTGCCATCCAACAATTCATACCCCAAAACAGCCCTGTAAAGGTCTACACCATTGTCTTCAATGTCTGAATCACACGATCGGCCATCGTATTCGATGTCGTGAATAATAGTTCCGAACTGTTCAGGGTATCCATCGAGAGAATATTCAATATAGTTGATAGTGAGTTTTCTGGGGTCAAAAACTTCACCATTATTTAATGGGACCAGATAACTCCCAAATATCTTTCCATAGGTTATGTAAAAGTAATCCAAGCAATTTTCTTTAAAGTTAGTTTCGCCATCTGTATAATAAATTCTATTTTTATTAATTGTGTCTAAATCAATCTTTATATTCTCATCATCATTAGTGATTTCCAAGCCATCCATTGCAGGACCATAGCTTCCTGACCAAAATTCTTCCGAGAAAGATTCGCTTCCAAGAAAGTGCGTATTAAGAAAAAGATTCTTATCGGCTTCAAAACTTTCCTTCAAACAGTCAATATCTACTTTATAAAGCCTGTGATACTGAAATTCACCTCCAAAATTCTTGAAGGTTAATTTTAACGTATTTGAATCTGACATTTTATAAGAACTTTAGATTTTTTCAAAAAAACTGTTCTGCATACATTCCAATAGCTAAGAAGACAGTAGTTATAATCGTCCTCAAAGAGTCGCGATTATGTCATCATCGTCCTCAACCATTTGTAAAAAAGTTTCTTCTTTAGGAACAATACCAAGCTCCTGCATCGTATCATTAATTGCGTCCATCATTCCAATATCTTCAATAGTTGCATTCTTTTTCAGCACACGACGCAATGCCATATAAAATTTTAGCTCGCCCATCGCATGCGCATCTCGCTTCTCTGACCCATCAATGATGGCTTGAGCATAGTTATTAACCTTGTCTTCAACAAAATCTTCCATTTTATATTTCTCCAGGTATTACAATATTTAAAGTTCCTAGTAGTCAGCACTATAAAGAATGTCAGGATAACCTATCTAACTAAATTAGAGACCGATAAGGCTATTATTCTCGGAAAAAATCCAACGCATTGAGACCCATAAAAAGCACAATACAAATCAATTACTCAGCTCAACGCTAATTAAATGTTTTGCACTGATTGACAGTAATATATTAAGTATTAAGTATAGTAACTTATAAACTCAGGTTTACAGGTAAAATACATAGATAATTTTGAGGATAATGATTTGACAAGCAACCTATCAAAAACATTAAAAGATATAAGAGAATATACTCAAAATAATCATGAACTTAAAAAGAGTCATCATTTTGTATTCAACAGTCCTGTAGATAAAGATTCGAAAATTGCTGATGTAATAGTTATGGGGTTAAATCCTGGAGAGTCAGTAACAGATTGGGAATATGAAATTAATTTGCCAACAGAAGAATCCAGTGAATTTGACTTTCGTAATGAGTTTGGAAGTAGTAGATCCTCTGCGACATGGAGTAAGAAATGCAAAAAATATCTACCAAATAAAAATATATTTTTAAGTCAATTCTTTTTTTGGAGTTCTAGAGGTATAGAAAGTGATTTTAAAAGTCGTTTTGGATATTCTTTTAAAAAAAGTCCTCACTTTAATTTTTGTAAAAACTGTAATGAAGAAATGATTGATTTTCATAAACCTAAATTAATTGTTGCAACTGGGACATCATTTGCAAAGTTTTTTTCGTCAGTTTATGAAATGAAACATATAAAAACACTTAGATGTGAAACTGATAAACGTAACAGACCAATAATTAATCATTATGAGTTTAAAGGAATTCCATTTATTTTTACTCCTCATTGGACGAATGGTTGGGTTTCGAATTTAGAGAAAAAAGATATTCAATCTTATTTGAGTAGTTATCTGTAATGCAAAATTGCAAACAGCGCTGGGTGCTCACCTGGTTCTATCCAAAATACACTCAAATTGATGGGTGTATAGAAACACTTCTAGATATGCAGTTTATTAGGTTTTAGAGGTATCAAAAGTGAGTGAAAAAAAACAAGGACCGATACACCGACTTAGAGATTGGTTCGTGAACAGATACCCTGTCCAAGTAATGACAATTCTTATTTGGTGGGGTAGATTTAAAGTTTGGTTCGTTGTCTTTTGTATCGTTTATGCGTTGGGAAGTATTCTAACTTGGACGAAGGCCTAGTAATCAAAAAACTATAACGTAAAAGAAAGAATAATTAAAATAAAAAATACAAAGAATATATCTCCCAGGCGAG
>Ga0209425_10006504_pt1 | contig 11192 bp, 25 predicted proteins | sample COG_05_FD_184749 | JGI IMG/M metagenome (GOLD analysis project Ga0209425, IMG submission 184749) | Pelagic Microbial community sample from North Sea - COGITO 998_met_05 (SPAdes) (version 2) | ecosystem: Environmental > Aquatic > Marine > Neritic zone/Coastal water | place: Helgoland, sampling... | reverse complement strand
GATCAAAGGCTAATGGTCAAAGCATCTGAAGTAAAAGCACATTTAGATACACACGAGGCAGTATGTGCTGAGAGGTGGAAAGAAACTATACTTCGCATCAAGAGAATAGAAACTATTATGATTGGTTCAGCAGGCACAATGATACTAATGATGGCAGGCTTACTACTGAGGTGACACTATGCTTGAAATGCTAATGGTTGCGAATAGTGCCTTTGCTGTCATCAAACAAACAATAGAAAATGGTCGTGATATAAGTTCAGCAGGTGCTGCAATCGGTAAGTTTGTAGGTGCTGAAGACCAACTCCAACAAGATTTAAACAAAAGAAAGAATAGTATATGGACTAACTTTCTTGGTAAGACAGACAATGACCTTGAAGAGTTCATGGCATTGGAACAGATACGAGTAAAGAAAGATCAACTCCGTGAGTTCATGCAACTATATGGCAGAGCCAACCTTTACAATGACTACATACAATACTGTGCTGATGCTAGGAAAGCTAGGAAAGAAGCACGCATCAAAGCACAAAGACGCAGAGAACATATTAAGGATATGATTCTTAAAGTTATATTAGGTATTCTTATAGCTACTGTGTTGACTGGTGTCATTGGTGTTTTAATTATAATAGCTAAAAAGAAAGGTATAATATAATGATCACAGCTTTAATCCCTGCAGTAACAGGCATACTAGATAAGTTCATCCCGGATGCAGATACAAAACAAAAGCTTAGCCATGAGATTTCTACTATGGCAGAGAAGCACGCACAAGAAATTGCATTGGCACAGATCAAAGTTAATGAGGCTGAGGCCAAAGGTAATTGGTTTCAATCATCATGGCGACCTGCTACTGCGTGGGTATGCGTACTTGGATTCCTTGTTAACTTTTTAGTATCGCCATTGTGTGCAGGATTTGGTATTGATATACCACAAGCAGACACGGCAACCATGTTACCTGTGCTTATGGGTATGCTTGGATTGGGTGGTATGCGTACACTCGAACGATTAAAAGGTAAGGATAGAAAGTAATGGTTATGTTATCAAAGAACTTTTCATTAAATGAAATGCTTAAGAGTCAGACTGCAGAACGTTTGGGTATAGATAATAGTCCTGATGCAGATGCTATATATAACTTGGGTAGATTGGCAGAGAATGTACTACAACCATTGCGTAATGAGTATGGTGCGTTCATGGTGTCAAGTGGATTTCGTTCCGTTGAATTATGCGAAGCTATCGGTAGCTCTAGTAATAGCCAACATGCTAAAGGGGAAGCAGCCGACTTTGAGATATGTGGTATATCCAACTTTGATTTAGCTGAATGGATTAGCGACAACCTTGAGTATGATCAACTGATACTTGAGTGCTATAAAGGAGGCAATACTGGGTGGGTGCATTGCTCCTATGTACCAAACGGTAGAAAGGAGAATCTTACCTATGACCGGACTCAAGGTTATCGCAAAGGATTACTGGAAGAGTAATCCTATTTGTTACGTTTGATTAATTCTTTTATATACCATTGTGCTTTATACAAATCTTCTATTCCGTTCTTGTCTTTGTAACGCATGATGTACTTGATGATGTTGCCTTGGCAATAGTCTAGTTTGTTCTGCGTTATAAATTTAATTGGTTCTATTTTATATTTGTTATAATGCTTTGGCGATATGTTGTTCTTGTTCATGGTAATAACTTTCGTAACCGAAAGTCATTAGAACCTATGATGGCGAAGCATTGCATTGTCTGTTGTTGTAACATTCTGATCTCCCCAGTCTTCTTTTTCTTCTTGTGGTTTCTTTTTTAATTGTTGAAATATTTGTCTGAGTTCATGGTTGCCTGCTCTTCTATCAAACTTACACTCTGGGCATAGCTTTGCGTATGGCCGTTTGAATGTGACAGGTGGCATGAGTACACCACACTCAGCACAGTTCTTCTTATCAAATTTTATTATTGGTCTTGCCATTATGTTTCTCCTTAAATAATGTTTAGTAATATTATTATACACACAACACTAACTATAGTTACCTTGTGAGATAGCTTGCTTTTCTTTTTAGTATTGTACCTAGTTAGTATAGTTGTGTGTATATACCTAGATAGATGTGATAGACTCATATCAACTCCTTAGTTTACGTAAGAACTTTTCATATGATTTTTGCTCAAGTCTCCACTGATGTCCAACTTTAATATATGGAATCTTATGTAGCTTCATTAGCTTCTTTACTTTACCGACTGATGTCTGCAGTGAACCTGCAACAACATCAATCGACTCAGTATTGTGTAGGTTAAAAAGGGACTTCGTCACCGAATGCCTCCAATCCTACGTTGCTGACTTGGTCTAATGTCTTAGCACCACTTGTCACTTGCTGATACTCGTTAGGTCCATCAGTGACAGGCTGAGAGCCTTGCATGGATGTCTTGTCGCTGATCTTAGCATCCATGTAATCCTTACCACCTTGTGATGTAGCAAACCATATGGCTAATCGTCTGTCTTCATAGTCACCTGATAGGTGTGGTGCTTTAGGATTCTGACTGTCGTTCTCAAACAACACACCAACTTTCTTGTATACCTCACGTATAACTTTGCCTGATGGTAGTGTAGCCTTGACAATAACATGGTACTCTTCTGCTCCATTGTTGTTTAGTTTGCCTTGTCCTACTAGGACATTGTTCTCACGAGGTGCAAACATTGCACCTCTATCTGTGTCGTCGTACTGTTGATCCATTTAGAATCCTCCTCTACTTGATTTAGCGTCTGATGTTTTGGTACTGATTGGTGGCAACTTAGGTCCGGTATTACCTGCAGCTCTATTGCCATCGTCATCTTCTGTTGCCAACCCGTACACTGCCTGCAATGCGTATCTCTTAACGTATGTGATGGCACTGCCCATTGCTTGTGGGTCTGCTTTTTTATTATCAGGAATGATAATAGGTATGCGACTAGTAAGAGTCTTTGTATCTACGTCGTGTGTCACTACTGTCTCGACATAGAAATCTCTATGCATAAACTGCGAGTGCTCACCATCAGTAAGTATGGTGTTGTCGTAGTTTACTATCTGTGTAAACGACAAGCCAAACTGTGTGGCTTCTCCAACTGCACCAATGACTGCACTGAGATCAGCGTAGGTACTCTTGAAGAATGGATTGCTACTATCTTTAGTAGCTTTGACTGCAAGTTGTTGGAACTTTGTCATAGCTTCGTTAAGTGTTTTACAAGTACCAACTTTTTTGTTAGGTTGAGTTGTCATGTGTTCTCCATGCTTGACATCAGGGGTTGACTTTGTTGTGGGGTTGACCCCATTTTTATTTTGATTAGACAAGTGTCTCTCCTTTCATTGGTTTAGTTTTAAAGAATCCTTTATGTGCAGGATTGTCGTGCATAAATAGCCTAGAGTAAAAGGCTATGTAATCGTTGCTTATCTTAAAGTCTGCATCTGTAGTAGTGATGGCTGTCTCCCATCTGATACGACCTATGATTAACCATGGTGAACATTTCTTTGCACCACTGCTAATTGCTTGTAATGTATACTTAGTAAAGTAGTTGTATACATGTGGGTTATCTTTGTGATAATCCCACCATTTCTTTTTCTTTTCTAAGAATGTCATTCGTCTTCCTCCTTTAATGGTTCTTTGAAGAATAGTACACTGCAATAGATTGCATCATCTCTTTTGTACTCAACCATTTCTTTTACTTTTATTGTGTCTCTGTACTTCCAATTAGTATGACCGAGCATATTCATACACGCTTCATCTAAGTCATCGCTTTGATCTTTACTCATTGTTTATCTCCTTGATATGTATGGTTAACGCACCACGTTTGTTGCGTTTGATTGATAGCTTGTCGGTGTAAACCTCACGTTCATTGGGTGCTACAATAGACTTGAGTTCTTTCTTGGCATGCTCAAATCCTTTTGAAGTATCAAAGTTTGTAATGTAATAGTGCTGCAACTCTATGAAGAAGTTATCTTTACTAGCATCACGAGTAACCATGTTGTCTAGTGTCATGTGCTGAACACCTGTTGGTAATTCGTTAGGCATCTCAGCAGTAGGTGCTTCTTTCTTTACAACATGTGACCAGAAGTCACGTAGTATTGGTAGCATACGCAACCATTCAGCTTCATCTTGACTGACTAGCTTGCACTCCCATTGGTTACCAAAGATTACAGACAGATACATATGCTTGAGGTCTGCGACTTTCATATACAACTGTATCTGTGGTGAGTAGTACGCAAGTATATCATCAAACTTTTTGAATGAACTTGTGTGCTTACACTCGATACCAATGTGCTCGCCTTTGTTTTCCGGGTCTATCATGATGCCATCAAGCGTAGCTTTGAATGGAATACCATCGATAGTTTTCTTAGCCTCGTGTTGATAGCCAAGCACATGGACATTGTACTCTTGTTCAAACCATGCGAGGTTGAAGTCTTCTGTGTATGTACCAAGTTGTACATTGAATAGATGTGATAGATCAGCAGGCTCACCTTGACCTGTCTTCTCTAGCCATAGTGGATGCCAGTCACCACTCATAATCTTGACTGCATCTGATCCACCAATGAATCCCATTCTCCATTTTGGATCACGGACAGGTGGTTTTAAGTTTACTACATTCATTGTGTTCTCCTTTTTGAATATATTGTACTGCATAATTGCAGTAAATACTAGTAGTTTTTTATCGTTTTGTTGCGTTTTGTATCATATCGAGTAGCTTTACTCGCTTTTGATACCTCCATTCTCCTGCGTCTCTGAACTCAGAAAGGCTAGGGAAGAATGTTTTTGTATGCGAAACGCTTTTGACTGCATACAAAAATATATCAGCAGGATAATCAGACAAGCCACGTGCAATCAGGCGTATACGCATGGCAATATCTTCCTTGGTTTCTTGCGACGGCTTGACCATGACCATCATACACTTGAGTAACTCCTGCTCCATGTGTTCTTGTGGCATGGGTGTCATGGCAAAGGCCATAACATTCAAAGCTTTCTCTAGTTCATCAGCCTTTGGTTTGCTGACAAGCTTGTATCCACGCACACTAAAGTCTGGATTAAGTTCTTCCTTGTAATTTAGAATTGATTCCAAAGAAGAAAGAACTCTTGCCTCTACTTCCCTTGGACTTGTAGTTGTTAGGCTTTGTAAAGCCTGTGCTTTTTTGTTCTTGCTTAACTGTAACTGCATTTGTCTTGCCTACTTTGTTAGATGGTTGGTTAGTTATAGGTTCGTGTGACACACTGACACCCTCCACGTGACACTCTGTCACTTCCATAGTGACAGGCTGACACTTCCGTACTCTATATATGTTGACTTGATTCTTACCCTGACGTTTGCGTATCAAATAATTTTTATCTACTAGGTACTCAAGCTTACGTATAACAGTACGCTCACTGAGGTTACATTTAATAGCAATCGTTTTGATTGAAGGGAAAGCAATCATGGTATCTTGATTGGCATGATGATTGATTACCAGTAGCACAAGCTTGGCTACTGCATCACCAACATCAGCATCCAAGATACCTTGGATATTACGGAACGACATACCTATGCCGTGTCTGCCATGTATTGTTTCCAATCTTTTTGTATCTCCATTTCAGTAGGTACTTCTACTAACTTGGCTAGTTTGTTTAAAGATTTTTGTCCTGCTGATGACATACGATCATACTCCCAAAACAAATCGAGCACATGTCTTTTTACTAACTCTAGTTCTAATTCGTATTCTTGTAGCACTGATTTTTGTAAAGTCATTTCTTTCTCCATAGTTTCTTGACTGTTTCTTCTGATAAAAACATTACCCATCTTGGCTCTGCATTACCACCTCTCTTATATATAACAGCATCCCGGTTGATCATTGTTGTGAATGGTGATGGGAAGCTGCTATTCTTACGATACTTTACTTCGACTATTACTTCTTGTCCGTTGAGTTCGACGACGAGGTCGCCTTTATATTCGCCTCCCAACGCTCCACTAAGAGGCTGACGCTTTGCTTTGATCTTCCACGCTTTGAAGAGTTTGACAAAGAAGTTCTCGTGGTATGTTCCTTTTCTGCTAGATGTGCTTGCCAATTTGATTTCTCCTTACAACTAAAGCAGACAAAGAAAGTTCGACTGCCCTTTACTTTCGTAAAGTATTTCGTGTGTGTACTACACACATCGCATTTGATCATTGAACTTTTAGCTTACAATCAAGTGCTTCGATCCAATCTAAAAGCATAAAGCCTGATGGCAAGCGTTCGTATCTTTCCCACTTACCTATCAGGCTATCAGCACATCCGATTTTATAAGCTAATGCTTCTTGTGACAGTTGCATTTGGTTACGCTTACTTACTAAAGACGACACCAATTCTTTCCAGTTAGGATTGATTGGAACTGGAGTCGCTCTGTAGTTGAACATGTCTGAACGCTTTGAGTATTCTTTCTGCTGTATCAAATCTTAAGTCCATCCCATTTATTGCACGATAGTATGTACTAGTAGGTACACCTGCAACAATGAACATATCTTTAAGACGTACATCATTCTCAGAAGCTATATCTTGTAGCTGATTTATATACTTGCACAACACCATATAAAATTAGTACTGCATATATGCTACATGATCAAGTATTATTTATCGTTGGCATTCCATTCTTCAACTAAGGTAGCACACGCAAACGCATGTGATGGACCATACTCTTTTGCAATAGCAATGATTGCCTGTTGATTTGTCATGCCGTCGTTGGTTAGGTATGCACCAAACTTTTCTTCAACTTCGATGCATTGATCTTTGTATCTACTCATGGCTACACTCCTTTATCTTATCTGTTACACCATAATGTTCTAGCATAGGTTGCTCTTGCCACGTATGCCATTCCTTTTTCGTCTGCTCTACAAAGCTTGGCTTGTGCAATGACGTTGCAATTTCACACACTGCGTTAGCTATGTTGACTGCATCACACTCTTTGTCACATGACATGCCAATGAGTGAGCATAGATATTCTTGGTATGAATCTACCATTGTGTTCTCCTTTGTTGTTGTGATTTGGTGTCTACACATCAAGCTTCTTGCTGACAGGAAGCAACGCCCGTTGATCTTTCCGATGTTAATTCACCATGACATACCTTAGACCCGATTGAACCAGTGGTACACCTTGAGTGTGTAGACTTTCCCTGCAGGGAATTATGTTAGTACAGCTACATCTTGTACCCCGATGCCATCCCACCTGCTAGTCTGTAAAGCTTTGGATACTTCACTGTGACGTAGTATCTCTGCTCTGTGTGGATGTGCTGCATCTTGTGCATGTGATGACCAGTAAGTCATAGCATTATACAATGCCCATTTGTTTTGACCTAGCTTGGTTGTCTCATTGCGATACAAACCCATTAGCTTTTCTAATTTAGTTTCATTGACCTTGACCATGGTAGTGTTTGAACTACGCTTACATATGGTAGCCTTGAGGAATGTCTCAGCCTCTACCATACTAACAGGTTGAGTAGCATACTTCTGCCAGATACCCTCACTGTCAAAGAACCCGGTGATAGCACGATCAATCTTACCTTGCGTACCTATCAAGCTGAAGCCTGATGTATGCTTGTTACGATCGAATGATAATGCTTTTGGACTAGCACATCCATTGCTACACCATAGTCTGTAACCCTCGGCCTTGATCATGATTGACCAAGCACCATCGTATGAGTTGGTATAGTCTACGTGGAACTTGATATAGTCACCAACTTGAGGCTCAATAACTAGGTCATTGAATGCTATAGTACCACGTAACTTTGCACCATTCTCATATACTCTTTGAGTATGAGTGAAGTCACGGGTGACTCTGTTACTGTTACGTGCAGCTTGCTCCATCTTATCGACGACTTCACCATGTCGTATCATTTGGTATGCACCACCATGTGTACCAAGTACTGCACCTGTGTCGGTACGAACGATAGCTTGTTGCATCTTCTTGGGTACTGGATGTTCGATTGCTTTCCATCCATCCTGAATCTCACGTACTGCTACGAGAGGCACGACCTCCACTGGGAAATCATAAGGTGCTAAGTGTGTTGTTATTCCATCCATTGTTATCTCCTATATGTAAATGGTTTTGGTTGAAGTGAATTGAATTTCATCATGCAAAAAAAGTCAACACGTTATCACCCCCCATGGGTTGCACGAACGAAGTGAGTGCGTCTTATTGGGTGTTAGGGAAGTGATCAGTGTTAGGGGTTAGTTTGCATATGCTCCTTGTGTTTTGCAATGAGCCTGCGAATGGTACGCAAAACTCTATTGTTGCTGAATTGAACAAGAAAAAAGGCAGACTAGGATGAACCTAGCCTGCAGTTGAAGTTACTTGTTCTTTGCTTGAGAGTTGATGAAGTCATTGAGCATAGCTTGACCATCTTTCTTAGGCATAGTTGCTAGGTCTTTAGTGAAACCTGTAACCTTGTTACCATGCTTGTCGATCTGCTCTTGTATTGAAGCCTCGAATACTTTCTGCTCTTCAATGGTACGACCTGACTTACGAGCGTGTATCTTAAGCCATACCTGCTCAGTACGTTCTGATGGTGGTGTACCATTGCTTGATCCTAGTGTCTTAGGATTGAAAGCCTCGTCAAGCTTAGCTGAGTATGCCTCGCTACCCATCCACTGCTCACCATAGGTAGCCTCGAACAAGTCACGAAAGATAAGATACTCAGCCTCGCTATTGATAATGGCTGACTCAGCACACTCGTAAGCATCCAAGAGTTTCTCGCTACTGTTCTTAGCAAGGCTCTTCTCGATGTTGTCAAGTCTTTCATGTGACTTGGCAAGCTGTTGCTGTGCTGTCTTACAGTAAGCACCATACCTCATTAGTATAGACAATCTCCAGAATGGGTTGTCTTGACCTGAGTCTGTGTGATCGTCAACAAACTCTGAGGTATATTTCTTAGAGTACTCAGTCTTTTCTTGTTCACCCATGTCGAAGTTCTCGATCCATGTGTCTGTGATTATAGTGTGTACGTCTTGTGTTTTGATTTTTGATTTTGACATTGTGTTCTCCTATGTTTGATTATGTCATATGATTGTGGGCAACATGCCCGGTAGTATGGGTAGCCTTGCGACTACCCAATTAGTTTAGATGTTGTCAACAACTACGATGATGATGACTGCACCGATGAATGATACAGTAAGTGTACCTACGATGATTGCAATCTCTTGCTTGATTGTATAGTATGGTTTGTTTTTATGCATTGATATCCTCCAATGTTTTATGCATTTCTATTGTAAGTAGTGGTATAAATACCATGAACGCTAGACCCATGAGATACTCTCCCATAACTACGCTTACCACTAAGCATGCCATGGATATTGTGATGCCCATGACAAGAACTAATATAAATAAGTATTTCATATTTCGCTTCCTCCGTTTGTGTCTAAGTATAAATCCCAATGTGCTATATCAAGTGCTTGCTTGTGGCATTTGGTGATGTTGACTGTTAGATTGTATAACTTCCAAGTCTTGATGTAGTGATCATGTTTCTTGGCAATCTTTAGTAAGTTACTGTAAAGTTTTATATCTTTGTCTGTAGCTTTGATGTTAATTATCTTAGTCATTACTATCTCCTTATGTTATATCCCACACTCAGGGATGTTTTGCTTTATGATACGGTCTCAACGTTGCTCTCGGAATTAGTCAACATCTTACATTTCTGACGAAGAGAAAATTCAATAATAACTAATAGTATTTTCTTTAGGAAAAATGTCTGCCCAATAAATGTCCTTACATTTATTTGGATAAGGTGTTTACTTGTTCGGCCTGCTAGTAAGTCTTATAACAAATAGCCAACACAGGTCTGTGTATAGCTTCGGTCTGCTATTTGTTTTTAGAGTTAGTTGCAGGTGAGAGTGACGTAAGACCCGTAGGATAATAAAGAAAAACAATCACTGTGTGTGTTCTATAGATCGTGTAGAATAAGCAATGTTTGTTGCTTGTTTTGTAACTTTTGCGACAAAAGTTTATCTTATGAAGCAACGTCCGTCATGCTGTGTTCTGTCTACGAAAGCTAGGGTAACGTAACGACAGCATGACAAAGTGTCATGTGATAGTGAATGTTACTCTAGCCTAAAGCATGTCGCAACGGACTGGAATAAGATACTGATCGAACTACCTGTGTGATAAGATGCTATACAATGTAAGTAGTGTCATGTTATCCATACCAATCTCCTCATAGTAATCAGAGATACATAGCCATCGTTCTGCCTGCAATGTCCATCAGTCACCAAAGCTTTGCTTTGGCTTGACTGGTGAGTGCATTTAGCGTTGCAGGCATGGTTGTGGCTATGTATTACCACGTTTGTGCATTGACAGAGGCTATGAATAGGTGAGACAAAAGGGGGGATTACAGGGGGGTTTCTCAATGATACAAGAACGTAAGTTAACCAAGAGACAAACAGCATTAGTTGATACCATCGTAGCAAGTGGATGTACTGTGAAAGAAGCGTCGGTGCAGGCAGGATATGCAGATGGTGAGAGTGGTAGAGTGACAGCCAGTAAGACTTTGAGACTGCCACATGTTCAGCAGTATATGATGCAACGTATAAGTGAGAGTATAGGATTGAGTGCTACGACGGCATCGAATAGGATACTGACCCTAGCTAAAGGTGCGAAGAGTGAGTACGTGCAACTAGAAGCGAGCAAGGACATACTCGATCGTGCAGGGTTCAAAGCACCAGACAAGCACATGCACCTAGTGACTGGCGATATAAAGGTTGCGATCGACTTGTCCTAGAGGGGTGGGGGGTAAAAAACGTAGGTGGCCACTCCTCAACAGGTCTCAGTCTGACATTATTCTGCCACAAAGCAGTTGCATACTTGCACCATCACAACAACGGAGAGCAGCATGTACGAGCAATTAATGGAATGGTTATTTTGGACTGGCATAGCAATTATTCATTGGTTAGAGCCAATATTAAATATGAGTTATGTTGAGGTAAACGTTTGGGCATTTATAATTATTCATCCTCTAATAACTTTATTGTTTATTATTTTATGGTTACGAGAACGATTTGTGCGTTGAGTAAATATATTTTTTCATTGATAAAGTATTTATGGATAATGTTTTACCATTAAAGATGTTAATGAAAGGTACGCTTAACGGCATACTTACTGGGTTAGGTGCAGAAGCTGACGAGATAACCAATGATGATTTCCCGGAAGAGGGTATTGAGTTATTAAGGCAGGCTTACTTACATTATTATAAA
>Ga0209425_10006502_pt1 | contig 11197 bp, 14 predicted proteins | sample COG_05_FD_184749 | JGI IMG/M metagenome (GOLD analysis project Ga0209425, IMG submission 184749) | Pelagic Microbial community sample from North Sea - COGITO 998_met_05 (SPAdes) (version 2) | ecosystem: Environmental > Aquatic > Marine > Neritic zone/Coastal water | place: Helgoland, sampling... | reverse complement strand
TAAGCAGTCAGGCTACAAAAAGTTATCACTCTGAAATTAGTAAGGATATCTACACCATCAAGGAAAACGTAACCAGTTGTCGGTCAAAATCAATTGACGACGAGAGGATTACTGTCAGTGTTGCTGAATACTACGAAACGGATGGTGTGTTCTGTTCGTTTAACTGTTGTCAATCATACATTATGGATAACAAACATGTTCGTCTATATGACAAGTCTCAGATTCTTCTTATGAAAATGTACAACAAACTTATCGGTTCCAAGACAGTTGTTATCACTCCAGCACCTCACTGGCGTCTTCTAACGACATACGGGGGGCATTTGTCCATTGACAAGTTTCGGGATAGTTTTAACAAGGTTGAGTATGAACCCCACGGGATAACAAGACTCCCTAAGTTTTTGCCTGTTGGGATGCTTTTCGAAGAGAATATTAAATTCTAATGTTTGTGTAATGGTATTCTTAATAAAATTATTAAGAATTTTAGTAGTTCATGTTAAACTGGCCGTGAGTTGGATGTTTGTTTCTTATTTTAATAGCAGAATGTTGCTGAAGACCGTGTTCGTTAAAATCACCCATCAATGTAGTCCACACTGTAAGTTTCTTGTTATTTTCTTCAATTTCTATACTATTTTTAATGTCAGTTACTATCAATTCAATAGTTTGATCCACCAAATCGCTAACAACGTTGGTTGGGCTAGTTTTCCTTGACATAGTATAACGAGAGTGGATATCGCCAATTTCAGGTCTGTAATCGTCGTGTACAGAAGACATAACGCTTTTAATTCTGTTGTCTGGTACGTGAATTATTCTATTTTGAGGATCAACACCCTGCAACAACTGAGTTATCTTGTTAGATATAATGTCTACGGTATCAGATGAAAAAAATGCCCTAGGTCCGCATTCCTCGGCATCATAGTATCCTACGTGTCTCATGTGTTTGGCGTGATAAAATGGTGTATTATTTTTATTAGTACGTTCCATTTTTATTCTAGGTATTATTTATTTAAAACGAAAATGAAGTATTGTAAATGGAACATCAACTTTGTGTATTATTGTATAGCAAGTATTCTCCGAATTCCAAGAAAATAATGGAAACTATCAGGTTATCCCCTGTAGATATAATGGCAACGGCTAAGATTAGTCTTTTATGTGTTGATAATGAAGACGTACGATCAAAGGTTATAAAATCTTCTAAACTAAACGTTAAATCGGTACCGTGTATTTTGATTGTATTCCCTGATGGTGGTGTTGAAAAGTACGAAGGTACCACAGCATTCGAATGGGTAGATGAAATTATTAACAAGTATTCCCCCCCCGTACTCGCAGAACCTATCAGACAAGAACCTGTGTATCATGAACCTATCAGACAAGAACCTGTGTATCAAGAACCTGTGCAGACAATGGAAACAAAACGACCTGCTAAGAAATCTCGGACTAGACAGGCTCCCCCGCCTGAACCAATTGATGAGTTTACTTCAATTTCAGATTTGGATGAAGATAATGATAGCGATAGCGAGTCTGATTACAAGCAACCGCCTAAACCTCTACGTAATGGGTCTGGGAATTACGATTATGATTCTGGATTTGGAAAACCGATGAGCCCACCGAAACCAACGGTATCAACGGCTAAAAATATAATGGCGACTGCGTTGGCTATGCAAAAAAGCAGAGAAATTGTAAATCCCAAAAAGCCAAAGCATCTGTTGTAAACCAAAATAATTTAAAACTTATTGTCAGAGTATAAATGAGTAGCAGACAAACGAAAAAACAAAAGCCACATGTTTTTTTAGATCTTGATCAAACTTTGATTTCAGCCGAGGCAGACGAAGATTATGATTTTAAAAAATACAAGAAAAAGGCAAAGTTGTTTGATTACGAGGATATGGATGGATATTATATTGTATTCGCCAGACCAGGACTACAGAAGTTCTTGGATTATTTATTTGAGAACTTCACGGTCTCGATATGGACAGCAGCAAGTAAGGACTACGCATTGTTTATTATTGAAAAACTTATATTAGCGGGGAAATCTAACCGAAAACTAGACTGGGTTTTCTTCTCGTATCATTGCGATATTTCAAAGAAATATAAAAAGGCTAGCAAGTCTTTGAGTATGATTTGGGATATTTACAAACTCGACGGGTATTCAAAGGATAATACGGTTATTATAGACGATTATGACGAGGTGTACGATACACAGCCTGATAATTGTATTATAGCAGTACCATTTGAATTTACATCGGAGGGTAGTGAGAAAGATACATTCTTAAAGGATTTACAGCCTAAATTAGAGTCAATGCGACAGAATATAAGTAATAATAAAGGACGTCCTGCTAGGGAATGTAATTTATAAAGTATCATAATTTATTTATAAATTATGATTAATTTTTGCCAAGTTTCCACTTATTTGTGGATTTGTCAAATACAAGATCCTCCTTTACATTTTTCTCGTCTTTTACACCAAGTAAACTGGCCTTGTACTGTTCCAGATATGTTTCTCTCTTGACATCTGGGTGCTTAGATGGATCATATCTGGTTTTGCTTGAATAGATGTATTTATTCCCAAATTTAGTCAAGACAAGGGGTTCTAGATTCATAATATCATCCAATACTTTATCCCCGTCGGTTTCTGGTTCTACTCTTACAACCTTGTGAGATTGCTTTCTCATTCTAAATGACATTTTAGTTAAATAATGTATTTCTTTTAAATCTTTGAGAATGAGAACATTACCACGGCTTGTAGATATGTGTGCTTTAACGAGGTGGGAAGAACGAAAAAATAAATATATTGTCTGTAAAAGTTTATTTAAGAATTTAATTTCACATTCTTAAATGAATACAATTAAGTTTGACTTATCTAAATATACATACACTAAGGGATGGTTTATTAATAGCGAATTGCATAGAAATTTACATAAATTTACAAATACACACGATATTTATAATGTACTTGAAATAGGTTGTTTCGAAGGATTATCTGCCTGTTTTTTATCTACATGTTTATTAAATAATAAATTGTCTACATTAGATTGTGTAGATCCATATATAACGTCTGGTACAGATAGTGAGATTACAAGTCAGTGTATATCAGATAAAACATATGAAAGATTTTTACAGAATATAAAAAATAGCAATAATTATGAAAAAACTAACTTTCATAGATTAACAAGTGATGATTTTTTTATAGAGAATAAAAAAGAATTTAATTTCATCTATGTAGATGGATGTCACGAACCCGACTATCTAACAAGAGATGTAGAAAATTCATTTAACTGTCTTAAAATTAATGGTATAATGTGGATGAATAATTATGGAGGTGGTAAACCACCTGGTACATGTAAAAAAGTTATTGATAATGCATTAACTAAGTATACCGGTATGTATGAAATTATACACAACCACTATCAATTGGTTATAAAAAAGACAAAACTACGAGAGGATGTTATAACCCGATCAAAAAACATCAAAACAATGGTCGTAACATTACCAAGGCTTTTAGATAGACGAAAACACATTGAAAATCTATTAAAGGTGTATAATTTTTCTGATGTTGTTTTTACAAACGGTATAGATGGTTCTACATGTACAAAAACACCCGTTGAAGGTTCCAAAAATTTATTTAGAATAAGGTCTGATGACGGGTCTGAAATATTATACAATTCTAACTATCGCAATGGAATTGGATTGAATGTTGGTGAAATTGGGTGTGCGTGGTCACATATTAATATATATAAAACACTTGTAAATGATGATAGTTCTGATGTGTATTTAGTTTTGGAAGACGATATAGAGTTTTCCGTTGATAAAGAGGAACTACGTGAGTATATTAACAATTTACCACCAACTTATTCTTATGATTTGTGTCATATTAACAAGAGCACCTGGTTTCCGTTTAAAAAAAACGAATCTGTTCTCAGTGTAAATGATTATTATTACACACCACATAAAAAATACTTTAATAATGCAGGTGCTTATTTTATAACAAAAGCAGGTGCAAAAAAAGTACTCGAATCTATAACCAAATCATTTGGAGTACCAGCGGATGATTTGTTATCCAACACCAACTTATCTAACGGTTCTTTTAGACTTATAGTACCTTCAAAATGTCTTGTTGGACCCGGTAATATGGTTTCAAGTATTGTGAAGACGAACTAGAATTAATTACCATTATAAATGAGATAAAATTTTTAGGAAGAGGTGATTTCACTCACGACATCCCATAAATTATATTTATTTAAAACAAGGTCTCTTGCTTCCTTCAAGGCAATTATGTTCTTGTCCTGTATAGGAGTGTTAACAATTTCCTTAATTCTCTCGATACAATCAGGGGAATTAATGTCGATTTCATAGTAACTATCCTTGGGGAAAAAATCTCCTATATTTGAACACCCCCAGTATATTGGAACAGTCCAACATAATATACAGTCGGTGAACTTTTCAGTAAAGTAATTTTTCCGTTTAGTATTCTCAAAACACAAAGAATACTTATAATCAACTAACCCATCATATTTAGTTTTTATAGAAGAAGATTTTCTATGATAACACCCAAAAGACCCCTTATAACTCCTATTTAGTTCATTACCCCATCCAGACCCGTAGATATCACATAAATCTGGATATATAGATGTTAATTTTATAATAAAATTAACTCTTTGTTTGTGACCAGTCATACCCATTTTTTTAGACACAACACATGATACTTTTTTACTTTTGTTATATTCAAGAGACTCCAATTCATCATAAGTTTTATCCATAAATTGCGGATTTGTAACAACATGGTGAAGTGTGTCATAAGTAAATCCATATTTTAATGACTTACCTTCCCAGTTTTTTGTATTTACTGGCTCCCGTGGAAAACATATTACTATTTTATTATCAACATTTATTCTATAATCCATCTCCTCTAAAAATACAACACAATCGGCTTTATCAACATCAGTTACACCCGTTATATTTTTCCAAACCCCTGAATTACCTGGAGTAAAAGTTTTATATTTATTTAAAAGTTCTGTAGAATTATTACCCCATGAACATATAAAGACAACCTTCATTATTTATATTCAAATGTTAACTTTTTAAACTTAAACAAATATATATGGATTGTAAATGAAAGAGTTATTATATTTGAATAACTTCAATCACAGATTTGATTTTGTAGCGAAAATACTTTATATAAAGTACAGACACTGTGTGTGGTTTGTAGAACTATACAAAAATCATATACAAACTTTTAATGGTGGGTGGGAATTCCCAGGAACTAAAGTAAATGTACAGGGGTTCGTAGAAAGTTTTGATAAACTTATTAATTCTTTTGATAAATATGGTTTTATAGAAAATCATCCTATTCCTGTTGGAAAAAATAACATTATTGAAAACGGGTGTCATCGGCTAGCGCTTTCTTATACAACAGGGATCGAGCCGTTGATACGACGTGGTAATGTTAATGATGATAACTGTGTTCCTTATAACTACAACTTTTTCAGGAATAGAAACCCGACTTTTAATAAAAGTCGTCCACCAATTCTAGGTGGAATGAAGAATAAGTTTTTAGATAGAATGGCTTTAGAATTTTGTATTAATGTTAAGTCGTTCAAGGTAATTTGTCTTTTTCCTGCCGCTAAAGGAAATGATTCAAAAGTAGACGATATTTTGAATAAAAATGGGGTTATATACTACAAGAAGAGAATTTCTTTGTCAAAGAAAGCACTTATAAATCTAACACACGAACTCTATAGAGGAGAGAGTTGGATAGGTGGTCTTTTCCCTACGTGTAGCCAAAAGGGTAGCCTATGCTACGGCAGTGATGATCTCAGAGTTTACATCTTCTCTCCTAATACAGATTGTGATATTGTGAAGGTAAAGGGTTCTCTAAGAAAAATATACAACATTCAAAAACACTCTGTTCATATACATGATACATACGATGAAGGTATAAGGATAGCAAAAACAGTGTTAAATGATAATTCTATCTCCTTTCTAGAAAAAAAGAAAGGGACTCTATCCATCGGGAATAAGAAATTATTAACAGAGTACATTTCTAAATCAAATGATGATATGTGTATAGATTCAAGTTTTGTAATGGCTTTATATGGTTTGAGAGAGGCTAAAGATCTGGACTATTTGTCTATAGGTGATTTAAAAAAGGATATAGGTAAAGATATAAACTGTCATAATAGTTGTTCACATAATTACACGAAAAGCAAAGAAGACATAGTTATGATACCTGATAACCATTTCTATTTTGCTGGTGTAAAGGTAGCCTCTTTGGAACATGTTAGAGATATGAAGATAAAGAGAAACGAAGATAAGGATAAGGTAGATGTTAAACTTATTGGGCTTAAACAAACAAAAATGAATAAAACAAAAATGAATCAGATAGATAAAATTTTTATTATAAATTTAGACAAGAGGACTGATAGATGGGATAAGTGTGTTGAGCAACTAAAAACATATAATATAACGAACTATGAAAGGTTTTCCGCTGTTCAACCTGAACTAAAAAATATCGATAGGTCCTTATGTTCTGGGTTTTCTCAATTGAACGATAATGGGGTGGTTGGTGCTCTTGGTTGTAAATCGTCTCACCTAACTATACTTAAGAAAGCCAGAGATGATGGATTAAATAATGTATTAATTTTAGAGGACGATTTCCTTCTTTGTAAGGATTTCGTTAACAAATATAATAATATGGTTAAAGATATTTCAGAGCACAAGATATATATTAATATGTTATATCTGGGATTTAGACCCTTAGAGAGATGTTTAGAAACGTCCATACCGAATCTTAAAAAGGTGTCAAATGCTTTAACAACACATGCTTATATTGTAAATAAGGACTTTCTTGATAACTTGATAAAAGAAATAGAGAGTTCTAAATGTGAAATAGATGTATGTTATGTTAATGTTCAGAAAAAATATAGTGGCATTTTTGGAATATATCCCTGTTTTGCTTCACAACGCCCTTGTTTCAGTGATATAGAATGTAGACATGTTAACTATGGGAGTATAATAGAATTGGATAACAATTATACTCCTATAGTTAACAAGTTCTATAGCCAATATAAACAAGACCAGGTTGTATTCAACAAATTCTTTTCTACCAAAAAGGAAGGATTCTTTCTAGAAATAGGAGCGGATGACGGATTAAGATTTAGCAACTGTGCCTTCTTTGAGAAAACACTTGGTTGGAAAGGAATTGCCGTAGAAGCAAGGGACTCTGCCTATGACAAACTAATAAAAAACAGAGATTGTATATGTGTAAATACTGTTTTATCTGATAAAAAGGAGATCGCTGATTTTCAAGAACTTTCAGGGTATGGTATCGGATTATCTGGTTTAGTTAATAAATATTGCCCTAGACACAAGGAAAGGATATCTTGTGAAATTAAAAACCCCAATCATAAAGGCTCCCTTATTAAGAAGGTACAAACGACCTTATTAAGTGATCTATTAGAGAAACACGGAGTTGTCAATATTGATTTTTTATCAATAGATACAGAAGGTAGTGAACTAGACATTCTAAAAACAGTTGATTTTGATAAATATAATATAGACGTTATTACCATAGAGGATAATTATGATGATCCTAAACTTCTGAAATTCTTTCAAGATAGAAAATACGACTTGATTACTAGTGTAAAATGTGATAAAATTTTTAGAAAGAGGTGATTTCACTACACTAAGGCATCTCGATTCCTTCATACCTGTTGTCATTTTATTAGAAACATAGTTATAGATATGTTTCTTTCTAATAAAATGACAACAGGTATTCGACATATGGAACTTAATGACATCCCATTTTACAGGAATTTACTACAAGATACTAACAGGTACGTACCCGACAAACAAATAAATATCACCACATTAGATCTTGACGGTATTTATATGAAAGTTATAGATGGTAGAATTGTTTCTACCGCCAAACTTTTTATAGAAAAGAAATTGTATCAATCAGTTGGACACATTGAAGACGTTATTACCGTAAACTCTGAAAGGGGTAATGGATACGGTAAAGACTTGGTAAAGACACTTATTTCAATCGGTATTGAAAAGGGTTGTTACAAAGTAGTGCTGTATTGTAAAGATGAATTAGAGCATTTTTATTCTTCTTGTGGTATGGAAAAAAGCGGGATGTTTTTTACATATCGTTCGTAATATATTATTTTTTGATTATTGAAAATGAATAATCTAAAATAATATATTGAATTAAGTAAAAATACTTAACAATGTCAGACTTTAAACTTTTTGAACAAGCATTAAATGAATATGAGAACACCACATCCTCTTCTGGAGATTCTGGTGAGGATGAGGATATGATTAGTTCATGCCCACATTCAGATGTTGTGAATGAAAACGGTATTATTACGTGCACAGACTGTGGCGAGGAAATCCAAAAAACTATACAACATGAAAAAGAATGGAGATATTATGGACCTGCCGACACGAAAAGATCATCAGACCCTAATAGGGTTCAAATAAGAAAAAGCGAGGACAGAAATATCTACAAGGATGTTGAAAGTATGGGATTCAGCGAGAAAATTGTATCATCAGCAAACAAAATATATTGTGATACTACGAAAGGTCAAATCTTTCGTGGTAACTCAAGAAAGGCAATTATTTTCGCATGCATCTTCCATTCCTACAAACTAGCCGGAAAACCTCAACCTCACGAAAAACTGATCAGAATATTCTCTCTAAACCGTAAAACAGGTCTCAAGGGGCTCAAACATGTAAACTTGAACGCCCCAAAAGACTCTAAAATTCACACAACATATATCACACCCGTTAACCTAGTCGAAAATATTATGGACCAGTTTAGCGCGAGTGATGCTCAGAAAAAAGAAGTTATAACCCTTTACTCAAGAATCAAAAACAAATCCTCTAAACTAAACAGAGCAAGACCCCAATCGGTTTCGTCTGGTTTAGTTTTCTACTGGATTTGTAAAAAGAAAATAGATATTAACATAAAAGAATTTGCCGCAAAAGCAGACCTTTCGGAGTTAACCATATCGAAAATCGCCAAAGAAGTCGCCGCCGTTTTAGGGACACCAGATGTCCTATGAACACCTATCGTTTATCAACTCTTATTTCAGTCTTTGAAATAAGACTGAAACACTTTTAGATTCTGTAAACATGTGATTGTCAACGAAGTGTTTCTTGTATTTAAAGAATATAAATACAAGAATAAATGTCAAAAAAACTTATACACGATGCTCTACAATTAGCCGCTATAAAGGTTTCTCAAGAATATGGAATAGAAGTTAATGTTATTTCTGAACTATTTGCTACTATTCCAGCAGAGTTATATTGTCACTGTTGTGTCAATACAAATATAGAATGCCCTACCGACGCATTTGAATTAACCGAATCTATAATGGTTAAGAATGTGAACATAACACGATCGGAACTGGGTTTAAAACCTATTGGGGATGTTCAATAGTCTTGATACCGTTACATGTTTCAACCTTTTTACACGTATTAACATTATAGGAAGGGGGGATGCGATGCTGGTAGGCGCAGAAATCAAAATTTTTACAGATATCCGCATTTTTATGAGAATTTAAACCCTGTTTTTCTCTTATTTTATCAGAAGTCTCATACAGAAACCCAGTACTATACAAGATATTAGGTTTACTCATTTATATATCTACAATATTTAAAAAGAAAGGGATTCCTTCATAAATGAATTACGGTCAATTAGTAGATACATATGAACCCGAAAAGGAATTCGTATACGAATCTTTCTGTAGTTACTTCAATAACCCAGTTATGACGAAAATCAAGGATGTTGGGCAATACAGCATGTATATGGCAAAGAATCACTGCCTTTTGTCTAAAGAATGTCAATATATTATATGTGTTAGAAAGACGGATCAATCCCCGATTGGGACAACCGAGAAGTTAGCAACATTTGAATGGGATTCTCTACAAACAAGAACACTAACAGATAATCATAACCTACCAGCCCACCATTACACCCCAGCCAGAAAAGGTCCTTTGAAAGCAAAGATAACAAGAACCGAAAAAAACACAACATCAAGCTGTTATTCATGTGAAGATTTACCAATAACTGTAACACTCCTAAACAAGGATAGCAACTCAGAATACCCTGACACAGGAACTGTTATGTCTGCGTTAGAAACATACAAGACTATTATCACCCTTAATTAACTTTATTATAGGCTTAAAAGAAAACGCGCAATAGAGAAATGACATCAATACTCAATAGTGAATACGTCGAGCCCACACGACCCTATTCTCAAAAGGAACTGGAACAAAATCGTATCCAAACATACAGAAGTATGAGACTTGGAAAAACGAGGGCACACCATCGACGTTGTGACCACTTTTACCTTGTAAAAGACAATGGTCGGAAGGAAAAAGAAATGAAGGAAAACAACTCCAACGATATGGGTAATTGTTCCGTTTGCTGGAAAGTGAACAAAACACCAAGGAATCTCAAGAACGCCGCATCAAGTCTTGTTTCTGGATATTCCAACGCGTTCTACGATGAGCCAGAGTTCTTAGACCACGGTTCGGTAGATTTGGAAACTTCCTTTTACAAGTGGTTGTACGAGGAATTTAATTAAATTGAAATATTTTGGATTTTATAATAAAATGCTATAAAATGTCTGATGAAGAGCAACTAGAATATATGATGTTTTTGAAGGAAACGGGATCTGAAGATTATGATAACGAAACACACTTATTCTACGAGAAGAAGAATGTTATAGACAGTAAGACATTCTGGAATAAAATTCAAAACAATGATAAAGACCTTTTTCAACGGAGGTGTAAACGTTTACTGTACGAATTTGGGACTGCAAAATGTTGTAACAGATTTGACGTTGGGAATTGTATAGAATTACTGTTGGCAGAATATATCAAAACAACCGGTTTACGAGTTATTAATGAACCCAACGCTCCAGATAAAGTTTTATTTGGACTTATTTTTGTTAATTTTGGTCCTTTAAGCAATTTACCAAAAATATAGCCTCCTATATCTGATGCAATACAACTTAATAATAATGAGAAAAGAATTTTTTTTAATTCTATAAAATTTGAAAAGAAAAAAAACATAAGACAGAAAATAAAAACATAAAGTATAAAAAATATATTTGAAATTGAAAAATAAATTTTATTTTTAATTATTTTTTTTGTAATTTGCGAAAATTCCATCATCGAAATAATTCCTAGT
>Ga0209425_10006497_pt1 | contig 11199 bp, 11 predicted proteins | sample COG_05_FD_184749 | JGI IMG/M metagenome (GOLD analysis project Ga0209425, IMG submission 184749) | Pelagic Microbial community sample from North Sea - COGITO 998_met_05 (SPAdes) (version 2) | ecosystem: Environmental > Aquatic > Marine > Neritic zone/Coastal water | place: Helgoland, sampling... | reverse complement strand
GAAGATATTTCTATTACACTTAAATTAGATGATGAAGATAAATTTATACTATTATTCTGTAATATTTCAGTAAAACTTAATTTATTTTCATCCACAGTAATCTCCGATATAGAATATTTTTAGTTTACTTTTTAGACCATTTATAAAAATAAAGAAACTCTTAATATTATATTTTTTCAAAATCTAAATTTGAAACCCTATCACTAGTTGCTAAATGAAAAACATTTTCATTGCATACCTCAAGGAAACAAATAATTTACAGCCTCAATATATACTGAAATAGCAGAAGTAGAATTTAGATTTATATTAATCGTTTTATAGCCAGATTTTGCTATTAATTTAATGATTTTTCTTTTTATTACTTATTTTAGCATACTTAAGTGGGTTTCCATATATATTAAATTAATTCAGTTTTTAATCTCCATTCATTATTAACTTTATGAAAAATTTCTTTATTTCGCCATTTTTCTGCTATATCCCAAAATTCATCTTCTTTTAAATCATGAAAATCTAAGAAGTCTTGAAAATATTCAGTCGGGAAATCATACTGTAATCTATTCACTATTTCTACAGCCTCTTCTCTTTCCATATAACCGTTCCATATTTTATAACATACGTGATCTGTTGGCCTCCAAAAACCTAATTTTATAAACTTTAACCAAAGATGAATCTCACATAATCGCTCATCTATGTTATCATAATCAATATAATTGCCTGAAAGAGGTCCTTCTTTTCTTGGAATAAATCCATATTTTTTAGCTACTTCATAATTCTTAGTTCCATCCCACCAATGATAATGTCCTAAATAAATACTTTTTATATTAGCTTTCTTAACAACACTCTTTTCAGGATTCTTATAAAAAAATAGTTCATTCTGGTTGATTTCATCTCCGATCAGTTCTTCAAATCCTATTTCCCTAAATAAATCATTATTTATCATATCCTCAGCAGAGCCGGGTTCACTTATTTTATCTACATTACCACCAAATTCAACTGCTATATCTTCTCCCCATACGACTAATGGGACATTATAAAATAAGGCTGCTCTAGCTACCGCTGAAAAAACAATTCTATGTTCTGCAAAATTTGGATTTCCAACTTTTATTAATGCCATTCTTCTGATTTTTCTATGAGTACTCGGCCTCACTGCAACTTTAATAAAGTCTACATCTAAATTTTCAATCATAGAATTAAGATTTAATATACCCTCTACAGTATGAATATGAGCACTGATATTAACTGCTAAAACTCTTAAACCATAAATATTTTTCATAGCATGCACTTGATAAATACTATCCTTACCTCCACTTACAGGAACAATGCAATCATACCCGTGACCATTTTTATCCTTAATGGATTTGCATATTTCTCTCAACTCTAAATCACGTTTTTTCCAATCAATTGTTTTTTTAGCTTCCACGTGTCTACACACGTTACAAATTCCATATTCATCGATTACAATACCTGGTTTTGTATCTGGTAAAACACATCTTTTACAATATCTCAATTTATATTCCTCAAATTATGTTGAACTTTCTTTCCATTTTCTTTTTGTCATCCCACCCCCCTTAACAGTATTTTCTACAGCTCCATAATTATCTTTATTTATATAATTTCTACCCATTAATAAGTATTCATTTTCACTAGTTTCTGGTTCAGCCTTTTCTGTCAAAATAAATTTACAATCTTCAATTTTTTCTAGCCTTGCTTTTTCAATATGATCTCCAATTATATGATTTTCAATACTATCTCTTAATATCCATTCTTCATTTTTATTTTTTTTCCATATTGAAGTATCGCGCTTGTTCCAATAATAACTTTTAAATTCTTCATTAGTAAACTCAACCCATTTTAAAAATATGTCTAAATCCTCTGGTTCTGTCTGTTTTAAGTTTTTAACTAAATTAATTCCTTCTTCTCTTGTCATTCTTTTTAATCTTATTTCTCGAGTAGCATGATCAGTTATTTTACCATAACCAAGCTTTATATATTTTAGATAATCATGTATTCCAGCTGAGTGGAAACAGTGCACATCTTCATAAGTATTAAAAGTTCTTTGTTGATAATTAGTTTCATACCCATATAAATCAATCATTTTTTCATGTTGTTTTTTGGAATCCCACCTTATGTAATTACTTAAATATATTCCTCTTACACCAATTGCTTCTATCTCATTATCATAAGGATAAATAAAATTTTGCATGTCAGATCTTGTCAAATTTTCTAAACCTACTATATCCTCTGCAGCTACTCCAAATAAACCATGCTCTTTCCTACACCTTTCTGTCATTTCTACTTCGTTAATATGTTGAAACATACCTGTTTGATCTGACCAAGGATGCACTCCCCAAAATATTAATGGAATTCTATACTTTACAGCCACCTGAACGGGAAATGTATATTTTCCGGCTAAAACCTGCCAATACATATTTCCGTATTTTTTCATTGTAGCTCTAGTTATCCTTTTTAGCAGAGAAGGAGCAAGAGTAGAAGTTATCATGTCACAATCAAATACTGTAGCTAAATTCGCTAAATTTCTAATACCCATTTTGGTATTAAATTCTGAATTATAATGAACCAATAGAGGATTCATACCTAATATATTTTTTACTACATGAACTGTGAAATAACTATCTCCTCCTCCATATACAGGAACAATACAATCAAAATTGTTGTCACTTATATGTTTTTTATTTTCTGCTACTATTTTTTTTAAAATATTTAATCTTTCGGACCAATTAAGAATATCTTTTTCTTCATGCACACGACATCCACTACATACTCCATCTTCATCAAAAATAATTCCATAAGGGTGATTTTTAGGATATAAACATCTATTACAATAATGCATTTTTATCTCTTAAAGTCCAATCTGCTTTTTCTAGTTGATCAATATTTAGCATTAATAATCTTCCATTTTTATCAAATCTTCTATTTTTATATTGGGCAATTTGATTTAATCTTATTTTAACTCCATCATTATACATATGAGCTTTAGCTATTATAGTACTATGTTCTACATAATGGAATATGTTAGCCGCTGCTACTGCTGAAGCACCACCATCTAAAATGCCCTTAGAAAAATCAGAAAACTTTCCAACTCCTCCGCATGCAATTAATGGAATATTAATATGTTCTGTAACTTTTTTTATAAAGTCAATATCATACCCAGTTCCTCTACCATCTCTATCTATTGAGTTTAATAATATTTCTCCTGCACCTAACTCTTCGCATTTTTTAGACCAATCTAATGGATCTAAGCCAGTATCTTTAGTTCCAGAATAGCTATAAACTTTATTTCTTCCATCTTCATTTGTCTTGTAATCTATAGAAGCCACAATACATTGCTCCCCATAAATATTAGCAATTTCTTCTATTAAGTTAGGGTTATCTAATGCATTTGAGTTAATAGATATCCTATCTGCACCAGAGTTTATAATATCATGCACATCCTCAATACTGCTAATACCTCCACCATATGTGATAGGAACAAAACAATTTTTTATGAAAAGCTTTAATTGAGAATAGTCTTTTTTATTATTTTTAGATGCACTTATATCTAGCAATATAATTTCATCTACATTCCACCTCGCAATAAATTCTATAGAAAAAAAAGGTTTTCCTATTGGAAAATATTTATTAAATCCAGTACTCTGAACTATTAAGCCATCTTTAATAATTAGGCATGCTATTAATCTTTTTTTTAACATAAATAAAACCTCATACTTTTAAATTAAATCTATAAAATTTTGTAATAGTCTAAGACCCATAGTATGACTTCTTTCAGGATGAAACTGTACACCATAAATATTATTATATTGGATTGCTGAAGTGAATGTAATGCCATACTCGGTATCTGCCAATATATATTTAGAGTCACATTGATAAAAATACCTATGAACAAAATAAAAATCCTGACCACTAGGAATTCTATTAAAAATTTTAGCATCATTACTAATTTTTAATGAATTCCAGCCTATATGTGGAACTCTAATCTTTACTTTTTTTGATAAGTCAATAACTTTTCCAGGAACAAGAGATAAACCCTCGTTAAATCCACCTTCTTCAGAAGAGTTTGCAAATAATTGCATACCTAAACATATGCCTAAAATATTTTTTTTCTTAACTAAAACTTGTTTTTTTATTTCTTCTATTAGGTGTAATTTGGATAAATTATTTATTGCTTTAGGAAAAGCGCCTACCCCAGGAAGAATAAAAGCATCTGCATTATTTAACTCTTCTTTCTTGTGTATAACAACGGGTTCACAATTTAATGTAGCTAATGCATTATAGACTGAATGAATATTACCCATACCATAATCTATTATACAAACTTTTTTATTTTTCATATTGTACTGTACTCATTTAATAACTTTATTGGTCCACTCTGAAATACTTACTTTCTTTGTTTTAGGCAAGTCATTTGTATCTATTCTAGGCAACTCTAATATATTACTTATGCAATTATCTACCAAGCCTACTTTAGTAGTAAAAGCCGCATCACAATTATTATTTTTCAATATTTGCAAAGTATTTTCATTATAACCTCCATAAGGATAACAAAATATAAAATTATCATTTTTAGATTTTATAGAATTTAAAAATTCTAAAGACTTATTTATATCTAGTAATTGATCTTCCATACTCAAACTATCTAACCAAAAATGTTCATATCCATGACTTCCTATTTCCATACCCATGTTTTTCATAATTTTTAATTGATTAATATCTAAATATAAATTGTTAGAAAAATCTTTTTCATCTTTTGTTACATATTTCATAAAAAGCTCTTCTACTAATTTATGCCTTAGTTTATATGGCAAACCTACTTGCAATAATCTTTTAATGTAGATAACTTCCGCACTATCAAACCTATTTTTTTTGAAATAAGTGTTTCTATAGAATGATATACTGTTAGTTTTATAAATGTCAGAATCTGAGATTATTTTTTTTTCTAAGAAATTTATAATTGAAGAATAATCTCTTGTTGAATTTAAAATAAAATGAATCTTATTAACATCTATTATAGACCTTTCAAGACAGGGTTTTCCTACAGGAAAGAAGACTCCTTTCATTTTATGGTTATTTAACACTGGCATAACATATTGAAAATGATCAAGATAACCATCATCAAATGAAAGAACTAATGAATTATTAGGTAAACTCTCATTAGCTTTTTCTGCAGCAATATAATCAGATATAGTAATTACATTATAGTATTTTTTTATATAATCTATTTGATTTATAAATTCTTCTAACTCCAATCCATTTATTCCTGGATATTTAGTTTTTTTTATCGGCCGAACATAATGATACATAACTATAGTAAGAATATTTTTCATAATAATTATTTTTCTGTTATAAAAATTTTATTAAATTTAAGTATTTCATTTATAAAAATTTTTAAGTTTTTAACATTATCTTCTACAGATAAATTAGGGTTTTGATCAGTAAATAATCTTGGCAGTCTAGCTGAATATATAAAATATTTTTTAGAATTGTTATTAAAATTATTTATTACCTTTTCTGCTTTTAATTTAGAATTAATATATTCTTTAAATAAATTAGACCCTTCTGTTGCATAAATAGTAGAAGGATAAAATAGAACAAAATTATTACTATATAAACTATCTAGAAATTTAACAACGTCCTTCAAAGCCTTCACATATATTAATAAATATTTTTTGTATAAAGTTTTATCTATATTTAGATTTCTTGATTCTTTTATTTTTGGAGAAGCAAAATAATAAACATGTGTTATATCTAAATTAAGCAATTTAATTTCACTGAATGCTGCTTTAGGTTTTATCACATTCATTTTAATACAATAACAAGTAGACCCAAATTTATTTATTTCATTTTTTATCTTAATAGCATCATTTTTACCTTCAGAATATGTAATGATTACTACTGCTCCACCAGAGGCTAACATTTTTGCAGTATATTCTCCTAACCCCCTAGAACCGCCAATAATTAATGCTACTTTACCTTTAAAATTAACCTTTTTTATTTTTTTATAAATATCAGTAATATTTGGCTGATGAACTGGAAGAGGTCTAAACATTGTGGAAATTCTTCCATTTATTCCATTACCATCAATGCTTAGTAAGATTAAAGAATTTATATTAGTGTGCCTTACAACGCTCCAATTAATTTTTTTATTTTCATATTTTTTTGCTAAGTCAATATTGATACTAATAAACAAAGAATTTAATCCTGGAACTTCCATTCCAACTAATCTGGAGAGTGCCATTAAAGAAGAAACAATATTATGCATAGAATATTTATCTAAAAATTTAAATTCTTTCATACAATCCTTATGTAAATAACTGTTTAACTCTCCTGATAAATTTTTTAATTTATTAAATGCAATATCTTTAGGAAAATTTTTAGGAGGGTTTCTGTTTAACGAATTGTCTTTAATAGTTTCAATAAAAAAAATTATTCTTATTGTTGCTATAGTTTTTATTTCAGACCTTATTGATAATATACAATTTTCTAAATCTTGTTTATAAGATATTTCTAGATCATCATTTAATGTTGCAATATGATGAAAAGTAGCATTAATTTTACTTAAACCTTTTTTTTCTATTTTTATAATATTATTTAAAGCCCATAACAATAAATACATACCAGGAACTATTATTTCTCCTGATATATACCTGCGCGAAACTTCTTCATTAAGATGAATAGGATTATAGTCTCCACTTCTTTCTGCAAACCAAAGTAAATCTTTTTTAGTAAAAGATTTTTTTGATAAAATATTACTATGCATTTTTATTTACCTGATTAGGCCTATCTTGATCGCCATCTCCTTTAAACAATCTAAAATTTGTTTTTTTATATGAATTATGAGAAAAAAGTAATGGTATATTTTTTTTTATTAACGGCTCAAAATAATTAGGTATAATGACATCTTGCGTATTATTTAATAAGCTGAACCCTGCTTCAATAAAATATTTTTTTTGAATTCCATATTGCATAAAATCAAGATACTCAGCTTTTTCTTCCACAATTAGATCTAAGGCAAACTTTCCCATATATGCAATAAGGGTTTCATCCCCCTCAAAGTCAATAATTCTTATAATAATATTGTTATTAATATTAATTACTCTGAAAACTATTAGAGCAGATTGTTTCTTATTTATCTCCAAATGAAAAATTTTATAATTATATATTGGATGCCTAAGATATTTATTAATAAAATATACTGATGATTTATAGCAAGAATAATTATGAGATAAATATATATAGTCTTTTCTTAATAAATCTTCTTCAAATAATTCTTTATAAATTAATTTTATTTTTGAAATAATAGGATCGGCCCTATAACTTTTATCTTTGAAATAAATAATATTAAAGTTTTGAATACCTGGGTTTGTTATATAATAATGTTCCATACTACCGGAGAAATATTTTAAAGCTCTATACATTGGTGGATGCGACTTATCTATTCCCAAAACAGCTATATCTAAATTGGGTTCAAATTTTTCTAAATTTTTTAACATTAACAAACCTAAACCAGGCGGTGCTATATCCTCTAATACTTTCCACAAAGCCAGCCAAATAATGTCTCTGCGCATTGACTTTTTATCAAAATGCGTATTTTTAATAAAGCCCAATAAACCTATAATGTCTTTATCTTTTTTTGCTAAAATAAAATTGCATCTATCATTTTTCTCATATAGCCAACTGAATAATGCATTATTATTTACTAGAATATGGTTTTTTTTCCAATGACTATTAATAAATTTTTTAACTAAGGGTATTTCTTTATTTTTACACAATTCAATTTTAATCATTATTCAATCAATTTATTTTCAATAAATAACTCTTTAGGTGGCTCCATTTTTATTTTTGATGAAACCTCGAAAATATTTTTACCTGTGTTTTCTAATATTGAAGCAATTAGAATATCATGTGTAGGTCTATTTCTTTTAGAAGGTATTAATTGCGCTCTTAACATTTTAGCCTCAACTTTTTTGGTATAATTAAGCGCTAACCATATCATTAGGTTTTCAATTTTTCTTCCCATTACCCTACAACTTAAAATTAAATCTACTATATTTACTACTGAATCCACTTGCTCTAATGTAATAATACCTACTAGACCTAAGTCACCTAATCTATCCTTAACTTCTATAATAAATATTTTTTTCTTCTTTTTATTAGTATTTACCCACTTCTCGATTTCATCTTGAGACAAGCGCCTAGTTTTTAAATTTAATTGATTAGTTTTATTAAAAAGTTGAGAAATTCTATTAATATTATTTTTATTTAAAGTATGTATTATAGCTTTTGTTTTTAAAGATAATAACCAGTCCTCTAAAGAGGCAGTACTTTCCTTTATTTCTCTTCTTTTTCTATCTGCTACGTACATTTTTGTTCTATTTCTATCTTCATTACTTAAGGAAGGTAAGCCAAAGCAATTTAATTTAGATAATGCTCTTACATATTGAGTTGGATCTGATGGCCAATCCGGAACCAATACATCAGGCATACTTTTTTTAACCCAATCTCTTTCTATTGGGTTATCATCTATAAATATAGCTGAAGACTCTCCTAAATTTAGTTCATTTAATAAAGCTCTAATATTGCTTGCTTTGTCATTCCAATTAATTCTCCAGCCTGAAAAATAATTTCTTTTTAGTAACATTTCATTATGATTATCAATCGCATCTAAGGCCACAGATTCATCATTCTTGCTAACGATAGCTAATTGTATGCCTCTATTAGAAAGAGATAATAAGGTTTCTTGAAAATCTTTAAATGCTTCTCCAATATAGTTATGCCCTCCAAGATTAATACCTTCAACACCTAAATCTCCTATAACTCCTCCCCACAAAGTATTATCAAGATCTAATATTATTAGTTTTTTACTAAAGCCATTTAAAGCAGAAGATGCTGAACAAATGTTTTCTGCAGCATTTTGAAAAACTACAGAAGAATATGGTACTTTTGTTGCATACCATATTTTTGGTAAAACATTCTCAGTATTTTGATACCAATATTGAGAGTCTAAAATATAAATATTTTCATATTTACTTAATAATTCTGAAATATAGATATTCATTTTTGCTAATTTATTCGCTAGGCCTATATTAGGCCTCCAATCTAAAATACCGTAGTTTTTAATGTTTTTTTCTATTGCCCAAGATGCTAAAAATATGTATCTATGTTTTTTAGCAAGAGTAATTATAGCTTCAGAATATTTTTTGACTTCTTCAAGGCATTCTTTTTCATTAACCTTATTTAATCTTTGTGCTTCTGAAAAAGTAGGAATAACGCTTTTGGGCGATGCCCAAATTACTATCTGGCTATCTTTATCTAAATCACTATTATAAAGCTCCTGTATGACTTGCCCATAAGGAGCGACTGAGACAATTGCCTGTTGATCAAAGTTTAATATACACCCCTTTAGAGGGTCTATATTAAAATTTGATATCAAATGATATTTATTAGACATTTTTATTAAGCCATGAAGCTAAACTACCTAATGTCTTAAAAGGAGTATTTTCTTCAGATATGTATTTTTCATCTAATAAGTTTAGATTTTTTTTAAATTTATTAGAAATTTTTTCTTCTATATTAATTAATAATGTGATTAAGCCTAAGGAATCTATACAGCTCTTATCAGAAATTAAAAACTCATCTTTATTTAATTTTAGCTGATACTCTGGTGGTTGCTGCATATTTACTTCTTTGATTGCTGCAAATATTAACTCTAAATATAATTCATTATTATCAGTCATATTACCTCAAGAAGCTTGTACAGATAAGGATGGCATAGAAATATTAAGTTTTCTACCCATCATACTGAGTAAAACAGAAACCCTCTGGTTTTCATTAATCCCCATAAATATAGCATTATTGCCTTTTAAAACACCCTCTTTAATTTTAATATTCTCACCTATTTTAAATCTAGAGTTTACTATAGAATCTAAATTACCTTGATTATCTTCTTGGACCATTAAATTCTTTATTACTTCATTTGAAATAATACTGGGCTCATTTCCAAAAGCAACTATTTTATTAACTCCAAATGTTGAGTTAATAGATGCAATATTATCATGTAATAAATTTAATTGTATAAAAAGATATCTTGGAAATAATGGCTTTAATATTTTTTCTACTTTTCTTGCGTGCTTCCTGGTACCTATATATTGAGGAAGATAAATAAAATAATTTTGTCTCTGTAGATTTAGCTTTGCTCTAAACTCTTGATTAGAGTGAGCATGTATAACATACCAATTTTTCATTATAATAATTCTCTTTCTAAGTCTAAAAATTTAGGAACAACTATATGGTATTTACTATATTTCCTTTTTAGAAATTTATACCTAATATTGGGTTCATCTAGCTTAGTCATGATTATTGCATCCACACTACTTCCAACTTCAATGTTACTAATTACTTTTTTCCCACAATAATTATCATTCTCCTTACCTAACACACCAATAATATTAACTTCTGTATCTATAGCTGTTAATATTAATATTTCTGAGAGTTCTGATTTATCTGATAATACTATTGAAGAATAATTTTTATCTAAGCATAATTTAATTATTTTTTCGCACTGAAATTTTGTTTCTCTAAAAAAATTAAAAGAGTATTTTAAATATTCTGCTGATAATCTTGCTTTTTCTGTAAACCCTTTTTTTGTAAGATAATAAGCATATCTATTCTTAGGAATTTGCTTAATTTTTACTAAGCCTTTATCTACACATTTTTTAAAGTAAGCATTTGTTAAACCTAATGCAATTCCTAATTCTGCAGCTAATGACCTTTGAGTTATCTTACTATTCGCATCTACTGCAGAAAGAAGATTCAAAGTCATATCATTTTTTTTAATTTCATTATTATTCATAATAGTTAACACCAATAGAAATATTACGTTCACAATATGAACGTATTATTTATACCTTGTTCAATAGTTGAACGTCAACTTAAATTTATTGCCCTATAATAATAATACCTGATAAGATTAATACTAAACCTATCCAATAAGAAGCACTTATGCGTTCACCAAATAAAAACATAGCTAAAATAGGAACTATGACCATAGCAAGGGCAGAAAAAGGATATGCTAGATTTAGGGGGATCCTTTGTAAGAGGTATAACCAAAATACTGTTGCTATACCGTACACGCATAAAGCCAAATAAAGCCATGGAATAGATATAGCTTTAATAATACCATCA
>Ga0209425_10006496_pt1 | contig 11200 bp, 10 predicted proteins | sample COG_05_FD_184749 | JGI IMG/M metagenome (GOLD analysis project Ga0209425, IMG submission 184749) | Pelagic Microbial community sample from North Sea - COGITO 998_met_05 (SPAdes) (version 2) | ecosystem: Environmental > Aquatic > Marine > Neritic zone/Coastal water | place: Helgoland, sampling... | reverse complement strand
ACCTATTGGCTCTTTTCTAATTAAATAGTTATTTTCAGTTCCTTCAAATTCAAAAGTTTTTAATACCTCTAAAGTATCTTTAAAATGAGATAAGCCTGATGTCACTTGGGCCACATTAGATAGCCATAATGGCGCACCCATTTCTTGCGAAATCGTTTTTGCTAATTCTTCTGAGCGTTTTTCATATTCAGAAATGATATTTTCTAAAAGCTCAATTCTTTCTTCTTTGGAAGAAAAACTAAAAGTTTTAAATGCTTCTTTAGCTGCGGCAACGGCTATATCAATATCCTCTTTAGTTCCAGCTGATATCGAGCCAATAACAGATTCATCAGAGGGATTTATGACTTCAATTGTTTCTGAGCCTAATGGGTCAACCCATTCCCCATTAATATAAAATTTTAGATGATCAGCCATATTTATCCCTCGCTAAAAAATGAGTTTAATTATAGCGGATGTTTTTAAATTATCACTAACGTTAATTCTAATAAGCAATAATTTAGATAGCGGTATTCTCTCTGGCATCTTTAAATGCCTGAATCGCTCTGACACGAGATTCTTTCAAATCAAGCATAGGCGCAGGATAGTTAGTCGATGAAAAAAGATCGGATTTTGGCTGATGAATGTTCGCAACAGGCACATCTTTTAATTCAGGAATAAATTTTTTAATAAACTCTCCGTTTGGATCGAAATTTTGTGACTGAGTGATTGGATTAAAGATCCTAAAATAAGGCGCTGAGTCTGTTCCAGTTGAGGAGCTCCACTGCCAGCCTCCATTGTTAGAAGAGAAATCTCCATCAATCAAGTGTTGCATAAAAAACTTTTCTCCAAGCCTCCAGTCGTGGAGCATGTTTTTTGTAAAAAACATTGCAACCACCATCCTTAATCGATTATGCATCCATCCTTCCGCAAGCATTTGTCTAATGCCGGCATCAACAATAGGAAATCCTGTATTACCAGCATAGAAGGCTTCAAGCTCTGAATCTGAATGTCGCCACTGAATAGAGTTTGTATAGTCTTGAAAGGGTTTATTTTGACTAACTTTTGGAAATGAATGCATTATATTTCTATAAAATTCTCTCCAAACAATTTCATCAATCCACTTACAAATTCCTTTGCTGCCAGCTGTGAACTCAAAATTATTTAACTTTAACCCCTCCAAGATACATCTCTTAGGAGAAAGGATTCCAAGGGCAAGATAAGGTGAAATTCTACTTGTTCCATCGATAATTGGAGAGTTTCTTGATTCGTTATATAGCTTAACTTTTACCTGAAGGAAATTTTCAAGCCTATCTAATGCAGCTTTTTCTCCAGCAGGCCAAAGCCCAATATTTCCTGAATGAGTTCTGGTAAATTTTAATTCAGATAAATTACTTTTAATTAATGAAGGTTTTTTAGCAACATTTGGCTGTAAAATATCTAAAAAATTCATATCAAAATTTTCAATCCATCTTCTTTTAAATGGAGTAAAAACAGAAAAAGGATTGCCTTGACCTGTCTTCAGAAAACCTGGTTCGTAGATTACCTGATCATTAAATTGAGAGGTCTTAATATCTATTTGTGCTGAGGATTCAATAACAGCATAGTCTCTCCTAAGCTCATTTAAACCAAACTCATTGTTCCAAAATATATGATCTACTTCATGCTCAGTTGCAAACGAACATAAATCTTTTGGCAATGTCTTAAAGGACTTGGTATTTATAGCAACGAGTGGAATATTTAATTTTTCAAGTGATCTCTTTAAATGATCTAAATTATTAATTAAAAATTCATGCTTTATATTTGATTCATCGTGAAGTTTCCATTGCAACTCAGAAAAAATGTAGATAGCTATAATCTCCTCACATTCATTTATAGCATTCAATAATGCTGGATTATCATCCGTTCTTAGATCTGATCTAAACCAAACGATACCTCTCATCAATTCACCTGTACTAGAATAATTTTCACAAGCAGCTTATGCTGAGTCTCAATGCGATTTACTGCATCGCTAATAATTAAGAATCTTTTACTCATGATTCTCAAAGGTATTTACTTTGATATTGATTCAAAAAACTATCATCAGACATTAAGTGCTCAACTTTTTTTATATCTGAAGGTATATCAACTCCAAGAATCGGAGATGAAGAATAAACTCCCTGAATATTGATATCATTTTCAAGGAATCTCATCATATCAATGGATTCAAGAATTTCTAAATCTGTCATTTCTAAATTCATATATGTTTTTAAAGCTTCTGAAGTAAAACCAATCATTCCAAGCTGACGAATTCCTTTTTGGCTTTGATATGGGGCATGAGCTCTTGTAAAAAATTTAATTTTATTAGATTTAGAAACAATAGCTTTTACAACATTTGGGTCTGATATGTCATTTCCACTTATAGGAAATATCAAGTTAATAACATCAGCATGAAAGTCTTTAAAAGCATGTTTTAATTTTTGAATGTCGATAGGATTGATTTGTGGCTCATCACCCTGAAGTAACAATACATGATCAAAAAAACTCTTCTTTGACTCTAAAATTGCTAAAACTTCTGCAGCTCTTTCAGTTGCTCTTTCGTGCTTGTTAGACGTTAACACAGAAGGAATCTGATATTTAAGAGCCCAATTCATAATTTCATTATCTGGAGTAGCTATTACCAAATGGTCACATGATTTAGAAAGTAGAGCTCTTTCATAACAATGTGCAATCATTGGGATGCCAAGTATATTTTTTAAAGGCTTTCCTGGAAATCGCGAAGATGCCATTCGCACTGGTATCACACCTAAAGTTTTACTCATCTTACCTAAATGGAATTCTTGCAGAGCTATCAAGCATTCTTATGTCAACACTAAAAGCAACCATGTCATAACCAAAATCAACTAATTTTGTTAGTTCTTCTTTAGCTGGCTCTACCAAATGAAATCCAGATTTGATATTTGCTTTTTTTGCAGCCTCAAGAATTAAGGATTCGGTTTGCTTGAATTCATCTGTATTAAATTCACCTGCATTACCCATGGAAGCCGACAGATCATATGGACCAATAAAATATCCTTCAATTGATTCAGCAAAAATACTCTCTATATTTTTAACAGCTTCAAGGGATTCAATTTGAGCAAAGATTTCAATATCTTTGCATCCTTGATCTATATATTTTCTCTTAGCTTCAGTTTCACCATAAGCTTGTGCTCTAGCTAAACCCATCCCTCGCATGCCGACAGGTGGATAATGGCAAGCATTAATAATATGCTTTATTTGATTAGCATTTTCTATCATTGGTGCAATGATTCCCCTTGCACCTGCATCTAGGACTCTCTTGATCTGAGTTGAATCATGTGCAGATAATCTGATATATGGCTTAGCTCCTGATAAATCGATAACTCGAATTAAATTTGCTGCTTGATCTATAGTTATACAGCTATGCTCTAGATCAATAACTATCCATTCATATCCAGCTTTTGCAAATATCTCTGCAATAGATTCATTTGGAAGGCTTATCCAAGTTCCAATTGATAAATTATTCATATTTTTCTCTAATTGATTTCAATATTATCATCTAAACCCTTTATAGCTGCTAATCCCATAGAATTTATGCCTTCATATGTAAGACTTGATCTATGTGAAGTCCCAAAAAAATTAGTTAAGCTAAAGAGGCTGTGTTCTTCTACAGGCTCCTCTTTAAATACATCAAAAGCTGCAAATGCATCAGGATGTTTAATGAGAAAATCCTTTAAATCACTCTCATTAACTATCCCACCTCTAGCTGTATTTACAAGCACTGAATGAGATTTTAGCTTTTGGAGGGCTGAAAAATCTATAATATTTTCTGTATCAGCGTTTAATGGTAAATGGATGGTAACGATATCTGATTTAGATAAGACATTACTTAAGCTCATTTGAGTGATCGCATCCCTTTGAATAGATTGATTTCTGCATACCTCATCTAATTCAGTGCTGGTAAATTCTCTGACGTCAAAGAAATTAATATTACAGTTAAAACTCATAAGAATCTTGGCAAGCGTTTGCCCAATATTTCCAAGTCCTAAAATACCTACAGTTTTATTATTTAATTCAAATCCCTTATTCTGCGGCCATTCTCCATTGAGTATTTGAGTATGATTTTGATGAATTTTTTTTAACCCAATAAGCATCAAGGTTAAAGCAAGCTCAGCAACACTCTGTCTGTTAACACCGGGTATAAATCCAAGTTTGATGCCAGCAGATTTACAAAACTCTAAGTCTAAATTATCTAATCCAACTCCATATTTGCTAATCACTCTTAAATTAGGTAACTGAGCCAATGTATTTGCAGACATATCTTCTATGCCAACGATTGCTTTGGTAGCAACTCTAAGGAAGTTTATTAACTCGCCATCCGTAAGAGTCTTTCCAGTTTCATTTAAGAAAACTTGGGAATAAATTTTCTTTAATTCATCAACTAAAAAACTATTTTTAGAAAATGACCTTGAGGTTACAGCAACTATATCTTTCTTGTTCATGATAAATATTTGATTTTATAAATATGCGTTTGAAAATTTTGCATCAACTCTGTAATCTTCCTTAATATTAGAAATAACTACATTGCCTCCAGCAGCCTTTACAAGCGCTGCTCCAGCCGCAATATCCCAAAGAAAAATTCCATTCTCTTTATAAGTGTCTGCTCTGCCGGATGCCACATATGCAGATGCCATTGCTGCAGAACCTATCATGCGAACTTTTTTCCAAGCCTGAAACTCTGAAATCATTTCATGGAATTCTGCATCTGTATAAGTTTCCTTTGCAGGTATTCCAGTAACCAGTGTGCCTCCCGATTTGGATTTGATATTTGAAACGGATATTTGATCTTTATTCATAAAGGCTGGCATATCCTGATGAGCAAAATATAAATTATTATTATTAAAATCATTTATAACTCCAAGCACTGGAACAGATTTATGCATCACCGCAATTGCAACACAGCAAATTGGGATGTTTCTCAAAAAATTTGCAGTTCCATCAAGGGGGTCTATAACCCAAAATAAATCTCCTGGATCCCCTGAAATACCAGATTCTTCTGCAAGGATAGGTAACAGGCTTTTAGATTTTATATAATTTTTAATTAGCCCTTCAGCATCTTGGTCTATTTGAAGCTTTATATCTCTTCCTTCATTAAGCAATATTTTTAAATCTTCATCTATGCTATTAGCCAAGAAATCTCCACCTAAAATGGCTGCCTCTTTGGCAATATCTAGAAGCTTATTAAGATCTTCCATTATGCTCCTTATTTCAAAACGACTCTGTAAATTAGATTTGCTTTGTCATCTGAAATTAACATGCTGCCATCATTCATAATAAAAGGCGCAGAAGGTCTTCCATAGACAATTTCCTCAACCTTGCCATCTTCATTTATTTTAGAATCAAGCCATCCGGTGATAAAATCTTCGCTAGCTTTAACATCTCCTGCTTCATCAAAAATTACTCTTATAAGCTTGTATCCAACTTTTTGTGATCTGTTCCACGAACCATGCAAGGTGATAAATAAATTTTCTTGAAATTCTTCTGGAAACATTTTGCCGTCATAAAAAGCAATACCTGTGGGCGCAACATGTGCTCCTAACTCAAGAATGGGGTCAATAAAATCAAAGCCAGAATTAATATTTCCAAAGTCTGGATCGACAATATTAGTAGCGTGCTTATAAGGAAAACCATAAAAGCCACCATCAACATCAACTCTATTCAATTCACAAGAGGGCGAGTCATCTCCTAGCCAATCTCTTCCATTATCAGTAAAGTAAAGTTTTTCAGAGGTGGGATGAAAATCAAAACCAACAGAGTTCCTGACTCCTCGTGCAACAAAATCCCATGAGTCATTGTTCAATCTAAGAATAGTTGCATAACGTTTATCGTCCTGAAGACATACGTTACATGGGGCTCCCACATTCGTATATAAGTTTCCTTTCTTATCATGCTTAATCCATTTCCAACCATGCCACTCATCGCTTGGAAGATCATCTGTGATTAAAATCTTTTCAGGTAATGTTTTAAGATCTGAGCTGAAATATGAATTTATGTTTTTAATTTTCCATATTTTATTTATTTCTGAAAAAAATAAATCTCCTTCGAAAAAACTAATTCCTGTAGCAAATGTTAAATTGTTTGCAATTAATATCTTCTCATCAGCTGCCCCATTGTTGTCTGAATCAATTAATGCAAAAATTTTTCCTGATCTTCTAGATCCGACATATATTCTACCCTCGCTATCTTCTGCTATTTGTCGAGGGCTGTCTATGTCAGACGCAAAAACTTCAACTGAAAACCTTGAATCAATAAAAAGATTATTTAAATTAGAATCAATCAATTGAATATGAGCTTGTTGACACGAAGTGATTACAAATAATAAAAAAAATAAATTTGCAAAAGCTATCTTCATACTTCGTACCCCTCAACATTTTTTTTCAATATTTTAATAATTTGGCTATAGTCATTAGCCATGATGGCAGTTTTTAGGGATTCTAAAGAATATTCAATAGATTCGAAAGAGGGAAATGATTCCATAGATTTAAATATCTTTGGATTATCTGTTGAGAGTTGATCCCCAGAAATTAGCAACTCTTCATACATTTTTTCTCCTGGTCTAAGGCCAACTTCTTTAATCTCAATACCGTCGCCGCCTGGCTCAGCTGCTACATTTCTTCCTGAGAGATGTATTAGTTTTTTTGCAAGATCATAAATTTTTAATTGTGCGCCCATGTCCAAGATAAATACTTCGCCACCTTCTGACATCTGAGCTGCTTGTAAAACAAGATTAGATGCTTCAGGAATAGTCATAAAATACCTTGTTACATTTTTATGAGTAAGGGTTACGGGTCCACCTTTTGCAATTTGATCTAAAAACAAAGGGATTACTGACCCAGATGAGTTAATCACATTCCCAAACCGCACCATAGAGAATTTTGTATATGATTGAGAGGTATTCAGTGATTGAATCACCATTTCAGCCATTCTCTTGGAAGCTCCCATCACATTTGATGGTCTAACTGCCTTATCTGTAGAAATCATTACAAATGATTCAATTTTGTGCTCAATTGCTTGAAGTGCTAGGTTATATGTTCCAATAATATTATTTTCGCAAGCTACAGTTATATTATTTACATCCTCAACAAGCGGAACATGCTTGTAAGCTGCAGCATGATAAATACAATCAACAGTAAATCTAGAAAACAAATAATCTAGGTTTGAAGAATCTTTTATATCTCCAAGAATTGGAATTATTTCAGTATCTAAGTTCTGAGATTCTTTTAAGGCAATACAAGCTCTTTCTACATTAAATAAATTATATTCAGATACATCAAATAAAATAATCGCTTTGGGATTATTTTCAAGAAGCTGTCTAGCTATCTCTGAACCAATTGAACCGCCTGCGCCTGAAACGAATAAAGTTTTAAGTATTGCATTATCAAGCAGATCCTTGGCTACCCTTGCTCTCGGCAATAAGTCATCAAGTGAAAGGTTTTGAATATCTGTCATTTTCTTTTGATCTGCAATCAATTCATGAAATGAAGGTACTGTTCGCACGGCAACCTTAATTTGCTCTAACTTAGAAATAATTTCACGTCTTTTCTCTGTAGCTATGCTTGGGATAGCTAACAATACCTCTAAATCGGGATATTTTTGCTTTAAATCTATTAATTGATCAAAAGATCCTAGAATGGGAATATTGTTTATCAGCCTATTTCTAAGATTTTTTGAATCATCAAAAAAAGCAAGCAATCTTTTAGAAGGATCTAGAAGAATTGATTGGAATAATTCATTTCCTGATGCTCCAGCTCCATAAATAACAATATTTTTAGCGTCAATATTTGTGTTATATGGATATAAAAGATATTTAGCAACATCACGAGAAATATTTAGAAATGCATAAAATACTGCAGAAAGTAGAAATCCTTGCAAGAGAGCAATAGACAAAAATGATGTTGAAACAATATTAAATTGGTAAATATGCATAGCAGACCATGTAAAACCAAATGCCAATGATCCGGTGAGAGAAAGAAGAATAGAATCTTTGGAATCAAAAAATTTAATCAATGATTTATAAAAGCCAAATATGTATAAATAAGAAATAGCAATTAAGGCAGGAAAAAAAAAGGATTGCCATTCATCTACAAAAATTTTAAAAATTCCAGTTGAAAATTCAGAAGCTATGTAAGTAGCCATTGGGGGGCCAAAAACCAACCAGCAAATTAAGGCAAAGAAAAGATCATTCAGAATAACAATTAAAAATTTTGTTCTGCGGTTTAAGCCGATTAATCTAATTCCTATAGCATTCATTTGTATATCATGGAGACCGATTCAATTGTAGTGGCAAGTTTAACATTCATATGACTTTTAAGTTTTTTATTATCAAGCATAAAATTTCCATAAAGCTTTAAGAGAATATTATTTAAAATGGGTATATTAAAGATTAGCCTAGAAATAAATTTTGGAAGAGTATAAATTCGTTTTTGGTTCTTAAATCCTAATAAATTATTCAAAGAAATATATTCATCATCTGCAAGATTATATATTTCAGTTCCTGAATTTGGCTTTTTTATTTTGAGCAAAGCCTCAATTGTAGTTTTTATATTATTCATCGAAATAAAACTTCTTTTGTTGCTAATACCCTGAGCTAGTGAAATTAATGGAAATCCTTTTTGAGCAAAGCTCAATAGCTTGCCAAGATTAGATGATTGAGACTGATTTAAAACAGGAGGCAATCGAAGAATGACCGAGCGATAATTTTCTTTATCTGATTCAATAATGACTTGTTCTTCACATAACTTTTTTGCCTTTGAATATGCACAACATGGATTAAGTGGAGACTTTTCGTCAAAAACATATTGTTCCTTACTATTGTCGCCATATACTTTGGCTGTACTGAAAAAAATTAGATTACTGCATTGTAAATTTGGCATTGCCTTTAATATAGCTTTTGTTAATTGGAGCTCGTTAGAAATTTTGCCAGCATCCAAATCAGAGTTATTCGATGCAAGATGAATTACAAGATGGATTGTTAAATAAATATTATTATTTTTCAAATCATCATATGAAAATACAGACTCTCCATCAGCAGGTAATGATGAAGATATTATTATTACCTTAAAACCCAAAGAGCGTAAAAAAGGTTCAAGCTCCCTTCCAATTGAACCCGATGCACCAGTTAAAGCAATAATCATAATTATGTTTTAAAATTAGTATTTTAACTCGTACATGATGATCATAATAGCTCTAAGAAACCTTATATGCATAATTGGGCTGTTAGTTATGTTGCCCTTTTTACTTTTCGTAACATTGCTAATCTTTATTGAGGATGGATTCCCAATATTTTTTGTACAAAAACGCATCGGTCTTGCCAAAAAAACATTTGCTATTTTTAAAATTAGAACAATGAAAAAAAATACCCCAGAACTAGGCACTCATGATGTTGAGAAGAGATTTCAACTAAAAACAGGTCGCATTATTCGATCACTCAAACTTGATGAGCTGCCTCAGTTAATAAATGTTCTAAAAGGTGATCTTAACCTTGTGGGTCCAAGGCCTGGTCTTGAAACTCAAATAAAGCTTAAGGATGCAAGGATTGCTAAAGATATATTTTCAGTGAAACCGGGTATCACGGGCCTAGCCCAGATAATGGGATATGACATGAGCAATCCAGAAAAACTGGCTGAAGTGGATCAAATCTTTATTTTAAAAGAATCATTTCTCTTAAAGTTCATGATTTTAATGGGAACGTTTTTTAAATATCCTAGAAAATATATATCTAACAAGTATAAAATAAGCATGAATTTTAAATCGTTATAAAATGTTTGATAAGTTTTTCCAAAAAAAAGAATCTATTGACAATATCAATATACATCATAATGATGTTGCCCTTCGTTTGATGTTTGAGATCGCAATAAGTGACGGCAAGCTTGATAGTGCAGAATTAAATTTAATAAAAAAAAGAGCAGATAAAATTATTGTTGGTGATGAAAAAGCCTCAACAATAATTAAAAAAATTATAGATGAAAGTGAAACTTCTGCATCTCTCTACCCAACTGTTAAAAAAATTAATGAGACTTTCACAAAAGATGAAAAACTAGAACTTCTCAACAACCTATGGGAGTTAGTAGTGATAGATGATGTTATTGATGCATATGAAGAAAGTTTATACTTTAAAATTGCTGAATTAATCCGAATAAAACGCTCAACAGCAAACCAAATTAAGCAGCAAGCTTCCTAAGGTTTATTGACATAAATTGGAGATGACCAAGCCCTTTCATTTGTCATACTTAAACAGTTATCTTTGAGATCAGTTCTAAAACTTCCCTTGCACAGCTCAAAATCATCTCTTTGAGACAGTGACGAGCCATTGATTGCAGGTGTAGGATTCTGTATTGCTCGTACATAATAAACGCTATCTCTAGAAAAATTCTGATCTTCAAATTCTATAATGCACTCGCCATATCCTTGGCATGGAATTGACTTCCAGGGATCTTGAATCAGTGGAGCAACTGCTTCACCAGCATATATTTGCGGAGTAATCTTAATAATTTCAACTCTTTCAATTGTTTCTCTTTCATTGCTTGGGTTATAACACTCGCCTGCGCATAAATAATTAAGCCTTTCTAAGGAAAGTGAATCTATAGATTCATTCGAACAGCCCTCATTTTGTTTAAAACTGCCAGCAACCCTTATAATAAATTGTGGATTTTGACTCATTGTAATTTCAGAGCCCATAGGAACTTTTCCCTGGGGAGAATTTATTAAATCAAACCACAGCAATATTCTGGGACCACTGGTGCCATAAACATTTTTATTTTTTAAAGCTGTCCAAATTTCATCTTTCCCTCTTCCGTTTGCATGCACAGCTAAAATGCCGCCTGGATATACAAAACTGGAAACTCTCTCACTATCAGGCTGACTCTCACCAGGTATGATTTTTGGAATCTCAGGGAAATTTGGATCTTCAGCTTTATACTGATATTCCCACATTTTTGATTTTACGCCAGTAGCAAAAGTCATCTTTCGTCTTTCATATTGCTTATAACCTGTTCCTGGTCTAGCAGTATGATCATCAGTTGAAGCTATAAAGCCAAAATTATATCTTTGTGGAGATTCAATAGATTCCTCAAAATTTGAAATAGCTAAAGCATATTGAGCAGATTGTTTTGGCCTATAGTTAAATGCTGGTTTAAAGCAATCTGTGCATTGATCACAACTTAACCAT
>Ga0209425_10006491_pt1 | contig 11202 bp, 5 predicted proteins | sample COG_05_FD_184749 | JGI IMG/M metagenome (GOLD analysis project Ga0209425, IMG submission 184749) | Pelagic Microbial community sample from North Sea - COGITO 998_met_05 (SPAdes) (version 2) | ecosystem: Environmental > Aquatic > Marine > Neritic zone/Coastal water | place: Helgoland, sampling... | reverse complement strand
CGGATATTGGGATTGCAACAGTTTGAAGAGGTGAAATCCAAAAAGGAAATTTACCAGCATAATGCTCAATTAAAATACCAATAAATCTCTCTAATGAACCAAATAATGCTCTATGTAACATCACTGGAACTTTTTTTGTTCCATCTTTATCAACATAAGATGCATCTAATCTTCCTGGTAAATTTAAATCTACCTGAAGCGTTCCACATTGCCAGTCTCTACCTATTGCATCTCTTAAAACAAATTCAATTTTAGGACCATAAAAAGCACCTTCTCCCTTGTTAATACTATACTCTAATTTTGATGCTTTTACTGCTTCTAGTAAAGATGCCTCTGCTTTATCCCAAACTTTATCATCTCCTACTCTTACTTCTGGTCTGTCTGCATATTTTAGAATTACATCCTCAAAACCTAAATCTTTATAAATATCTAATATTAAATTTGTAACATTTAAACATTCACTTGTAATTTGGTCTTCTGAGCAAAAGATATGTGCATCATCTTGAGTAAATGCTCTTACTCTTAATAATCCATGTAAAGCCCCTGAGGGCTCATATCTATGAACTTTACCAAACTCTGTAATTCTTAATGGTAAATCTCTATAACTTTTTAGTCCTTGGTTAAAAACTTGTATGTGTCCAGGACAATTCATTGGTTTAATTGCAAAAACTTTTTCATCAGGTGTCTCCGATGTATACATATTTTCACCGTATTTTTCCCAGTGACCAGATTTTTCCCATAATAAACGATCTAGTACTTCTGGTGTATTTACTTCTTTATAACCAGCAGCATCTTGTCTAGCTCTCATATAATTTATTAATTTTTGAAATAACGCCCAACCTTTTTCATGCCAAAAAACAGAACCTGGACTTTCCTCTCTAAAATGAAATAAATCCATTTCTTTACCCAATTTCCTATGATCTCTTTTTTCTGCTTCTTCAATTCTAATTAAGTAAGCATCCAAATCTTTTTGGTTTGCCCAGCCTGTTCCGTATATTCTTTGGAGCATTTCATTATTTGAGTCTCCTCGCCAATATGCGCCTGCAACTTTAGTTAGCTTAAAATATTTACCTATCTTACCAGTCGATAATAAATGGGGACCTTTACAAAGATCATACCATTTTCCATGATAATAAATTGAAACCTCATCATTTTCGGGTATCATATCAACAAGTTCTACTTTATATTTTTCACCAAGCTTAGCATAATGTTTTTTAGTTTTCTCTCTCTCCCAAACTTCTCTTTTTGTTTTTTCATCCCTTTCAATTATTTCTTTCATTTTGACTTCAATTTTTTCTAAATCTTTAGGGGTAAATGGTTCCTTTCTTGAAAAATCATAATAAAAGCCATCTTTAATTGCTGGACCAATTGCTAACTTAGTTCCAGGAAATAGCTCTTGTACTGCCATTGCCATAATATGAGTAGTATCATGTCTTATTGCATCTAGTCCCTCTGGATCTTTAGCAGTAAAAATTTTTACTGAGCAATCTTCATTAATAACAAAATACAAATCCTTCAACTCTCCGTTCACGCTCATTATTAAAGCTTGTTTTGATAGTGATTTACTGATCTTTTCAGCGATCTCTAGACCTGTAACTTTTTCTACAAAGTTTAAATTTTTTCCGTCTGGTAATGTTATTGTTGGCATTTAATTAACTATCTTCTTGTACTCTGAATAAGTAGAAAAGCACATTTTTTCAACATTAAACTTATTAACTATATTTTTTCTACCCTCAATACCAATTGTTTTCAATGTGTTATCGTCTAAGTTTAATGCTTTAAGTATTTTTTCACTTAATGATTTGGGATTAATGGGAGTAAATAAATATCCTGTTTTTTCATCAATTATTGTCTCTTTTGATCCACCAATATTACTCGCGATGATTATTTTTTGCATTGATTGAGCTTCTACAGCTACTCTACCAAAGGACTCTGGTTCGATTGAAGACGAGATTACAATATTTGAAACTTTATAAGCTAATGCCATGTCTTTACAATGATTGATAAATCTTACTTGATTAGTCATTCTATATTGTTCACTTAATCGAACTAATTTTTTTTTATACAGATCTCTTCCTTGTTCACTTCCAAGAATTACAGCATAGAAGGCTTCATACCCTAGTTGAATATTTGCTAAATTAACTGCCTCTATAAATAATTCTTGACCTTTCCATGAGGTTAATCTTCCTGGTAATAATATAATTTTTTTATTTTCTTTTATATTCCAACTTTCAAGTAATTCTTTTTCTTCTGCTTCAGTTTTTGTAGTTGGATCAAAATAATCTACATTTATTCCTCTAAAAATTACTAATAATTTTTTATTTATATTAAAAAACTCTGAATAGTTGTCTTTTATATGTGAAAAAATAAAATTAGAACCTGCAATAATCAAATTTGATCTAACCATGACTGAATTATAAAATTTTTTAATTTTACTATTAAAATTATAAGTTCCATGAAAAGTAGTTACAAACTTTCTTCTTGTAATTTTTGTTGCTATATAACAAGACCATGCAGGTGCTCTACTTCGGGCATGAATAATAGAAATATTATAATACAGAATTATAAATATCAGCGCTAAAGCATTAAACAGGATTAAAAGTGGATTTTTACTCTGAACCGGAAGTTTAATTAATTTTACTTTTTCTTTATTAATAAATTTAACGAGCTCTCCACCGCTAGTAACTATAAATGATTGACAATTATTTTCTGATAAGTAATGAGCAACATCATAACAACCTGTTTCAGCTCCACCATATCCTAATTTTGGAATTACCTGTAAAACTTTTAAATTAGATGACATATGCTATAATTATACATGAATAGGTTTAACTATTAAACTCTAATGATAAATTATAATTATTACAAATTATCAGCATCAAAAAAAATTCGATATTTAAAGAATTATCAAAAAGATAAACCTTATATAGTTTTTCTTCATGGTTTTATGTCGGACCTGGAAGGAAAAAAACTTAAAACTTTTTTAAAATTTGCAATTAAAAAAAAAATGGGCTTTTTAGCTTTAGAATACTCTGGTCATGGAAAATCTTCAGGTAAATTCACTAAAGGTAATATTAGTATATGGAGTAATGAAACTAATTTATTAATTAAAAAGGTAGTTAAGAAAAATAATTTTATATTAGTCGGTTCAAGTATGGGTGCTTGGATTTCTCTTAATCAATTTAAGATTTTTGAAAATCAAATTAAAGGTTTTTTAGGAATTGGCTCAGCACCTGAATTTTTAGAAAGATTAATGTGGAAAAAATTTACAAAAAAAATGAAAAAAGAAGTTTCTGTTAATGGCGTTATAAATTTAAAACATGGACATTATGAATATCCTATAACTTTTCAATTAATTAAAGATGGTAGAAAAAATAAGGTTTTAAATAAAAAAATTTATAACAAATTAAAAGTTACAATGGTACACGGCAAAAAAGATGAATCTGTTCCTCCTTCTTACTCAAAAAAGATATTAAAAATCTTTAAGAATGCAGAGAAAAAATTAGTTATCATAAACAAAGGTGATCATAGTCTTTCATCAAAAAAATGGCTTAAAATTTTAACTAAAGAATTAAGTTCTATTATTAAACCACTTCTCTAATTGTCTTTTTTAATGTTATTGGATTTTTAAGTTTATCAAACATTTCTTTTGGACAAACTTGAATAAAATTTTTTATTTCATCGTCAAAGTTATCAATTATACTTTTTGATATTACAGAATCTGTCTCTTGTGAATGATCCAAAACCATCTTTTTTAAAAAATTTATCCAATATTCTGTTTCTACTTTCTGCCAAACAACAGATTCGGGATTTATTTTTTTTTCAGATTTTGAATATTTGTTATAAATAAAAGCCATGCCTCCGGTCATTCCAGCTGCAAAATTATCTCCTACCTCCCCCAAAATAACAACTGATCCTCCAGTCATATATTCACATCCATTTGAATCACATCCTTCAATAACAGTTATAGCGCCAGAATTTCTTACTGCAAATCTATCCCCCGCTTGACCTGCTGCATAAAGTTTACCAGATGTAGCTCCGTAAAGAACTGTATTTCCGATAATTGTATTTTCATGAGAAACTAAATTACTTTCATCTGAAAGTTTTATCGAAATTGTAGCTCCAGATAATCCTTTTCCTACATAATCATTTGCATCACCTTTAAGATTAAGTTTAAGTCCTTTAGAAGAAAAAGCTCCAAAAGATTGTCCAGCTGAACCTTTAAAATTTAATGTAAGATAATTTTCATCTAGTTTTTCATACCCATACTTTTTATAAAGATGATGTGAGATTCTTGTACCAACTGCTCTATTAGTATTCTTGATGATAAATTCTTTCTCAATCTTTTCTGAGTTGTCTAAAGATTTTTCAATTTCTGGCCAGATTTCTTGATCTAATGTATCAGGCACTTTATTAATTTCCAAAGTTTCACAATATCTTTTATTATTTGCTGAATCAGCTTGAACAAATAAAGGATTCAAATCTAAATCATCTAAATTAGGTGAAGCTTTATTTACTTGCATTAACAAATCTGTTCTTCCAATAATATCACTTAATGACTTGAATCCTAATTCAGCTAAAATTTCTCTTACCTCTAACGCAATAAAAGTAAAAAGGTTTACTACTTTATCAGGTGTGCCAGTAAATTTTTCTCTCAATTTTTCATCTTGGGTACAAACACCAACTGGACATGTATTTGAATGACATTGACGTACCATAATACACCCCATTGCAACTAAAGCAGTTGTTGCAACTCCATATTCTTCAGCTCCCATCATCGCTGCAATTACAACATCTCTACCTGTTTTAATGCCACCATCAGTTCTCAAAGTAACTTTGTGCCTTAAATTGTTTAATGTAAGAACTTGATTAGCTTCAGTTAGACCCATCTCCCAAGGTATTCCTACGTATTTCACACTTGTTTGCGGGGTAGCCCCTGTTCCTCCATTGTGACCTGAAATTAAAATAATATCTGCTTTTGCTTTAGCTACACCTGCAGCAATAGTTCCAATACCAGACGAAGCAACTAATTTAACTCCAATTCTTGCCTTTGGGTTTATCTGTTTTAAATCATAAATTAGTTGTGCTAAATCCTCTATTGAATAAATATCATGATGTGGTGGAGGAGAAATTAATGTTACTCCTGGAGTAGAATGTCTTAGCCTTGCAATTTCTTTTGTTACTTTAAAACCTGGTAATTGACCACCTTCTCCTGGTTTTGCTCCTTGTGCCATTTTAATCTCTATTTCATTACAATTATTTAAATAATTCACAGTTACTCCAAACCTTGCAGATGCAATTTGTTTAACTCTAGAATTTGCACTATCCCCGCTATCCATTATTTTGAATCTATTAGCATCCTCTCCACCTTCTCCACTACAAGACGCACCTTTAATTCTATTCATTCCAATTGCTAAAGTTTCATGTGCCTCTTTGGATAAAGCCCCATGAGACATGCTTCCACTACCAAATCTTTTTAATATTTTTTCTACTGGTTCAACTTCAGAAATATTTATTGATGGCCCCAATTTCTTTTTTCTAAAATTTACAAGATCTCTTAAATTTATTGGTGGTAAATTATATATACCTTCAGCATACTTTTTATATGCTTCATATGAATTTGAACCAACCGCACTTTGCAATAAATGAATAAGTCTTCCCTGATATTGGTGTGTTTCTCCATTTTTTCTATATCTGTAAATACCTCCGATTGGAAGTATAGTTTCGGTACTTTCAAAAGCTTCTTTATGAATTTCTCTTATTTTTTTTTCAATTCCTAATAAACCAATACCTGAAATTTTTGATATTACTCCAGGAAAATAATCATTTACAACTGTTCTACTTAATCCAACAGTTTCAAAATTACATCCGCCTCTATATGAGCTTAAAACTGAAATTCCCATTTTAGACATTATTTTTAGTAAACCAGCATTCACCGAATTGATGTAACGTTGTACGCACTCATCAAAACTATATTGACCAAAAAGTTTTTTCTTGTGTCTTTGATATAAACTATCAAAAGCTAAGTATGGATTTACCGTTGTTGCACCAACACCAATTAATGTGGCAAATGAATGTGTATCTAAGGCTTCACCTGGTTGAACATTAATTGAAACATATCCTCTTAATTTTTTTTTTATCAAGAATGTGTTTATAGCTCCAACACATAATAACATTGGCATTGGTAATTTGTCAGAGGATAGATCTTTATCACTTAAAATTAATTGAGTTACACCTTGTCTAACAGCAATCTCTGCCTCATTTTGAATTCTTTTAATAGAGTCTGTTAAATTTTCATTTTGTAAAAAACAGCAGTTGATAATTACTGAGTTTTTACCAAAAAAATTAATAAATTTGTTAAATTGTGAATTTGATAAGATAGGACTATTTAAAACATAAATGTTTTCCTTAGTTAAAGTATCAAAATCAAGAATATTTCCCAAATTTCCAAATCTAGTTTTTAAACTCATAACTTTATTTTCTCTCAATGAGTCGATTGGTGGGTTTGTTACTTGACTAAAATTTTGTCTAAAAAAATGATAAAGTGGTCTGTATTTATCTGATAGTACTGCCAATGGTGTATCATCCCCCATTGAACCTGTTGCCTCTTTTGCATCTTCTGCCATTGGATGTAAAATAAGTTCTAAGTCTTCCAAACTTATCCCAAACGTATATTGCCTTCTCCTTAAACTTTCTCCATCGAAATTATGTTTTTCATTTGAGATCGACAATTTTTTATCTAAGTCAATTATTTGAGAATTAAAATGTTTAAACTCTTTAGCTAAGTAATCTTTAATTTGATTATTTGAGAAAACTTTTCCTTTTTCAATTCTAACTCCAATTATTTCACCAGGTCCTAATCTTCCTTTAGATAAAATTTTTTTTTCATTTAACTCTATCATTCCTGTTTCTGAACCTGCGAAAAGCATCTTATCCTTTGTTATGGCATATCTTAATGGTCTTAGACCGTTCCTATCATTTGCAGCTATAACCCATTCATTATCTGTAGCAGCTATGGCAGCAGGACCATCCCACGGTTCCATTGTACTATTTAGAAAATTAAATAACTGTTGATGACTCTTTGATAAAGTTTTATTTTTTTTTGACCAAGCATCAGGTACTAGCATCAGTTTAGCTAAAGGTGCTGATTGACCTGATTTATTCAATAGCTCAAATACATTATCTAAAGCTGCTGAATCCGAAACTCCTTTTTGAATTACTGGTTTTAAATTTTCTACATCATCAAAAAGTGGACTGCTCATTTCTTGCTCATGTACTTTCATCCAGTTTTTATTTCCTTTATAAGTATTTATCTCACCATTGTGTGCTATAGCTCTAAATGGCTGAGCTAAACTCCAACTTGGTGCTGTATTTGTTGAAAATCTTTGATGAAAAATTGCATACCTTGATACGAACCTTAAATCTTTAAGATCTAAATAAAAGTCGGATATTGCTTCTGCTAAATATAAACCTTTATAAATTATAGACTTTGAACTAATAGAACAAATATAAAAGTTGTTCAATGATGACTCGAAAGCTTTGTTTTCAATTCTTTTTCTTGTTTCATAAATTTTTCTTTCTAAATTTTTATCTAATAAATTTGGGTCATTTGATTTAAATAAGACTTGAATTATTTCTGGCATAGTTTGGAGAGCTTTTTCACCTAAAACTTTCGGATTCACTGGCACTTGTCGCCAACCGTATATACTAAAATTGTTTTTAGTTAGTTCACTTTCAACAATAGTTTTACAATTTTCTTGTCCTGAATAATCATTTCTAGGTAAAAAAATCATACCTACACAGATTTCGGAGTTATCGTAATCGTGCCCTGTGACCTCTATTTTTTCTATAAAAAAATCTTTTGGGATCTCTACATGGATTCCAGCTCCATCGCCTGTTTTTCCGTCTGCATCAACAGCTCCTCTATGCCAAACTGCTTTTAAAGCTTCAATTCCGTATTCAACGACATCTCTAGATTTTTTTCCCTCAGTAGATGCAATTAAACCAACTCCACAAGCATCATGTTCCATTTCTTTAGAGTAAACGTGATTTTTAGTAAGTAATTCTAAGTTTTTTTTATAAATTTTCATTATGCTACTTTTGGTTTTTTTATTTCCAAATTTTCTAAATAATTTTTCATAGCTGCTGCTGCGTCTCTTCCATCTTTGATAGCCCACACAACTAATGAAGCTCCTCTAACAATGTCTCCTGCAGCAAAAACTCCCTTTAAGTTAGTTTCCATTGTATCAAAATCAGTTTTTACAGTTCCCCATTTTGTAACCTGTAACTCTTTTGTATCAAATAAATATGGTAGATCCTCTGGATCAAAACCAAGAGCCTTGATAACCATATCAGCTTTAATTGTAAATTCTGATCCTTTTTTTATTTCAGGTTTTCTTCTACCAGAGTCATCCGGTTCACCTAGTTGAATTTGATCTACAATTAAATTTTCAATTTTACTTTTACCTTTAAATTCTTTGGGGCTGGATAACCATACAAATTCAACACCTTCTTCCTCTGCATTGGCAACCTCCCTCGCAGACCCTGGCATATTTTCTTTATCTCTTCTATAAAGACATTTAACTGATTTAGCTTTTTGTCTTACTGATGTTCTAACACAATCCATAGCTGTATCACCACCACCTATAACAATAATATTTTTTCCTTCTGCATTTAAAATACCTTTATCAAACAAGTGAACTTTATCACCTAATCCTTTTTTGTTTGAAGCTGTTAAAAATTCCATAGCTGGAAAAATATTTTCTAAATCATTTCCAGGTAAATCTATTTCTCTTGGTTTATAAACTCCTGTTGCAATCAAAATTGCATCATGTTTTTTTCTTAGCTGTTCTAAAGTTGCATCCTTACCTATTTCGAAATTCTGAATAAATTTTATACCCCCATCTTTTAGAAGTTTAGTTCTTCTTTCAACCACATGTTTTTCTAATTTAAAATTAGGTATGCCATAAATTAACAAACCTCCCGCTCGATCATATCGATCATAAACAGTAATCTTATATCCATTTTTTCTTAATTGTTCAGCTGCTGCTAACCCTGCTGGACCTGCGCCTATTACACCAACACTCTGGTTTTTTTCTTGTTTAACTTCAATTGGTTTAACCCAACCTTGTTCCCACGCAGTATCTGTAATATATTTTTCTACTGAACCAATAGTTACTGTGCCATGGCCCGATTGTTCTATAACACAATTACCTTCACATAATCTATCTTGTGGACATATTCTTCCACATACTTCTGGCATATTATTTGTGCTTTGGGATAATTCATATGCTTCTTTAAGTCTACCTTCTGCGGTTAATTTAAGCCAATCGGGAATATTATTACTTAATGGACAATGAACTTGACAAAATGGTACTCCACATTGAGAACATCTACTCGACTGATCTTGGGCTTTCTGTTTAATAAAATCATCATAAATTTCATTAAAATCCCCTTTTCTATTATCAACATTTCTTTTTGTGGGATTTTGTTGACCTATTTTTACAAATTTAAGCATTTTATCAGTCATATTATTTTTTAGAATCAGGGCAAATTACACATTGTTTTTATTAGTAAAAGAATTATTTAGGTCAATACGTATTACCTATATTTAATAAAAATTAGCTTAAAATAAAGAAATTTAACTTTTTGCATACCTATTATGATTAGATGGAATTGTTTAAAATGAATATTTTTTAAGTTACCACACTTATATGTTTCAAGAATTTATAGAAATCCTAATCCTGTCTGCTGTCCAAGGAATATCAGAATTTTTACCAATAAGTTCATCAGCTCATTTGATTCTAGTTTCTAACTTATATGATTTAAAATCAAGTTCATTATTAATAGATATAAGTCTACATTTAGGTTCATTATTAGCAATAATGTATTTTTTTAGGAAAGATTTATTAGACCTAAAAAATAATCATAAGTTATTGAGCTTAATTATAATTGGTTCAATGCCACTAATTATTTTTGGATACATATTGCACACAACAGAACTAGTTCATCTTTTGAGAAATATAAAAATAATAGCATGGACTACGTTATTTTTTGGAATTATTTTATATTTTGCTGATCAAAGAAAAGTTGATCAAAATATATCTACAAACTTAAATGTTAAATCAATAATATTTATTGGGATATTTCAAATTCTTGCATTAATACCTGGTGTTAGCAGAGCAGGTATTACAATGACGGCAGCTAGATTTCTAAAATTTAATAGAGTTGACTCAGGTAAAATTTCATTTTTATTATCTATACCCGCCTTAGCAGGTGCAAGCTTTCTAGGCCTGAAAGATTTGTCTAATCAATCGATAGAAATAAATTTAATAATTATACTTGCAGTGATACTATCTTTTTTATTTTCATATATAACTGTTAAATTTTTCTTAAGTTATTTAAATAAATTTTCTTTAAATATTTTTGTTATTTATAGAATCATTATTTCAATAATCTTATTTACAATAATATATCTTTAGTTAATTTTTTTAGCTAAAGGTAATAATTGTGATAATAAAACTCCACATAATATAAAGAAACAACCTAATAAATTATTAATACCTAGAATTTGATCTAATAAAAACCATGCAGCAATAGTTGCAAAAACTCCCTCTAAGGAAAAAATAATAGCTGCAGGCGCAGGTGATATATTTTTTTGTGCATAAATTTGTAATACAAATGCAAAACCACCTGATAAAATACCAGCATATAAAATTGAATCAATCTCTTTTAAAATTTTTTCAAAAATAAACTCTTCATAAATAAGTCCTATAAAAAAAGAAAAAACAGCAACAATCAATGTTTGAATAGCTCCCAATGTTAATGGAAGATTGTATTTTGTAACTATAATACCAGTAAAAATAATATGTGTACTCCAAAATAAAGCTCCTAAGATTACAAGAGTATCACCAAGTCTTACTGTTGCATCATAAAAGTTTGTTAACAAATATCCACCGATTAAACATAAAATTACAGAAGGCCATACACTCCAATGGATTGATTTTCTTCTAAACAAAAAAATAATAATTGGAACCATAGGCACATAAAAAATAGTGAAAAATGCTGCATTTGCTACATCTGTATATAACAAAGCTACTTGTTGAAAAGCTGACCCTAAAAAAAGTGATACTCCAATCAAAAAAGAGAGGGTAACAAATGTCTTATGATCTAATTTAAACTCTGATTTAAATTTTTTAATCT
>Ga0209425_10006490_pt1 | contig 11206 bp, 6 predicted proteins | sample COG_05_FD_184749 | JGI IMG/M metagenome (GOLD analysis project Ga0209425, IMG submission 184749) | Pelagic Microbial community sample from North Sea - COGITO 998_met_05 (SPAdes) (version 2) | ecosystem: Environmental > Aquatic > Marine > Neritic zone/Coastal water | place: Helgoland, sampling... | reverse complement strand
GCTCCGATGGCCATCTCGAGAATACATTGAAACGATGGCCATGGCGAGAAGTTCACATCAGCGCCCGACTTGGTAAGCGCCATGACAAATGACGTGTTGCCGAACTTAACAGCTTCGTACAGAGGTGTATTGCCATCTCCATCCTGCGCGTTCAGATCAGCCCCTGCATCAATCAAGTCTAACGCCACTAAAGCACTGTCATGGCAAGCGGCGACATGCAAAGCAGTCTGGGTGCTGGAGTAGTCCGTATCGTAAACCTCGTTCACGTCCACCCCAGACTTCAGGAGGGCCCTCGCTGCGCGAGAACTGCCGTGTAGAGTCATGTAATACATCGGATCTTGGTCGTATTCAAATCCTACGTGATCATCAAGCTTCGCATACAACGATCGAACGCCTTCGGCGCTCCAAACCGCGTCCCTGTACGCCCTATTTACCTTGGCCAGGTTGCAGGTATCCTTCAAGCTGAGTTTGGGGAGTATCTCATCGTAGAACACATCCGGCAGCTGCACGGCGACGGCATCGAGAATGCCAAGGGTGCTGCGGCGCAGATGCGTCAATGTATCCGATTCGACCTGGTCTCTCCTTCTCTTCTGCGTCTCCATGGCGGCGTGGAAAGTGGAAGAGGGGTGCCCTCAGTCGTTGCTTTCTCCAAACTTTCTTCGGTGCTTCCGAGAAGAAGAGAGAAGGGTTCGTGAGAAATGTCTGCAAGTCCCACCACGGCGTTTCGGATTCTCCCGAATCGTGCTCGTCCTTTTTAACACGTGGGTTCGATGGCACGAGAGCCGCCGCATCGTCTTCGCGCGCCATAAGTGCACGCGACCCGTCCTCACAGGTCACGCGCGCCCAGCACACCGGATCCGCGCCCCCGCGCGTCCGAATCCACCGCCGGGTACTCCCCCATTGTACCCACGCCTCCGCCGCGTCGAGGAGAAAGTTCCTCATTTTGCGGCTGGTTGTTCGTTCTTTTCTGACGTGTTTCGCGACCTTTGACGCGACAGTGGCTGGCGGCGCGGCGTCCATCGATGGCGTCCACGACGAACACCCAGCGCGCGGCGCTGTTCTCGCTGGCGTCCCTGCACGTCATCCTCTGCTCGGGAACCGCGTACGGATGGACCGCGCTGCGCCCCGTGCTCCTCGACGCCGGCCTCTTCGCCGGCGCATCCGAGATTAGCCGGGCGAGGGCGATGAGCTGGATAAGCACCCTGGGCATCGCGGCGAACGCGCTGTGCAAGATGCCGCTGGGCTTCATCCTGGACCACGCGGGTCCGCGGTTCACGGCGGTGCTCGGCGGCGTCATGGTCCTCGCCGGCAGCGCGCTCATGGCGCTCGGCGACCGCGAGAGCCTCCCGCAGATGGCAACCGGATACTTCCTCCTCGGCGTCGCAGGTCCGTTCGTGCAGATGCCGACGTTCCAGTTCACCGAGCTCTACGGCGCGCAGGGTAAAGGGACGGCGATGTCGCAGCTCGTCACGTGCTTCGAGCTCTCCACCGGCGTCTTCGAGCTCATGAACGTGGCGTACTTTTACGGATCAAAAGAGATCTGCAACCTTCGCGTCATGTTTTTAGCTTTCGGCGCTTGCGGCCTCTTCGTCGCCATCACCTCCGTGCTCTTCTGGCCGGACAGGCCGCACAGGGCACCGCGAGTCGGCGGCGCGGGCGGTGCGCCGCCCCCCGCGGCGCCGCTGGCGCACCTCGGGCTCCGTCAGCAGCTCGGCAGCGGCGCGTTCTGGATGGCGGCGAGTTTCATGTGCGTTCACATCTTCAGGCAAGGGTTCGTGCTGGCGACGCTGGGCCCGCAGATGGAGACGTTCTTCCCGGGAAGGACCGCCAAGATGCTCTCCGACGCCTTCTCCGTGGTGCTTCCCCTCGGGTTCATACCCATGGCGATACTGACCGCCACCGGCGGCGCAGGCGCGATTTTGCGCCGGCCCATGTTTGCGTTTTTTTTCGTCACCGTTCTCTCCATGTTGTACGGAGGTCTGCTGTTGGTGCCGAACGTCTACGCGTATCTCGTGCTGTTCGTGGTGTTCCCGCTCGCCAGACAACTGGTGTTCAGCACGTTCTTCAGCTACTGCGCCTCCGTGTTTGGCTTTGGCGCGTTTGGACGGATCAGCGGCGTGGCGTCTACGCTAGCCGGGACGATCCAACTCTCCATGTCGCCGTTCATCACCGCGGTCGAGGAGGGCGGGCGCGCGCCGTTCCCACCGACGATGTCGCTGTCGTCGCGTTGGCGCGCCGCGGACGTCTTCCTCGGGTCCGTCCCGCTGTTTCTGCTCGTCGCGCCCGCGTATTACATGTCCAAACGATGCGGCGCCGACGCCGACGAGGACGAGTTCGAGGATTGCGAAAAGTACTCCGACGCCGAGGAGCCGTTGCTCGGCGCCGCCGGGGATGGGGATCCATCCGACGCGGACCCGGAGGCTGGGAGGGTCGTTCACGTACCGCGCAGCGCGTCGCACTTGTCCATCAACCGCATGGCGAGGAACTCGAGCGTGGTGTCGTCGGTCGGGTCGGCACGGGACAAGTGGGAGATTTACGCGAGCGTGGGATCGGGAGCGACGGGCGCGTCGCCCGCGTCGTTCGCCAACGCCGGGTCGTGGATGGCGGCGCGGGACCGACGCGGGGTGGACGCGGGGTCGGGGTCGCGAAGGCGCGGCGGCAACGCGGGGTTCAGGTCCGACTCGGAGGAGGAGTAACTCTTAAAACGTCTCAACGGCGTAAAATGTATTTAGCACTACGGACCCGCTCGCGCTCGCTCTGGGATGTACAGTTGGTGATAAGTCGTTGTTTTGGTACTTATTAATTGTAAAGATCTAACTCGTCAGAAGAGGAGGAACGCGACGAGCGCGCCGACGGCGGAGCCGCCCTGTAACCCCAGCGCGACCCAACGCGCGGGCCTCTCCCCCGCGTGTAGCGCCTGGCACCAACGGAACCCTTCCGAGATTGTATACGGGTTGCACAGGGCAAACACCCCGACGGCGACCAACAGACCTCTAGCCTTGAACCCCGCCAACGCATCCGTGGTATCCTCCTCCTCGCCGGTACCGCCCGCCGCTAACGTCCACGCGTCGCCCGGCGATGCCGTCGCTCCCGTCAAGAGCCCGAGTCCCGACCCCGCGTAAGTAGTATACGTTTGAGTACCCGCTCCGCCGTACTCAAACATTCCACCCCCCCCTCCCGACGCGCTTTTCGACGACACGCCGGTCCACAGCACGAAGCTTATCGCGAGCACCCACGCCGCGCACGCCGCCGGGTACGCCGCCCGCCCGGGAATCACCCCAGCCATCCCGAACCCTATCGGCGTCGCCACGTAATACACCACGTTGACCATCGTGGGTAAGTTGTCGTACCCAGACGTTTTGGCAAGTAACTCCGCCGCGAAGGCGTAGGCGGGTACGCACAAGCCGTAGTTCGCGACGCCCGCCAGGCAGTTCACCGCCATGACCGGCGCAACCCGCCGGAGCATCGACGGCCTAGAAGCCCGGTGAGTGCCCACCCTCTGATGAGCGGCGTCGGTCCCAATGCCGCCCAGTCCTGAATCTGTTAAATCGATTCCGTTTTCCAAATCCTCCCCCTCGTCCACGTAGTCGCGCGGCGGACGCGCGGTGTATAACGAGTGCAACTGCCGCCGCGTCGTCGGCGGCGGCGACGCCGGCGGCGACAGCAGCGGCCGCTCGAGCGAATCGTCGTGAACGTCGCCACCGCCGCTCGAACGCCGGCGATTCGGCGATTGCGGCGGCGTTGTTCTCGCCGGCGTCGCCGCGCCGGTCGTTCCTATACCCGACGACCGCCCGCTATTACCCCGCGTCGGCGTCCCAAGAGACCCACCACCCGTGCCCGCGGCGTGTGCCCCTGGCACTGCCCCTGTCCCTGCCCCTGTCCCTGTCTCGTCGACGCTCCCGCGTCTGTGCCGCGAGGTACCGATGGCGTGTCCGTGCCTGGTCACCCCCGCCGAACACAGCGCCGCCTCTGCTGCGTCGTAGTCGTAATCCATCTTGACGATGGCGAGCCACGCCACGAGGCTCGCGCTGCAACTCGCGGAGACCACCGCGCAGAACGTATCGGGGCCGAAGTTGGGTGACGCGTCACTGGCGCCCCACACCTGCGCCGCGGCCAGCGCGGACGCGAAGATGCCGCTGAGGCCGGTGCCCGCGAAGTACGCAGAGGTATACGCGGACCTGAACCGTGACATGTAAGGGACCACGATGAGGTTCCCGCTGCTGCCGATTATCCCGGACACGAACGCCGCGCACCACACGCCGACGCTGCGCCTGTGTCCCCAGACCTGCCGCACGATGAAGCCGTTATCGCATCCCGCCTCGTTCACCGATAGATCGTTTGCGCACGGAAGCAACGCAGCCATGGTGGCGGACGCCGCGACAGCCGCTAGGAGCAGCAGGGTTCCAAAGGTGGGAATCGCGGACGCGCGGAGGGAGAACATCATGCCGAGCGCGATGCCGTTGCCGAGCTGCTGGAACACGTTGAGGAACGACGAGAGCCTGATGCCCTCGGGCAGCCCGCCCGTGTGATGGTGACCATCACTCCCGCCGAGGCCCGGATCCTTGACCGCGATGAGCACCGGCACCTGCACGAACAGGCAGAACACGAAGAACCAGTTCGCGAGCCCGACGAACGCGAACAGCCACCATATCGTCGCGGTGTAAGCGCTACTGGGTTCGGTATCGTCGCGAAGCGCGCGCGCGAACCGCAGCGTCGGCGTGACCCTCATTTTTCTGCTCGCAGATTCTCTAGTGCTACAGTACCCGGCGGTGAAATCGATTTCGGGCCGTCGCCCGTCTCCAAGCACGCCGCCCCGACCCGCCTCGAGCCCTCCGACCGTCTCCACCTCGAGCCCGCACCGCTCGAAGCCGACGGCCTTTGGCCTCTCCGCGTCGCGGGCTGTGCCTCCTCGAACAGACGAACCTCTCCCCCCCACACTCGAGTCGTGGACCTTCGAAAGGTCCAACCCACGTGATTCGGATTTGAGGGTGAGTCAGCGGCGCGACCTTTCGACCGACGTCTCTATTTCGATCTGGGCCGCATTGGGCGAGCGCGCTCGCCGGGCTCGACGGGTCTCGGAGGTTGCGTCGGCCCGAATCACATCCCAAAGACACACGGCACGCGACCGGGCTGCTCGGTTCGGGCGCGTGGGCACTCGAGAAAGGACGCGGCGTCCACCCACCGCGGAACCCTCGGCTCGCCGATAAACCAGCCAACGCGGTTCAGCACTCGTGAAATCCTTTTCGGCGCCCGCATCGACGGGGCCGCACCCGTAGAACCGACATGCAGTACGTGGGCTCCCCGCAGACCACGTTCCGGTTCGGGTCCACCCCGACTCGCTCCATGTCCATCTCCTCCCTCGCGTCCATGGTGGAGAGCGGAGAGGACCCAGAGGACGGCGACGGCGACGAGACCGCGGCGCACTTCTTCTCGCGAAGATTCAGCGTCTCGAGTTTGAGGGAGGCGCGCGTTCGACGAACCGGGTCGATGCGGTCGCTGACTTCGTCGATAAATGACAACACCGGAAGCGTGGGTAATGACCTGGCGCAGCTCGGGAGCAGCGTGGAGGCCATGCACAGTAACCGCCCGCCGCGCCACGGCCGCGCGCAGTCCGCCCGCGGCGGGATGCTCGCAGAAAGCCTCGGACGGCAACTCTCCAGTCGATCGGTCTCGCAGTCGCCGACGTCGAACCCCGCGTCGCCGCACAACCCGGGATCGCATCATCAACCCGGTACTGGCGCGCAAGGAAACGAACGAAGGTCGTCGCTCGGTGGGTCGCAAGGGGGCGGCCACTCACCCAAGACACGCGTCGTAGGGTTCGGAGAGGGCGCCACAACCACGACGTCCCCGGAGACGAAAATGAATGCAAATGATTCGCATCATCAGCTACAAGAGGAGGCGTTTAGGGATCGTTTAGCGGTCGCGAGGCAGCGCGCACCCGACGACGAGGGGGACGGGGACGGGGACGGGGAGGGTGCCGACTTGGGTGCCGACTTGGACGACGACGCGTACGAGACCGCGTCCGATTTCTTTCCCCGTTCTTCGAACAAGTCCGCCAAGTCGCTGGTCCTTTTGCTGCACTGCGTCTCCTTCACCAGCGCTTTAATCATCGCCGCGCCGCTCCCGCTGCTGCCGCAGGCGGTGAGCCACTTGGGGTACAGCCCTGTATGGACGGGGTTGGTATTCGGCGCGTTCGCGATCGGAACGGTTGGTGCCACGAAGGCGTTCAATTCATTCACCGACGCCGACGGCGGGCGCGCGGCGTTGATGATCGTGGGTTTATTTTTGCAAGGCGCCGGCGGAATGCTCTTCGGTGTGGCGGGCGAGCTCGGGTTCACGAACGGCGCGTACGTGCTGCTGATGTTCATCGCGTGCAGGTGTTTGGTCGGAATAGGGGTGGCCACCGCGCATTTGGCGGTGTACGCGGCGATCAACGGGAGCATGGGCTCGGACCCCGCGCGGCTGAAACGGACGCTGAAGATTAACGAGTTGTTCGTGGCTTTGGGTTTCGCCGTCGCCGGACCGCTGGTGGCGTGGCTCTCCGTCGTCGGGGACTCGTACACGGATCCAGGTTCGAATGCGAAATACGGAAATAACCCCAACGGCAGCGCGACGAACCTTGGCGTGGGGGGTTTCAGGCTGCCTTTTCAGGTTACCGGTTTTTTGGTGCTCGGCAACGCGGTGTGGCTCGCGGGTGACCCTGGGTGTTTGGCGGCGGGAACCAGGCGGGAGTGGCTCGACGCCTTGCTCGAGGAGGAGTTCGAGAGCGTGGAGGCGCGCGCCGCGGAGCTCAGCGCGCAGCGCGCAGAGCGCGGCGAGGCTCTGGATAACTCCCCGGAGGAGAACCGGCGCTCTTCGCTCGGCGGCGGCGGAGGGGGAGTCAATCCCGCCGAGGTTCCGAACGATCGGGTCGTTCGTAAGCGCGAGCTCCTCACCCCGCGGTTCGTCTCCGTGGGCGGCGCCCTGTTCCTCGCGTGTCTATCATTCGGGCTCGTCCAGCCGCAGCTCTCGCTGTACCTGGTGGAGCAAAGGGGGTTCGCGCCGATTGCCAACGGGCTGGCGCAATTCGCCGTCGCCGGCGGCTACATCCTCGGCCTTCTCGCCGCGGACCTGGTCACGGCGATGAACGTGATATCCGCGGAGACGGTATGCGCGGCGGGGATATTCGTGTCGGGGGGCGTGGTGGCGGCGCTCGGGGCGGCGGACGGGTTCGGCGATTTGAGTGCGGGGTATTCCGACGCGTCGATGTTTTGGTTGTTGGCCGCGTTCGGCGCCGCCAACGCCAACGCGCTGGCGCCCGCGCTGGAAGGGATGAAACGAGCCGCGAACGACGAGCACGCCAGTGGCGCCCGCGGAGGCGTCGCGAGCAGCGTCGCGAACGTCACGGAGGGTGCGGTTCGCGCGTTCAACGTGTTCCAGGACGCGGGGCAGGTGCTCGGGCCGGTTCTCGGCGGTTTGCTATGCGCGTATACTGGTGGGTTCGCGAACGCGGCGCTCGCGATCGGGGCGTTCGTCTGCCTGTACGGAGCGCTGGCGCTGAGCTTCCGGGTGAGTCTGATGCGTCCCGCCGCGCTCGACGGGCCGGTGGTGCTCTCGGCGGCGGCGGTGTCGGGCGGAGGGAGACACCCGAGGGGAACGCGGAGTAACCCTCGATTGCCGCCGGCGTTTCCTACAAAGTCGGAAAACTCGCTCGACGAGCAGCTGCTGCACTACGACGGCAGCGCCGAGTCCAGTGCATACACGAGTTGAATGAGTTGAATGGGTACGTAGCTCTAGTCTATGCATACACAGTGCGCGTTTCGACGTCGATGGCTATTACGAAGATACTAACTAAACTAGATCACGCGCTGAGACTTTTACCTTTCCTTGGCGACGAGCAACGCGCCGCACTCCAGGTGCGGCGTGTACGGAAACTGGTCGAACGCGGCGAATCGCTTGACGACGTGCGTGTCGTGCAGCATCCGTACGTCGTCCGCCAGCGTGGCGGGGTTGCACGACACGTAGACGATTCGTTCAAACCTCGACACGAATTTAGCGACTTCCGGGCCCATCCCCGCCCTCGGCGGGTCCACGAGCACAGTCTTCAGGTCGTAGGACTCGAGCGGGGGCACGTCTTCGAGGCGCATGAACTCTTTCCCCTGGTCCAGCGCGAGGGTCAGCTCCTCGCTGGACAGCCTGGCGAATGCGACGTTGTCCGCGTCGTTCAGTTCCGCGTTGTGCTTAGCCGCGGCGACGGAAACCTTGCTAACCTCCGTGGCTAGCACCTTGCGGAACATGGGCGCCATCGCGATCGTGAAGTTGCCGTTGCCGCAGTACAGCTCCAGGAAGTCGTCGTCGCGTCGTCGCGTGGTGGAGTCGCGGGTGAGGGTGGTGTCCGCGCCGGAGTTGCCATTGGCGCAGTCGGACACCGCGGCGGACTTGGCCCACTCGAGCATCTTCGCGCTGATCCCCGCGTTGGGCTGGGTGAACCCACCCTCGAGCTGCTTGTACGTCAGCGTTCGGCCGTCCACCTCGATTTCCTCCATGACGTAATCGTTTCCGAGGACAACCTGCGCGCGTGAGAAGAGATTGAAGCGCGTGAGTGTTTGATTGGAGCGCGTGAGTGTTTAGTGTTTGATTGGAGCGCTTGATCAAAAGCGAATGTAAAAACCAAAAACCGCCGTCGCCGCCGGGTGTTCCTCGGTTGGTGGTGCATGAAGTCTATCACCATAGCCGTAGCTCAGGGATTGATTCTATGGTATAATTCATTTTTCTCGTCTTCGGAATCCCGGCGTGCGTGCGTGCGTGGTCGAAGTAAACGCGGCGTGGAAGCGAGCCGGGTGGTGTGTGTGTGTGTGTGCGTGCGGTGACTCACCTTTTGCTTTCTGCTTCTTCCGATGATGGACACTCCTAGTCGTTGCCTCATCTCCTCCGCCGCCTCCGCCCACCCGTCCGTCTTGACCGGCTTGTGGTACAGCATGCTCACGAGCGCGTCGCCTTTTCTGGTCGTCAGGAAGTTCACCTGGAACAGTTTCCGGCGGATCACTTCCGACTTGCCAATCTCCTCGAGGAAACGTGGCATGAGGTCGTTGATTCGCTCGGAGCCCATCGGGAACGCCGGGACCTCGATCGGTGTTTTCGGGTCGTCGCTGTCGAACATGGCGAGGTAGGACCGGTCGCCGTCGTGCCACACCCTGAACTCCGCTCGCATGCGAAAGTTGGCTCGCGCGGACTCGTGCACTTCGGTGGGCGGCAGTTCGATTGCTTGGAGGGGTTTAGGGTCGGGGTTGGACGGCGCCGGCGCGGGCGCGGGCGCGGCTGCGAAGTGCGAGCGCGCGCGCTCGATCTTGACGTCCAGCTCCTCGCGGTAGGTATCCGGCCTGACCGCGACGTCGAGCCTCGCGCGAACGGCGCGCCACTGCCATCCGCGTCGGCCGATTTTGGGGTCCGCCGCCGCCGCCGCCCGCGCGCCCCTGAAGGGCGAGATGGGCGACGACGACGACGAGGCGGTGCGGCCGGAGAGGAAGCGGCAGGTCCTGGCGCACAGCACGTGCGATACTCTCGCGGTGGAACCCATCGCGGCCATGGCGGCGCTTCGCCGCTCGAGGCGCCTCTGGTTGTGAGCGATGGCCGCGCGAGGTCATCCAAATACTTGTACAAGTAGCTTCAGACAGAGCAGCCTCAGTTTTCGCCGACGACACCACTGGCCGGGGCACAGGGGCGGTCATCACGGAAGGGGAATGCGCAAGGGGTTCTTCGGCGCCGCGCCTCCCAAGCGCGCGGATCCCCCGCGCGAACCCCGAGGGGACCCGAACGACGGGCTCGGGTTCGACCGAGCCTTCGAGGAGGCTCTCCTCGCGCAGGAGGCTCGAGTGGATGGCGCGACGAAGGCGTCGTCGTCGGGAGGAGGCGACGACCTGGGCGTCGCACTGCGGTCCTCGGCGGTGAACGCGACGTCCCTGGACGGCGTGCTCACGAAGCACTGGCCGCACGGCCACGTCATCACCCCCAGCGCGGACGGCCACGCCGATAACGTCATGCTGATGCTCCACGGAAGAGGCGACGTCCCGGCGCCGTTCGCGAAACTGGCGCGACAGATGGCGCTGCCCCGCACCGTCTGCGTGGCGCTCCAGGGCCCGCACCCGATCCCATTCGTCGACGACGGACGCGCGTGGTTCACGTTCATGGACCAGGAGAACTTCGAACCGATCGACGGGACGGACCCAACAGACACGCGGCGCACCGACAGCCTCGAGCGCGTGGTGACGCGCCTGTCAAATCTAATCGATAAATTAACCGACGCCTCCATCTCGACGCCGAGCTGGCGCGGGTCACGCGTGCACCTCTTCGGTTTCTCCGACGGCGGGACCGTCGCGCTGACGTGCGCGATGCGCGCGCGTGGTGAACGGAGACTGGGAGGTTGCGCGACGGTGTGCGCGTCCTTACTCCCCGAGCAACTGAGGACGATGACGAAGGAAGATGATGAGGATGACGATGCAAATGAAGTCGATGGGGAGCCGACGCCGGTGACTCTGACCGCGGGTGCGTCCGACCGAATCGTCTCCGTGTCCTCCGTGCGCGAGACGTCGGATGCGCTGATCGACGCACACCCCGGGCACGTCGCGTGTGTGCACGTGGTGCCGGGGAAAGGTCACGCGATGGTCGGCGGCGCGGGTGGCGAGGACGAGATGAAGCACCTGATGGGGTTCTGGGCGTTGACGCTGTGGCGGCCGGACGGCGGACGAATGGAGGCGAGTGACTTGGGCGAGGACGTGATCGAGGTGGACGGCACGAACGCCGTGGTGGAGAGGGTGGTGGTGGAGGAGGAGACGGGCGATCCGTACGCGCTCGATTAGTCGTTAGTATACGCTCATCGTTAGAAATTGGAATTTTCGTTAGAAATTCACTCCCACTTGAGGAGCGTCTCGAGCGTTCGTTCGAGCTCCGCGGGCGCGCGCAAACCGTGCGCGATCTCACCCTCCCGCCGCGCCGCGCCCGTCAGTCCCACCAGACCCGCCGCGGCATCCTCCCCGTACGTCGCGACATCGTCGACGCCGTTCATCCCCGATGAAGACTTCAACTCGGGATCCCCCGCGGCCATCGCGCGAATCGCGTCGTTTCCGTACCTCGACACGAGTTTGAAAAACGCCGTCTGGAACGCATCCGCGAGCGCCGCCGCGGGCCCGACCGCGGCTGCCAGCTGCGGCACCCTCGGCGCGGTCCCCCG
>Ga0209425_10006488_pt1 | contig 11208 bp, 7 predicted proteins | sample COG_05_FD_184749 | JGI IMG/M metagenome (GOLD analysis project Ga0209425, IMG submission 184749) | Pelagic Microbial community sample from North Sea - COGITO 998_met_05 (SPAdes) (version 2) | ecosystem: Environmental > Aquatic > Marine > Neritic zone/Coastal water | place: Helgoland, sampling... | reverse complement strand
TGGTAACTTGTTTTTGCTGCTGCGCTTCGTCGGTGCCCATTCTAGAGTTATCCACGATGGTATTCGGCGCGATTTGCCCTCCGTTCGTTTTTTCCAGCTGCGGCGCGGTATCTTGACAGGATTGATTGCAAAACAAACCTTTTCCGTTCGCGTCGCACTTATCGTCGATGACTATGGTTCTTTCGCCGTCGTACACCCACTTGGCTAACGCCGAACGGGCTTCGACGCCGTCGATTTTGATCTTGTCGAATTTAGTGTGCACGTAACAGGAGGGCGCAAAGACACCGACGTTTGGATTTGCTTTTGTCGCTTCTCGGAGTCGATCAACCATTTGCGTCTTCCACATTTTCGCGTATTCTTCGCGACGGGAGCGTTCTTCTTCGTCCAAGTTTTCCCACATCTTTTTCGTCAGTTCGAGTTGCTTGTCTTCGTAGACTTTCATGTCTAAAACACCAGAGTTCAAGTCGTCGATGGTTTTCTCGACCAATCTTTGCGTTTGTTTTCGTTTCTCGTGGACGTCGCTCAAATGTTTCGTCGTGGACGACGCCAACGTCATCGATTTCAAATCGGGTTCGTGGACAAACCTGTGGTCGGCTAACGGCCAATTGTCGTGGATGGACATGACGACGGAATCTGTCAACGCTTGCACAAAAAATATGGGCGTTCTGATAAATTTGATCGAATTTCTCGCCACCGCACAACGGTGTACTTTTTGATTGCTGCAGCGCTTGGTGCACTCACTCGGTAACGAATCCTCGGCGCGCCAAAACTTCAAGTACTTCTTCCAACTCGTCTCGTCCCACGGGATAAACGACGGTTTCATTTGGCCGTAGGTGTTGGTGGAGTTAGTCGTGTTGAGACCGAATCGTAAGAGCAGACGACTTTCCGCAGAATTCAAGTAGACGCCGTCTTCGCTCTTCTGGTCGTCGTCGCTTTCGCCGAGCTCCACGGCGGCGTGCCGGAATTTGTCTTGCAATTTATCTTTAAACGTGGAGAAAATTTCGCTGAAAATCCCAGTTTCCTCTTTGTCGCTGCTGCTGGTGGTGCTGGTGGTTGCAGTGCTTACATTCGCTTTTGTCTTGTCATCGTCATCGGTAGCGGAGGCGTTTTTCTCGTTTGACTTTTTGTTGTTGTTTTTGTTGTTGTTGTCCGCGGGAGGCGTAGCTTTCTCTACCAACGCATCGTCGTCGTCCGTGACTAAAGCGGAAGAGAGTGTATCCTCTTCGGCGTTTTCTTCGAAAATCTGTTCCACCATCTCGTCAAATTTCATCGACTCGAATTCCTCTTCTTCCTCCTCCTCTTTGTTACTCTTCGTCGCGCTGTGGTTGTCCTTCGACGCCTCTTCTTTATCGTCATCTTTGGAATCGTCGTCAGAGTTTTTATTTTCACCGATGGACATTTGATCTCTCGGGTCGTAAAACGTGTGCGTGTGAAAGTAGTGAAATCCAGCGAAGGCGATGCCGGACACTTTGGGAGGTTGCAGTTTTGGGTCGTACCCTTGAGCTTCGTACGCTTGTGCGATAACATCCGCCCACCGATCGATTTGTGCGACTAAACCGACTCCACCGGCAGATTTTCCGGAGAAGATGATGTTTTTCGCCGACAACAAATCGTGATGGTTGATGAGTTCATCCAAGACGGCGTCGACGATGAGACCGCCGTTCATGGTCACGCCAGACGCGTCCGGTTCGCTACTTCTGCCCAACCAAGAGTCTCCAGAACAATACGCGATATTTACCATATTTGCCGTGTTGAACGCTTCGTTGGATTTCAACACGGATTGAATACCAGTCGAGAAGTGATACGTCCTCGGCACTAATTTCGAAGAGCCTAATCCCGTCGCCGCCCGTCTCGTGCAGTCCTCGTCGTTTACGCACGTGCCTCCACCGGAAAGCATGATGATCCACGTTTCGCCGCACGAGTGTTCGACACCATCTCTTGTACATCTTTTCCTTCGCACGGAGCGGTCGATGCGCTTCGATAAATAATACGCGGGAGGCGATCCGTCCAAACATTTCGCGTTGTTTGAAGCGTGATCGAGAAAGCGCACCGGCGATACCGGATTCGGCTTGTATTTCTCATCGCTCGCATCAACTTTACCGATGTCATCGTCGTCGATGTGAAAGGTACCGTCGGCAATGTTGTCGACGATACCCTTCGCGACGTCTTTGACGATGACCGCGGCGTCCGTAACAACTGCCTTAGCGTGCGGTGCAACTTCTACCACCCCTTTTTTAATGTTGTTGTTGTTATTATTATTACTATTATTATTCGTTGTTGTTGTTGTTGCATTCTTTTGCACACGTTGTTGTTGTTGTTGTTGTTGTTGTTGTTGTTGTTGTTGTTTCGGTTGTTGCTTTGGCTTCGCGTCCGCGGGGGTGGTGGTCGTTGGCGAAGCGCTACCGCCGCTATTCTTGGCGTTCGTGTTGTTGTTACTACTCGGAGTAAAAGTACTTGTTGACGCGATGTTGTTTTTCTCGTCCGCTCCTACCTTTGCCGATGACATGACTGACCCCGTCCCCGAAGTGGCGGTATTCTTCGCATTACCATTCTCGCCCTTCTTGCCGTTATTGTTGTTGTTGTTATTGTTGTCAACATTGACAATACCGTTCTTCTTGTCGTCGCCTCCGTTGCTCTCGCCTCCTCTGTTGCTCCCGCTACCAGCACTCGCACTCTTGTTCTTACTATTATTAGTATTGCTATTAGTATTCTCGCTCGTAGTATTCGAAGACGACGCCTTCGAGGAAGCTTCCGCGGCGGCGGCGAGAGAAGAATCCTTCTTCGCTTGTTCCCTCGCGTGTTTCGCCACCGCTTCTTTCACCAGTTCTTTCCTTCTCTCCTCTAAGAAGAAGTCAATCTTGTCCTTCTCTTGTTTCGTCAGTTCGTCTTCGTCCGGTACTCCTGTTTTCACTTGTTGTTGTTGTTGTCCTCCGAGTCTTTTCAACGCACTCAAACCGCTCGTTCTTCTTGTCGTCGTCATCGTCATCACCAAAGCGGCGACCGTTACAATCAGAACAACAAAAAAGACGCCTCCTTTTCGAAAACTCGTTCCGTTTCCTCTCCGATTGATGTACTTATTCGACAATAAAGGCGCTTGTTCCACATCTTCATCAGCACGGGAAGAAATGGTGGTCATCATTTTCTTCCTTTCTTTTCCTCCTCCTCCTCCCGTTCCAAAAGAAGAAGAAGAAGAGAGTTGTTCTGAACGACAGAGGACTCGATGTTATTCTTCAAATCGGATCGATCCTGGAGATGATGATGAAAGTCTCCTCCTCTGTTGTTCTTTTTAAAGCGGAGAATTTTTCCAACGATGAAATCTTTTTTTGTCTCTCTGAAGGAAGAGGCGCGGCTTCACTCTTTATTTATTTAGAGAGAAGAGAGAAGAAAAAAAAAGAGAGAGAAAAAGTATGCCACAATTAGGGTTTAGAACCCTAAACAAAAAAATTGAGGAAAATCTCATTTTAAGAAGAGAGAGAGAGAGAGACCGTTAGAGAATAAATCCGCTTTGACGACTGTTGTTCTCTGCGCTCTCGTTGTTCTCTCTCTCTCTCTCTCTCTCTCTCTCTCTCTCTCTCTCGAAGCGTTACAGAGCAAAGGTGTGAGAACGAATTCAGAATACGACGACTTTTGCTCTTCCTAATGTGTGCGAAAAGAATACGTTTTTGAAAGCATATTGGGAAAAATGGAACAAACGCAAATCTTGCCTCCAGCACAAACGACCAAACGAGGCGAAAGAGCGCACGTGCACGCGTTTTCCTCTCTTAAGAACAACGAGAATAATAAGGATGAGAACGAGTCACAGTTCTCGTTTACCTACGTCAACGAGAATGCAGGGAAAGCATACGCGGTCACTTTCCTGAGGACAGATAAGAAAACGGTTGAACACGCGCACGCCAAAATCACGTGCGTCTGCCCGTTCGCGCCTCCTTTCGATACAAAGAAGCACATGGCAGCTTCGGGAGCATCCGACGGTTCAATCCAGATCTGGTCGTTAGAAACCGGAGCGTTGATAAAACGACACGAAAAGGTTTTAGCCGGTCCGGTGCGGGACGTGTGTTGGTCCTTCGACGGCGCGAAGGTACTCCTCGCGGGCGAAGGGCGAGAGCAGTTCGCGAAGTGCGTCGACGCGGAGACGGGGACCGCGGTGAAAGACCTTTCGGGGGCGACCAAAGCGTGCACGACAGTTTGCGGGAGCAGGAAAGGGAAGCCGCACAGAGTTATAACAGGATCGGAGGATTTTCGAGTGCGATTTTATACAGGTGGGCCGCCGTTTCAGTTGGAACAACGAGAGCGAGCGAAGCGACGAACACACACTCACGAAAAGTATATAAACGAAGTTCGAATGTCCAGAGACGATAAGTACGTGCTTTCCGCGGCTGGCGATGGGATTGGCGTTTGGGACGTCGAGACGCTCGAGATGGTTGGCGACGAAGGACGGGTCGCCGCGAAGGACGGATCGACGTACGGCGTCGCGTGGTTAGACGACGACGAGGATGAGGAGAATAACACAATTTATCGGTTCGTTTCGAGCGGGGCGGATAAAATGGTGAAACTTTGGAAGGTGAAAGACGTCGTGCGAGAACGACAAGTAGGCGTAGACGTAGAAATCGTCGAGATTTTGAAGAAAACAGACGAAGAAGGAGAAGAAGAAGATGACGTTCGGTTGGTCGTGAAACCGAAGACGGAACAACACGTCGCGAAACACGTCACGCTCGAGGACGCGTACAGTTGTTGCGGCGCGGAGACAACCGTCGATGATATGCAAATAGGCGTGTGCGCGTCCGCCGAGACGGTCGTTTCTTGCGGCTTGTCCGGAAAGATGACCGTGCTCGACGTCGTCGAAGTCGACGATAAAGACGAGTTTGGTGAAAGGAAGAAGAAAAAGCAGCTGCGTTTTCGGGAGGAGATTTTAGGACACTCGAGGCCGATAACGGCGATGTGCTCGGTCGATGTTTCGTCGGGGTCGTCTTCTTCGACGGAGAAAAAGTATCAGGTTTGGACGGCGAGCATACGAAGGGAAGACGATCCGAGACCGAAGATATTGGTCTGCGAGTACGTTCCGGAAACGAAAACCATCGAAAACGTGCGAGAAGTCATAAAGAATACGCCGCTGAAAAAAGTCACGAAACTGGTCAACTGCGGGAACGATATCGTCGCCGCGATTGGTTTCGACGATCACTTGCGCTTCGCGAGCGTTATAGACATGGCTTTTATAGATGATGACTTTGACAATAGTAACGACAATAACGACCAGGAGTGTCATCGTCGCGCCGTAAAATTTGAGCAACAGCCAATCGACGTCTGCGTCGTTTCCGTTTCCGTTTCGATTTCGCAAGACGAAGAAGAAGAAGAAGAAGAAGAAGAACCACTACTTCCGAAAACAACAAAAGTTACGACGAAAGAAGTTCACCACTGCGAACTTATGATAACGTTTGCAAACGGTCTCGCGAAACTCGTGCCGATTGAATACGAGAAATCGTCATCATCGAGCGACAATAATGGAGGAGGAGGAGAGTTGAAAATTCTATTTGATAAAATACAACAGATTGACGTGAGGACGACGATTCAGACGACGACGATTCAGACGACGACGACGAGAAGGAAAAAAGAAGTCGAGTTATCGTGTGGACGCGCCGTTCAGTTTTCTTCCGGCGGCGGCGGCGAAAAAACGCTTTTCGCTTTCGGCTGCGCCGACGAAGCCGCGGTGTACATTTTCGAGAGAAGAAACGAAGACGGCGTCGTTGAACACAAACAAACGCTCGAGCGAAGCAACGCGTCCTCGTCGTGCAACATCACGTGCATAGATTTTGCTCCAAACGGAAAACATCTCGCCGTCGGCGATTCCAATCGAGAAATTGTCTTATGGACGACGACTTCCAACGCCGAAGATGAAGATGAAGATGACAAAGATGAAGAAGAAAGAAAACAAGAAGAGACGAAAGAAGAGTTATTCTTCCGTCTCCTAAAACCGCGCGATCGACGACACTCCAAATTCCTTCACAGCAGCCGAATCGAAGACGTCCACTGGTCTCGCTCCTCCACGTCCTTCCTCTCGTGCTCTTTAGACGGCCGCGCGAAAATCTGGCGAAACGTAGTACGAAAGAGTAGTAGTAAAAGTAGCGCGGTCAAAGTCGTCGAGGAGGACGTGAACGCCGTCCGAGGCGGCGTACGTTTCGCCCAACTCTTATACGTCAACAACGAAAACGACGAAAACTTCGACAAAGAAAACGAGGATGATTTGGAGACTGCAAATGCGCATCTCGTCTGCGTCGGCGCCGATTGCGCCGTGCGCTTCTTCGAGCATACTCCGTCTTAGTATTTAAAGAGTTAGAAGTAGAATTTCATCGCATCATTGGAACAGAGACAGCAAATTGCACAAATGTACCATCAATACTTCTGTGTTGTACGTCTCAAGACTGATGTGCAGGTACTCAAATGGCCACATTGATACCAATCGTAAACGTTGACACATATCGCGTCAAATTCAATTAATTTCATTCACATTCTTGGAACACAGAGAGACATTCCCCACAAAAAGTACGCGCACTTTAGACCATTAAAACAGATCCTTTTACTCGCGACTTTACTCTCACGCGTACGTACAAATAGTGTCAATCGTAATTCTTCTAAAAATGGCGAAGAAAAACAGCATGAAGAAGCGTCAAAGTCGAATCGCGGACGCTTTAGTGAGAGAGCGGAAACAGTTGGAAAAGCAGCGAGAACGCGAATTGAAGATGAAAGAAGAAGAAGAGAAGACGAGCGTTGGACGGCAGATGCGCGAAAAGAGGAGTAAGAAACACGAGAATACTAAAGGAGGAGTACACGTTCTCACCGGTGGCATTCAGAAACAGAAGAAATCTTCTAAAAGAGAAGGGAAGAATCGACACAAAATCGTACGCGGCGTTCGAGTGGGAAACGCGACGAAAATACGCAAAAACGTCACCTACGGCGGGATTACGATTAAAGATAGCGAGAGCAAAAAAGCAGTCTTAGAAATGCTGAAAGCGGAGGATAGGATGATGGTGTAGAGTGAAATGCGCGAAGATGTGACCTTTTACGGCGTTTGATCGTCGCGCGATGAAAGCGAGCGAGAGCGTTAAAAAGCGGTTTCGTTGGCGACGCCGAAAGCGGAGGAGAGGAGGAGGATGGTGTAGTAGAGTGTGCGTGTGTATGCGCGCCGCTATTTCTGCGTGTATTAGTATTAGTATTAAAGTAAACGTATTATTTTACAGTCTCACGGCTTTGAGAACGACGAGGGACTCTTCGTCCGCTTTCGTCCATTTCGCGCGTTCGACTCGCATTCCGTCTTGGTTGGATAAAATCTCCATCATCTCCTCGATATCGTTTTGCGCGTACGCGACGACGAGAAACGTCCCTCCGTTTGGTCGCAACCACGATTTGATGTCGTAGAGAATTCGGTCGACGACTTCTCGGCCGCGAACGCCTCCGGCCCACGCGGCGGTTAACGAGGAAGACAAAGAAGAACTTTTCGTTGAAGGGTCGTAAATCTCTTCCGAAGGTGTGACCACGTACGGTGGGTTGAACAGCAACACGTCTATTGGTTTCTTCTTCCTCTCTTCTTCTTTCACTTCTTCTGTTTTCTTCTTCTTCGCATTTATCCGGCGGCGGTAAAACCGGTCGTCCTCTAACATGTCGCCGCGGAAAATCTCAATCGAATACCGCGACGACGACGAGTCGTCTTCATCAAAGTCCTCCTTTTCCTCCTCCTCATCATCCCCGACGACTCGCAACCCGTGTCTCCGCATCGTCTCTTTCGCGTGTTCTACCGCCTTTTCGTTCACGTCTACTCCGAGAAACCGCCACACGCGACGACATTTTTTCTTCGTCTTTGAATCATCTTCCCGCTGCTTCCTTTGAAGCCGCTCCTTCATTTCTTCGCAAAACCGCATCGCGTGCGAACACAGCACGTACCCGGAACCGACGCCGATTTCCACGCTGACAAATTCTTCTTCCTCCTCGTCGTTTTCATCATCAAAATCGTTTTCATCGTCGTCATCGAGTCGTCTCAACGCGTTCGATTCCTTCCTCTTTTCCCGAGACCAAATCTCCTCCGCGACGGCATCGGCGAGGAGGAAGGAGTCTTCGCTCGGCTCGTAGACGACGGATTTGTCGTACGAGGTGTCTCTGATTCTCGCCATTATTATGGGAATAGTGTTATAAATGAAGCGATTGTTCGGTGATGCTTAGTATTATTGTTCGTTCGTTCGTTCGTGAATGAATGAAGAAAACAGTTAAAATTATGAAGAAAAGTCTGCTGTAAAAAGCGCGTTCGATCGATCGATCCGGAATCTCTCTCTCTCTCTCTGCTAAAGGGAAGCGAACCCTCTCCTCGCTCGCACGCGATTTTCATTCTCTCGCATCTGCTCTAAAGCGTTCCATAAGTCTTCGATTTTCACGTCGACTTGTTTATCGGCGTCGTCTTCGGCGTACTCTTCCGCTCGTAAATCTTTTATGCGGACGCATCCGTTTTCCCACTCCGAAGGGGCGACGAAGACGACGTATCTTGCGCCGATGCGGTTGGCGTAATCGAAGGTTTGCGCGACTTTTTTTTTCGGTTCGAGGAGGACGTCGACGACGACGAGTCTTTTGTTTTCGTCGGCGCTATTAATGTTTCCATCTCCGTCATCATCGTTACTACTACTACCACCACCACCACCACCACTACCATTCGAAGGAGGAGAAGTCTGCCTCAACAAACCCGCCGCTTTCATCGCCTTGCCTTGCATGTCTTTGTTATACGCGCAGACGCAGAAATCAACCCTTTTTTGGACGTTTGGGAGTAAATTTTTCTCCTTCAAAAGTTCGACGATGACGCAATCGCCGAAACCAAACCCGCACGCCGGTACCGGCGTCGTCGCTCCGTACAAAGATAACAACTTATCGTATCTACCACCACCGGCGATCGCTCTCAACTCGCCGGCTTTATCGAACGCTTCAAAGACGACGCCGGTGTAATACGCTAATCCTCTCACGACGGAAGCGTCGAATTGGAGCCAGTCGCCGAAACCGTACTCCTCCGCCAGTTTGAACAATTCTTTCAACTCGCGTATGGATGAATCGTCCACGGCTTTCGTATTGCTATTAGTATTATCACCATCATCACCACCGCTACTTACTTCGATCGCCTCTCTGGCCATTTCCTCCAACTCCTCGACCGTTTTACAACTCAACGTCTTCACCACGTTCTCCGCGGTTTCTCTCGGTAACCCCAACGTCTCCGTCAACTCCTTTACCACCGCCTCGGCGCCAATCTTATCTAGCTTGTCCAATATCACGCACGTCGGCGCGAAAATCTCGTCCGGCACGTCGTTAATCGTCAACATCGATTGCATGACTTTCCTCGAATTCACTTTAATCCCGACGTCCGCGCTCGTAATCCCGCAGCTCTTAAAAAACTCCACCGCCGCGCTCAACAACTCCACCTCCGCGGTTATTTCCTTGCACCCAATAATATCCATGTTCCACTGATAATGCTCTCTTTTCCTTCCTCTCTGCGTGGCTTCAAACCTCCAACATTGCGGTATCGAAAACCACTTCAGCGGCAAAATCATCGACGCGCCTCTCGACAACACCATCCTCGCTAACGTCGGCGTCATCTCCGGTCTCAGCGTCACTTCCACCCCGTCTTTATCCACGAACGAATACATCTGTTGCGTGATCTCCTCCCCGGCTTTCCGTTTGTATAACTCTTGCCGTTCCAACACCGGCGCGTCGTACTCCTCGAACCCTGCTCTGAGACCACATTTCCGGAATTTCTCAAACAACCACGTTTGCAATCGAAACTCCTCGGGGAAGAAGTCTCGCGTGCCGGAGACGGCATCCAAGTTAACCGGAGGCGTTTGCGACGCGTGCACCGTTACAACTGAGCCTCCTCCTCCCGATGATGACACCACACCTTCTCTCTTCTTCTTCAGTTCTTTCTCCAACTTTTCCTTCTTTTTCCGCTCCTTCCCCGCTTGGCGAATCAGTTGCTTCTCCGTTTTCGGTTCCTCTTCGGACATCTTTTTAAATAAACTCACGGGGACAAAAAGAACCAAAACCACCAGTTCAAATCTCGGGTGATTCTCGGTCGTTGTTCTTCTTCTTCTCTCTCTCTCTCTTCCGCGTTCTTCTTCTTCTTCTCTCTCTTATTCGTTTTGTGGTGATTTCTGCCGCCATTTTTAGAGGGAGAAAAGGACGAGTATTTAGGGTGTACAAAAGTGTCGATTTTTTTTTATGAAGGAGAAGTTTTTTTGTACAAACAAGTTTCATTGGATATACTACTTCGAGAGCGTCAAAAACACACTCTCTCTTATTCTCTCTCTTATTCTCTCTCTCTCTCTCTCTCGAGATATTTCTCTCACGATGCAAAATCATAGGAAATTAGAAGATGGACCCTTTGTAGCCGGCTTTTTCTCTTTCGGCTTGCATCTTCGCCGCGGCGGCGGCTCTTCTGGCGTTGGACGCGTCCTCCTCCGCCTTGGCCTTGGCCTTCTTCTCCTCCGGCGTGAGTTCTTTCTCGCTGGAACCTTCGTAGGCGTTCCAGTTCGATTGGCCCGCGACGGACGTTTTGAACGTTTCCGAATCATCTCTGGGAGGGGCGGAGAAGTTGCCGCCAGATCTGTTTAAAAAGAATAGAACAAAAGAGAGCGCGACAGAGTGAGTACAAAAGAGTAAAAAATACGACAGCTTTGAAAAAGAACGAAATTTTTTTTCCTCTCTTTTCTCTTCTTCTTCTTCAAAAGTGTTTGTTGTTTTTTGTCCTCTTCGCTCCCTGCGATGGTTGTTGACGTGTCCTTTTTTGGAGCAAAAACGTGTTCACACTCATTGGACAGTTGAGCACTCGCGTGATATCTCTCTTTCACTCTTTCCAATTATATCTCGTCGCGAAAGATACCATACTTTATTTACTCTCTCTTTTCGACGAAAGGAGGGAACAAAAGAAGCTTTCACGGCGAATGGTGTTTGTAGTCGAGAGGAATGAAGACGTCGTTCTCCTTCGCGCGCGCGCGCGCCCGAAAGCATTCGCGCGTTTCATGGAAAAAATGACGTGTACCGAAAAGAGGAGAGATTAAAAAAGAACAAAATGGATGATCGATCCAACACGCGCAGAAAACACTTTAAGAAGAAGAACTTCTTCGTACCTGCGGGTGACGTCTCTCTTGGAAACAGTCGCGTTCAAGCGAACGGATTGAGTAACAGTTTGAG
>Ga0209425_10006487_pt1 | contig 11208 bp, 10 predicted proteins | sample COG_05_FD_184749 | JGI IMG/M metagenome (GOLD analysis project Ga0209425, IMG submission 184749) | Pelagic Microbial community sample from North Sea - COGITO 998_met_05 (SPAdes) (version 2) | ecosystem: Environmental > Aquatic > Marine > Neritic zone/Coastal water | place: Helgoland, sampling... | reverse complement strand
CCCGGATCAGATATCTGATCTAAAAAAACTATATTCTTGTTTGAATTTAGCTTGCTATAAATAGGGAACTTTGTGACGGCTAAAATACCAGAAGGGCTTATCGTATTTGACAAGTCTTTCATTTCTTTTTCAGATACTTCAAAAAGAATTTCGTTATTAATTTTTTTAATAAATTCTGAATTTTTTGATTCGAATTTTTTTGTAAAGACTACATATTCTAATATTGCCCCTTCATCTAATATTGTATTTAATAACCTTAATCCTTCGACAATAAATCTTTCTTGGGCGTATCGAAACTTCTTACTCTTTAAAGATTTTATTTTTTTATATGTTTTTTTGTTAATCAATTAGATTTGTATTCAATTTTACCATTAACAATAGTGTATAGTACTTTGGTGTCTAAAATTTTATCATCTGGCACAGTAATTAAATTTTGAGAAAACACAGCAAAATCAGCAACCTTTCCAATTTCAATTGTACCCTTTTTTTCATCTTCAAAAGCCCCATAAGCTCCATTTATTGTATAGCTTTTTAAAGCCTCTATTCGGGTCATTTTTTGTGAAGGTTCAAACCCTCCTTCTGGAAAACCTTTTAATGTTTTTCTAGTAGTGCTTGCATAAAATGATGCAATAGGATTTATTGGTTCGACCGGTACATCGGAACCGTTTATTAAAATAGCGCCATTGTTAATGAGATCTCTCCAAACATATGCGCTTTCAATAATGCGTTTTTCTCCCAATCTATTGATTGCCCATGGCCTATCTGATGACATATGTATTCCTTGAATTGAGGGTATAACTTTTAAGCTTCCAAATCTGGGTATGTCTAATGGATCAATGTGCTGTGCATGTTCAATTCTCCATCTGTGATCTTTGGATAAATCAGGATATTCATTAAATACACTTTCATATTGATTTAAGATTTCTCGATTAGCCCTATCTCCGATTGCATGAGAATTAACTTGAAAGCCATTTAAAATTCCATTTTTTGCAACTTTATATACATAATCCATTGATTGAGTTGGCATTCCATGATGTCCCGGTCTATCTGTATAATCATCAATGAGCCAGGCACCCCTAGACCCTAAAGCCCCATCAGCATTAATCTTTATAGAGCGAATAGTTAAAAAGTCATTTCCACTGCCAATCTCAGGGCCTTTTTTATACCATGTGTTTAATAGTGTAGTGTCTCCACTAGTTAGCATTGCATAAATACGAACCTTTAGAAGATTGCTATCAATAGCCTCTCTTAAAACTTCAATTGTTTTTTCACTTGTCCCTGCATCATGAAATGATGTAATTCCATTTTCTAGGCACGCGCGCACAGCTAATTCAATAGCTTTTAAATCAGCATTATCACCAAGGTTGGAATCAGCATGCTTGCTTATCAGGCCCTGAGCTCTTTCATTAAAAATTCCTGTTGGTTTTCCAGAAAGATCCTTTATTATTTCCCCACCAAAACCAAACTCTGTCTCTTTATTAACTCTGGCAATATCCATAGCTTTTTGATTTGCAAAACCTGCATGGCCACTCGCATGTTTTAACCAAACTGGGTTGTTTGGAGATATCTCCGAAAGTTTTTCATGAGTTTGAAAACCGTTTATAAAACTATCTTTATTATCGCTCCACTTACTTTGGTGCCACCCGCGCCCTAAAATCCATTCTCCAGGCTGGGCTTTATCAACTGCATCAGTGACCATATCAACAAGATCATTATAGCTTTCTGTAGATGATAAATTGAGTTGCATCTCAGCAAGCCCTAAACCGTAAAAATGACCGTGTCCCTCAATAAGTCCAGGCGTCATCATTGCTCCGTTTAAATTAATAATTTGTGTTTTTGGAGAAATTAAATGGTCTAATTCTTTATATTTGCCAAGTGCAATAATTTTACCATCACCTATAGCAACTGATTCGGCAATTGGCATTAAATCATTCATGGTGTATATTTTTCCATTATGAATAATCATGTCTGCTTTTTTATTCTCGCAACCAATCATAAAAATGGTACAACTTATAAACAATAATCTGAACTTCATTTAATCTTTCCTTTATTCATTGCCTAAGAGCTTTAGTATAAAGCAATATACTTATTATTTCAAATTACAAATTTGATTGGAACACCTATAACAAACCGGTAATTTCTATTATAAACTTATAAGAAAATAATTATGTCAAAAAATATTGCATCCCAAAGTAAAGATTACGCATCCTGGTATACTGATGTTGTTATAAAAGCAGGACTTGCAGACTATGGACCAGTAAAAGGTACTATGGTTATTAAGCCTTATGGTTTTGCTTTATGGGAATTAATTAAAGATTCATTTGATCAAATGATCAAAGATACAGGACATGAGAATGCTTATTTCCCTTTATTTATACCCAAGTCTTTTTTAGCAAAAGAAGCAGACCATATTGAAGGCTTTGCTAAAGAATGCGCTGTGGTTACACACACTCGATTAAAGTCAGATAGCGAAAAAGGTATTATAGTAGACCCTGAGTCACGTCTAGAAGAAGAGGTTATTGTTAGGCCGACTTCTGAAACGGTAATTTGGTCAATGTATAAGAAATGGATACAATCATACAGAGATCTCCCTTTGCTAATTAACCAATGGGCCAATGTTGTTCGCTGGGAAATGAGAACGCGTTTATTTTTACGAACTACAGAATTTTTATGGCAAGAGGGTCATACCGCACATGAGACTTATGAAGAAGCACAAGAAGAAACGCTATTAATATTAGAGCTCTATCGAAAACTTGCTGAAGATTATTTAGCAATGCCTGTTCATACTGGTTTAAAGTCTGAATCTGAAAAGTTTGCAGGAGCAGAATTCACGTATTGCATTGAAGCAATGATGAAGGATAGGCGAGCACTTCAAGCTGGTACATCGCATAATCTAGGTCAAAATTTTGCAAAGGCATTTGATGTGAAATTCCAAACCAAAGACAATGTTGAAGAATATGTTTATGCTACTAGTTGGGGAGTAAGCACTAGACTTATTGGTGGTGTAATTATGACACATGGCGATGAAAAAGGCCTAAGGCTTCCACCAAAAATTGCCCCATTTCAGGTAGTTGTCATACCTATATTTAGGAATGAGGATGATATGAATGCAATCAAAGAATATATCAACCCTGTAATCGATGATTTGAAAAGTAAAAATACCAGAATTCACCAAGATTGGAGAAAAGAAAGTCCAGGTTTTAAATTCAATGAATGGGAGATGAAAGGCGTTCCAATTAGACTAGAAATTGGCCTAAGAGATATTGAAAAAAATTGCGCTATGATTGCTAGAAGAGATAATAATGAAAAAATATCAATAGATAAAAATAAATTAACCGAAAAGATAATTGAGCTCCTTGATGATATCCAATCTACGCTATTTGATCAAGCGATCAATTTTAGAGAAGACAATACCTTTAAGGTGGACAAATATGATGACTTTAAAAAGATAATAGGCGAAACTGGTGGTTTTATTAGATGCGGATGGGATGGTAGTAAAGAAACAGAGCAGGCTATAAAAAATGAAACAAAGGCTACAATCAGAGTTATACCTTTTGATGAAAATCCAAAAAACCTCTTATGTATTTATTCTGGAAAACCCGCAAAACATGAAGTAATTTTTTCAAAAGCTTATTAATTAAACGTTAATGATCACCAATTCAAGCGTCATTGTTCTTAAAAGATTTCCTTATGGTGATAGTAGTATAATAGCTAGATGTTTTGCTAGAAATAATGGAAAGCTTAGCTTTATTGCTCATGGAGCTCGCAGCAAAAAATCTCCAAGAAGTGCACATTTTCAACCTACCAGCTGTTTAGATTTAGTTTACTATTACAAGCCTTCAAAAAATTTGCAAACCGTTTCAAAGTCTAGTTTTTCCATCACATGGAAAACTATTCCAAAAAATTTTAAAAAGATAACTTTCTCAATGGCGCTATTAGAATTGACAGACAAATGTTTAGGAGAAAATGATCCACACTTAGATTTGTATGATGAATTATTCAATGCTCTAAATGCAATTGATAATAATGCAAAGAATGATAATTTAATTTTTTGGTATTATCAATATCAATTATTAAACAAGCTCGGTTTCAAGCCAGATTTTAGTCAAAAAGATCAAGGAAATACTCCCCTTCCAAATCCTTATGGTTCAATAAACTCAAAAACAATTTTTGATTGTTTTGAAAATAGCAACTCGGGTTTTAGTGAAAATCTATCACTATCATCAAATGATAGAAAAATTATATCAAATTACTTAAATACATGTTTAAAAATACATTTTGAAGGGATTGATAATTTCAAAACATTGAAATTTATGAAAGAGACACTGGGTTAATTAATAATGATATACTTATATTTTTAATCATGAATTACAAATTTCAAACTGAGCATAATCAATATTCTTTAGGGCCTCAGCTATCAACGAGTATCATTAGAGCTTTAATATCAATAAACGCCGCATTGTTTCTGATAAGATATTTAATGGTTGGACAGTTCGACATGTTAAATCTAGGGCTATCGTCTGACCCTAGGCTTTGGCAACCTATTACCTATATGTTTATTCACGGTGATTTTTTTCACATATTTATGAATATGTTTGTTTTGTGGATGTTTGGAACAGAGATGGAGTCTGTGTGGGGAAGTAAAAAGTTTTTACAGTATTATTTAATAACCGGTGTTGGCTCTGGATTGATATGGTTGCTGTTCAATTACGGCAATAATTATAGCGTATTGATTGGAGCAAGTGGTGCAATATATGGGATTTTACTAGCATATGGTTTAATGTTTCCTAATCGCAAAGTGTTGATATACTTTTTATTTCCTATTAAAGTGAAGTATTTCGTTGCTATCCTTGCTCTAATATCTTTTGTTTCTTCTATTGACACTACAGGATCAAATATCAGTCACCTAACTCACTTATCAGGAATGGTAATTGGCTTTTTTTATTTAAAATTTCCCAGTTTTAAATCTCGCTCATCAATATTAATAAGCAATAAAATAATTGAATCTAAACAGCGAAAAATTGACAAGAGAAAGGCAAATACAGTCCTTCTTCAAAAAAAAGTTGATAAACTTTTAGATAGAGTCAGCGAAAAAGGGTTTGACTCGTTAAGCAGCGATGAAAAAGATCAGCTCTACATATATAGTAAGCGAATTGGAAGAGACATCAAGAAAGACTAATCATTCCTTTTTTTCAATTATTTTAAAGACTTTCTCTCCCTTTTTTGCCATTCGATATTTTTCTCTAGCCATTTCCTCTATATACTTAAAATCAGTTTTAAGTTTTGTTTTTTCATTTTCTAAAACAACCCTTTGTTGTCTTAAATAATCAATTTCTTTTTGAATTTTATTTCGCTCAGATTTTATGGTATATAAATGGTAAATACCGTGATCACCAAAGAAAAAAGTGATTATTAGAACCCCAATACCTAATACCAAAAAAAGCCTAACAGCCCTTTTTTGAATATTTGCTTTATTTTTATTAGTTCTTGATTTCATTTTATGTGATGTCAATACCCATAGTCTTACTCCCTGCGAATATAGCTTTACTACCTAGCTGTTCCTCTATCCTTAAAAGCTGATTGTATTTTGCAACTCGATCTGTTCTGGATAAAGACCCTGTTTTAATTTGCCCAGTACCCATAGATACAGAAAAATCAGATATGATTGTATCCTCAGTTTCTCCAGATCGGTGAGAAATAATTGCACCAAAATTATGTTTTTTTGCTAGGTCTATAGCATCAATCGTTTCAGTTATTGTTCCTATTTGATTAAGCTTAATTAAAATTGCATTCATAGAATTATTTTCAATTGCCTTAGCTAAACGGTTTTTATTAGTTACAGTTAAGTCATCTCCAACAATTTGGCATTTTTCCCCTAATTGTCGGTTTAGTTCAATCCAACCATCCCAGTCGTTTTCATCTAATCCATCTTCAATTGAAATAATTGGGTATTGTTGAGCAAGACTTGATAGGTAATTAACCATTTGTTCGCTCGAAAGACTAGAGTTATTTGACTCTAGGTGATAAGCATTTTTTTTATAAAATTCACTTGCAGCAACATCTAAAGCAATACACATATCTTCACCAGAGGAAAAAGACGCATTTGAAATTGCTTCAAGAATTATTTCAATGGCTTCATTATTTGATCGAAGGTTGGGCGCAAACCCTCCTTCATCGCCAACAGCAGTTGAGTGCCCATTTTTGTTTAATAATAATTTTAAATGATGAAAAACCTCTACCCCCATTTGTAAAGAGTGGGAGAAAGACTTAGCACCAATGGGGAAAATCATAAACTCCTGAAAATCAATATTGTTATTTGCATGACTACCTCCATTTATAATATTCATCATTGGAGTAGGTAAAATATAATCAAAAGGATCTTGAAATGATTTGTACAATGGTTTATTATTATATTTAGCTGAAGCTCTTCCAAACGCCATCGATACACCAAGGAGAGAGTTAGCGCCTAACCTCTTTTTATTTTTGGTGCCATCAAGATTAATTAAAAAGTTATCTAATTCAGATTGAGACGTAAAGGACTGTCCTTTCAATTCATTGGCTATAATATTATTTACATTTTCAACAGCCCGCAATACACCCTTACCAAGAAATCTTTTTGGGTCATGGTCTCTTAGCTCAATAGCTTCATGTTCTCCTGTAGATGCCCCAGAAGGAACAATTGCGCGCCCTGTAAATTTTGCATCCAGTTTTATATCAACCTCAATGGTTGGGTTGCCTCTTGAATCAAGCAACTCTCTTCCATGTATGTTAGAAATTTTCATTTAATTGATTAAGTAATTAGCTTTTGTGAATCATATATACGTATAAATAATAGTAATACATTTGGCTATTTAAAAAACGAAAACACCAGAAAAATAAAGAAAAAGCAAAGTTTATTGACTATTAGGGTTTTATGGTTAAATTGGAGTTAATGAAAATACAGTGGAAAATATAACCACATACATAAAAGCGAAAGAATTGATTAAAAAGGGGACAGGGATACTTGCCCCCTTTTTTTGTAATCAATTAAACCAAACCAAGGAGGAATCATATGGCTGACTTTACTTCAACCGTATCAGGAATAGCCACTTCAGTAGTTGGCTTAGTTAAAGCACTTATTGTGATGTTTGTTTTTGTAAACATCATTTATTCAACTGGGTTCGACCCCATTGGAGGGATTGTAGATTTAGTTGAGTCCTTTTTAGATGGAGGATTCTCGGGTCTATTGGCTTTACTAATCTTTGTTTCTTTCGCCTCTTAACCAGTAGAAATTTAAGGGGTTCTTCAATGAACCCCTTTCTGCTTTAAAAAAATTAGGAGACAAGAAATGAAAAAGGCCTTTGAAACCGTAACAGCATTTGTCGAAGACATATCAGCTCTTTTAAGGGGCCTCGTTATGCTTGGTATTGTTGTCGGTATTCTATTTGATGATTATTTTGGCGTAGTTGCCGCAATTGGTGAGTTAATGAGTAAATTCGGCGATGCTGGATTTGCTGGTTTACTCGCATTAATGATCATTGTATTTTGGTATAACAAAAACTAGTTACCACCAAATAAATATAAAACGCTCTGTGTTATTTCATAGAGCGTTTTATATTTAGTTTATTCTTATTTATAGCTATCTTTACAATTACTTAGCAACCACAAAACAGTTTATAAGAGCAATATACTTTTGTTTAAATCAATACCCTTTTTATTTATATTTTTAAATTTACTTAATCTTGATGATGTAGAAGCATCTTCAGTGCGAGTAGTAAATCGTGTGAACAACTCAACAGACGAAATTAAGACTCTTGATAATTTGCGAGGAGTTTATGTTTCTGTAAAAGATGTTTCCAGAATTCTCTCAGTTAAGAAGCCCTATATAAATACTGATAGGTTAAAAATGGTACTATATCTTGGAAACAATAGGTTAAAAATTTCAGGAAATAGTAGCTATATATTAGTAGATGAGCGCGTTTATCAGATCCCAAGTTTTGCTATTTGGGATAACAATGATATTTATGTTCAGGCAGAAGCACTTTTTAATTTAATCAGAGAAACAACAATGCCAGGAATAGGTTATGATTCAAGGCGAATGGTGCTGGACATTGATATAAAAGAATTCAATATAACGGGAATTGAAATTAACGAAAAATCAAACGGAACTGTGCTTCGATTAAAGACACGCTCTAGTTTTCCTGAGGGAAACATCAGTTCTTTTTTTCATGAAAATGGATGGTTTTATATTACAATAGCTGATGCGCTAGTTGATACTACTGAAATAAGAAGAAGTGATTCTCGCGGGGTTGTTAGAAATATTACAGCAGATCAACTTAAAAATACCGCTCAAATAGCATTTCAAATAAAGACAAAAGTTGAAAGTCACGAGCTATATCAGGCAAAAGATCCAAGCGAAATCGTCGTTTCTCTTAGAACCCCAATGGATAACAGTATTGCACGAATTAAAGAGGTAAAAAATAGATGGAAGCTTGATACTATAGTGCTTGACGCAGGTCATGGAGGTAAAGATCCTGGCACAATGGGACCCAGAGGAACGAAAGAAAAAGATATAGCCCTTGATATTACTAAGCGTGTTGGCCTGCTTTTAGAAAAAAACACAAAGTTAAAGGTAATCTATACACGTGAAGAAGATATTTTTATTCCACTTTGGAAAAGAACAAAAATTGCAAACGAATCAAACGGAAAAGTCTTTTTAAGTATTCATTTAAATGGCAGTCCAAATAAGTCAGCTTATGGTTTTGAAACCTATTTACTTCGCCCAGGAAAAACAGAAGACGCTATAGAGGTTGCGTCGCGCGAAAACGAAGTGATTCAATTTGAAGAAAGGACTGATAATAAGTATAAAGATTTGTCTGGTGAAAACCTAATTATGGCAACTATGGCACAAAGCATCTTTATGCGGGAGAGCGAAGAGCTTGCTGCTATGATACAAGAGGAGATGGCTAAAAAAATTAAATCAAAGAACAGAGGTGTTAAGCAGGCTGGTTTTCACGTTTTAATCGGTGCAAGTATGCCAAATATTTTGATTGAAGCAGGCTATTTAACGAATAGAAATGAAGAGAAAAACCTAAGAAATGCTAAATATAGACAAGTAATTGCAAACTGTATATATAAAGCAGTAGTTAAATTTAGATATTCTCGTGAACAATATTTAACAGAAAACTAGCGTACAAACCTTTTTGAAATTTTAAACAGAGACCAAATAATAGATAAATTATCATATTTATATAGCCTTCAAAGACTTGGAATAAAAGTAGGCCTAGATCATACTTTAGATCTTTTAGAGCGATGTGGTAATCCGCATAAAAAATTAAAAGTTATCCATATTGCAGGAACAAACGGAAAAGGCTCTACCTCTGCAATGGTAGCGTCTATTTTAAAGTCAGCGGGTTATAATACTGGGCTTTATACGTCACCTCATCTTATTAGGTTTAATGAAAGAATTACTGTAAACAATAAGTGTATTTCTGATGATGAAATAACCTCATTTATTGATTTATATAAAAAAGATATTGATCAAATATCTTCGACGTTTTTTGAAACAACAACCGCCATGGCATTTACATATTTTGCTAATAAAAAAGTAGATTTTGCTATAATTGAAGTAGGATTAGGGGGAAGACTAGATTCTACTAATGTTGTTACCCCTCAAATTACGGCAATAACTCCTATTTCTTTTGATCACAAAGATATTTTAGGAAATGATTTAAAATCAATTGCAAAAGAGAAAGCGGGTATAATTAAAAAAGGTATTCCGTTAGTCGTTGGCTTGCAGGAAAAAAACATTAATATTCTTCTTCATAAGATAGCAAAACAAAATAATTCACCAGTTATTGATACATTAAAAACTAAAGAAGTTAAGCTATCATCATTGGGTACTGAATTCAGTACTAAATGGGGAAGTTTTCTAACCCCTCTGCTTGGCAACCACCAAGCAGATAATGCTGCTACCGCTATTACAATTATTAAGTCAATTAAACCAGAAATTAAAACATTGGCTATACAAAAAGGATTGAAAGAAACTGTTTGGAGGGGACGACTTCAAAAGGTATCGATACCCATTCCTATTTACTACGATGTTGCACATAATTCAGCAGGAATTCACGCAATGATTAAAACAATAAAATTAGTATATAACAAGCTACCAAATATTGTTTTATGTCTTAAGGGAGATAAAGAGATTAAGTTAATAGCAAATGCGCTAAAAAATAATTATGAAAAATTGATTGTTACGGGTTCATCTGAATTGGAGCTGATGAAAGCAAAAGAATTATTTTTAGTTTTGGGTAAATATGGACTGCATGGCAATATTGAAAAGGAAAAAGACCCCACTAAAGCTTTTAATAAACTTATCCATCAAGTAGAAATAACAAATCAACCTGGTGTAATTATGGGCAGTCATTATATTGCAAAGGCAGTTTTTGATAAATTTGGCATTTTTATGTAAAATTGTGTAATATTACCATTAATTATTGATATACGTGTTTATAAAGACCCGGCATGACTCGGGCGTACTCCTCAAGAAATTTTCAAAGTTAGTTCAATTATTTAATTAAGGTTATTTTTTATGAATGTTAGTGAATTACAAAAATTAAGAATTAAAGAGCTCGCCGAGCTCGCTTCAAAGCTTGAAATTGAAAGCTATTCTGGAATGAATAGGCAAGAGCTTGTTGTAAAAATTATAGAAGCGCAAATTGAAAAAGATGGCGGAGTTACCGCAACAGGCGTTTTAGAGGTACTTAATGAAGGGTATGGTTTTTTAAGAAGCCCAAATTTTAATTATTTACCAGGGCCAGATGATATATATGTGAGCCCATCGCAAATTAAGCGCTTTGGATTAAGAACAGGTCACGAGGTATCGGGCCAAATAAGACCCCCAAAGTCAAAAGAAAGATTTTATGCACTTCTTAAGGTCGAAGAAATAAATGGAAAAGATCCAGCGGAGCTAAGAAAAGCCATACTTTTTGATAACCTAACACCACTTTATCCTGATCAAAAATTAAACCTAGAAGTTAATCCGAAAGATTTATCTACTAGAGTAATGGATATGATTTCTCCCGTTGGAAAGGGACAGCGAGGCCTCTTAGTTGCGCAACCCAAAACGGGTAAAACTGTGTTAATGCAAAAAGTTGCTAATGCGATATCTCAAAATCACCCTGAAGTGAAAATGATAATACTTTTGATTGACGAAAGACCCGAAGAGGT
>Ga0209425_10006486_pt1 | contig 11208 bp, 10 predicted proteins | sample COG_05_FD_184749 | JGI IMG/M metagenome (GOLD analysis project Ga0209425, IMG submission 184749) | Pelagic Microbial community sample from North Sea - COGITO 998_met_05 (SPAdes) (version 2) | ecosystem: Environmental > Aquatic > Marine > Neritic zone/Coastal water | place: Helgoland, sampling... | reverse complement strand
TGGTGAGGTTGTAGTTGTAGGTGGTGTAAGACGTTCTGCTCTTATCTCTTTATCTAACTTAGGCGATGACCAAATGAGACATGCTAAGTCAGGTCAATGGTGGGAGAATGAAGGGCAAAGAGCATTAGCTAATAACTCTGTAGCATTTAAAGGTAAGCCTGAGATGGGTACATTCATGCGAGAGTGGACATCTTTATATGAATCTAAGTCAGGTGAACGTGGTATATTTAATAGACAAGCAGCTAAAGTCAAAGCACAAGAGAATGGTAGGAGAGATGCTGACCACTACTTTGGATGCAATCCTTGTAGTGAGATTATACTTAGACCTTATCAGTTCTGTAATCTTACTGAAGTTGTATGTAGAGCCACAGATGACTTAGCATCTTTAACAGAGAAGGTACGTATGGCTACTATACTAGGTACATTTCAATCTACTCTTACTAACTTTAAGTATCTACGTAAGATATGGAAAGATAATACAGAGGAAGAGAGACTATTAGGAGTTTCCCTAACAGGTATCTTGGATACAAATATATGGACAGAAGAAATACTTACTATGCTAAGAGAAGTAGCAGTAGAAACTAATAAAAAGATGGCTAAAGACTTAGGTATACCACAGTCAACTGCTATTACTTGTGTAAAGCCAAGTGGTACAGTTAGTCAATTAGTTGACAGTGCATCAGGGATTCATGCTAGACACAATGACTACTATATCAGAACTGTACGTGGTGATAACAAAGACCCATTAACACAGTTTATGAAACAGAGTGGTATACCAAGTGAGCCTTGTGTTATGAAACCTGATAGCACTACTGTTTTTAGTTTTCCTATGAAGTCACCTGAAGGTGCAGTCACTAGAACGCAGATGTCTGCTATTGAACAGCTAGAGTATTGGCTTATGTTTCAAAGACATTGGTGTGAGCACAAGCCTTCTGTTACTGTGTCTGTCAAGGAAGATGAATGGATGGATGTAGGAGCATGGGTATACAAGAACTTTGATGAAGTATCAGGTATATCTTTTTTACCATTCAGTGACCATACGTATGCTCAAGCACCATACCAAGATATAGAAAGAGAAGAATATTTAGAGTTGAAACAGATAATGCCCAAGTCTATTGATTGGTCAAAGTTAGCAGACTTTGAAAAAGAAGACACTACTTCAGGTGGAAGAGAGTTAGCTTGTACAGCAGATGCCTGTGAAGTAGTTGACTTGACAGCTAATTAATGTTAGAATCAGCAGAACTATTATGGTGGCAATGGTGGTTACTTATCGCTATTTCCATTAACACTACAATAAACTTAATCGTGTTCTTTAAAGGTAGGAAGCTACATATTAGAGAATTTTTACATTTAAAACCAAAAAGAAAGGCTAAATAATGAGAGACATGATATTAAACGCAATAAAAACTAAGATGATAGGGCAGATGAATGCTCATATAGCTAACGCAGAGGTTATGTTAAATAACCCTGTGGGAGCAAGAGACAGGGCAACTGTAATAGATACTATTGAGAAAGAACTGTCTGCTTTAGAACATCTTGATGGAAGACTTAACGTACTAACTAAATACTTTGAAAGGAGTAATGAGAATGCAATTGAAAGTAAACAAGAGAAAGAGAAACCCAAATCTAAGTAAGTATGATGCACCTCTAAAGATACAGTTTACTAGAGGTATATCAGACTTCAAGAGAGGCAAAGTTATTAATCCATACCATAGTAATACCATGCAAGCACGTGAATGGCTTAGAGGTTTTAACACCTCATATTATCAAAGATTAGAAAGGGTCAAACGAGATGAAGCTAGAAGAGGAAGCGAAAAAATTCATGCAGGATAAGTTAGTAATAGAAGAAGTAATGACTGCTGAGTTTTATGAAATGAAAGCAGGACAGACAGCCATATTCCCTAAATACAAAGCCCTAGAGTATCTAGCTCTAGGGTTAACGAGTGAAGCAGGAGAAGTAGCAGGTAAGGTAAAGAAACTTATACGTGATGGCGAGGATATGGAAGGCTTTGAATTAAAGAAGATAGCCATAGCATCAGAGATAGGTGACGTACTTTGGTACTGTGCTATGATGGCTAAAGAGGTAGGTGTTCCTTTGAATGATATTATGAAAGAGAACTTGAAGAAGTTACACGGAAGAAAGGTACGTGGAACATTACATGGGTCAGGGGATAATCGTTAATCAGATTGAGTTGGTAGTTCCTGTTGGTTTTTATAACCTTTAAGCAAGTGGTCAGGTAATTCATTCCAATACTTTATCTCTCTTCTATCTTTGAAATAATTTAAACCTGACTTCTTAAAGAGTTCAGGACCATGACTATCTAAAACCGTAGCCTTACCATACTCACGAGAAGCTGATTTTATTTGGTCAATCATCTGTTTCTTTTCAGGTGGTCTTGCACGTTTATATGCTTCAGTTTGTATTAACTGCAGACCATACTGATGAAACTGAGCACCTGTATAACCTTCCAATATAGAGTATTGCTCTAAATCTAATTCAACTCTAGTTCCACCAAATCCTTCTAATGACATCTTTCTTGATGGTCTACTGTGAGCATACTCCATTTTAACTAGCTCTTTAGCGAAAGGGTCATCCTTTAATGAGTATTCTCTAGTTATACTACCAATGACCTCTACAACATCATTGGCAAGACCTTGTTCACCATACTGTTCTAAGTACATAAGTCTACCAAACATATCATATCGGATTGGCAAGTCTCTTCTTATAAAAGGCATTGCATCTTTAATAACATCTAGTGCATTATAAGTATCCCTTATAAATGGGTCACTAGTTCTGCCATATGACCTTAATATGTTAGGTGTTGCAGCTCTAGCAGCCTGACTAGAAAACTTATTTAGTATGTATTCAAATGTGCCTGTACCTGACTCAAAGGCTTGGGTGAATTGTGTCATGTCTTTAGATAATTGAACAAGACCTGTTAACATAGCCTTGTCACCCATATTTGCTATCGCTGATGCTACAGTCATCTTTGAAGCAGTTGCTAAATACTTCTCCATATCAGCATATTTATCTGTATCTTTTATCTCACCCATTCTTTGATATATCATATATAAATCAGCACCAAAACCTATTGGCGTAGCAAATGGGTCAAAGCGATTATATGTGTATGTTTTATTACCTATAGTTACAGATTTATCTTGATATCCTAATCCTTGTGTTTTAACCATATCAAGTTTGTATCCATCACCTGTTCCTGAAACAACACCTTGAGAAGCTAGATAAGAACCTAGTCCTATAACACCTGAACCTGCTACTATTCTAGCGATAGCTTCATCTGCCTCTGCTCCACCCTTTTTAATAGCTCTACGCACCACAGGATTAGCTAAAGCAAAAAATGAATTAGTTAAAGAATAACCTGCAAGATTGAGTGGTGTTCTAACGAAAGGTAAATAAGTTGATGCGATGTTACCTAAAACAGGAACACGTTTAATCTTAGCAAACCCTGCCGCTATTTTATTATCTTTGGTAAATGTTACTCTCGCAGCATCTTCTAGTGCAGCCTTTTCTAAATCAGCAGGTTTCTTCTTAATTATATCTGCAACAAATTCACTATGCTCTTTAGTACCAACTACTAAACCTTTTTTAGCGGCACCCCTGTATGCTTGTTGATACACAAAAGATGATTTAGCAAGTGTCTTAAAAAAAGCATCTGTAGCTAATAATATAGCACCCGGAGTTCTTACAACACCACCTACTATTCTTCTGCCTATACCTCCACCTTTTCCTGAAGTTAAGCCTACAACGTCTTCATACTCACTTCTACTCATTCTTTTTAATTCAGGAGGCAAGTCACCATCACGTATAACTTTACCAAAGTTTTTAAATGCTTCAGCCATTGATATAGCAGAGCCTACGTTCCTAGCTACAGTTTCGCTAAAATATACTTTATCTTTTGGTTTTTTTATGAAGGGAGACCTGATAGCACCTACAATTGCTGCAGAAGGTGTCACTATAAGATTTTCATATAATTGTGTAGCTGCATTACCTACTGTATTAACGAGGTATGTGCTTGGTGAGGATAGGTAGTTGAAGTATATTAACTGATTTATTTTATCTGTATTAGTATCAGTGAACTTATCTTTCATTAATTTATTTAAGGTTTCATCGGTATTCTTTGATAAGTTTTGAGCAGCCTTACTGATTGCAGATATATCACCACCCAATACTGCTGCAGTTAATTCACTAATCTGTTTATTTCTTATATCATTATTACTGCCTACAGGGATATTGAATGCTTGCAATGTTCTACCTGCATTAGCTTTTAAGTTTAATAACTTTTCTTGTATAGCCCTATGTCGTACAACTGCCTTAGCTAATTGTCCTTGTGCTTGTGTTCCACCATTACCTGAAGCAACCAAGTCTGCTATAGATTTAACTTTGTCAGCAGATGCTATAAATAACATTCTCGCTGCAGTCGCATATTCAGGTGTGCTAGACTTACCTGCAGCCTTAAAAAACTCTTCAAAGTTATCTTCACCTAAGCCTAATTCTTTTGCTCTTTTAAGCGTTTCTTCATTAGAGGCTCTAGTTCCTGTAGCCTTTGCACCTAGTTTTATGTCTTTATTTGAAGCAAAGATATCATCAACCATATCTTCAACACCATCGTTGACAGTTTCAAATAATTCCTTACCTTCTTTATTTTGAAATTTTATTTTTAAGTTGGCACTACCTATATTAGCTTCATCAAACAATGGGTCAGGTAATAGTGCTTTTGAATTTCCTGTATTTTCTAATAAGTCTACAGTTTGATTGATAGCTTTTTCTTGTCCTACTGCTGTGTCTGTATCCTTAGCTATACTATTTCCTAATTCTTTACGTACAGGGTCTTTTGAACCTCTAAACATAATCTTAGCAGCTTTTATACCTATTTCAACAGGAAACGCAATAACAGCATCCTCAACAGCCATTTTAAATCTTGACTGTGCTTCTGTGTCTTCTGGGTTAGATTTAAGGTATTCAATTCCTTCGGCTATTCCCGGAACTTCCATAAGCTCAGGTATTTGAGCTAACAAGTCTGTCATCCTACCTTCATCGCCTGATGATACAAGCTGAGAACCACCTACAGCATCTAACACATTTACAGCAAACTTAGATTTAGGTCCTTTAGGGTCTTTAAATACTTTACCTACTTTAGGTATTTTAGTTAAAGCACCTACTCTAAGACCTCTAAATGCTACAGTGCCAACAACAAAACGTGTTAAGTCTCGTGCTATTTGACCTGCTATAGTTTCATTTTTATCTACATTGGGTAATTGTAGTGGGTCATCTGAAATGTATTCTTCTGTTTCTTCCTCTGTTCTTTTTTCTATTGTAGGAACAAAATCACTAAACTCTGTTTTACCATCATCGTCACCAAACTTTAAATAGTACGGAACTTTTTGAGCAAATGCATCAGTTAAATAATCTTGTAAATTGACCACACCTTGTGCTGCATCAATAGTACCACCTACTAATGCTTTAGCTGTTTCACCTAAAAATGTAGGCTCTTCTTCTTCCTCTAGTTTCTGTTCTTCTTCATAGGCAAGTCTCTCTTTAAGCTGAATGTTGTCGTTCATCTTTGCTATGGGGTCACGTGTTTCCATAGAATCTATTTTATCAATAATGTCATCAAGAAAAGTTCTAGGCTTCTCTTCTACTGCATCTATTTTTTCAAATATATTTTCAAAAGCCATTTACATACCTTCAGGCACTGGTATACCAAGAGATTTTGCTAAATTTTTAGCCTTCAATTTATCAGTCTGTGCAATTTTTAAAATATGTGCTTCAACTTTGGCTATAGCATCTTTATCGTTTTCTTCTATTCCTTTCTTAACTAATTTTTTTAACTCCGTCTCAGTCATTAAATTAGCACCACCTATATTATCTTTTCCCATAAGGTCTCCTAATCCAAATTGCTTTACAAAATTAGGATTTTTAGACCTTAGAATATCAACTCTTAAACCCTTTTTGTCTAGCACACCATCTTTGGTATTCTTGTCTATTAATAGCTCAAGTAACTTTTGGTCGGTTGTCATAGTTTTTTCAGTATCAAACTGCTTTCTAGCTTCTAATGGTATTGAACCCGGAAGTATAGAAATGTCGCCTCTATCTACACCTGTATCTAATGAGCCTACTCTAGAAGTAATCCCCTCTTGTATTCTTGTATCTATTTCAGGAGCTAATCCTAATGCACCTAGTAAACTACCTTTTGGTGCAGCCACGTTTAAATTACTATAATCTAATGATGGCTGATAAGATAGTTTATTAACTACGTCTTTCACAGTTAACTTATTTTCTTGAGCAAATTTAGTTGTGCCATCCCATAGTTGGTCAGTTTTACCTTTATAATCTGTGTCTAATGCGAGTTTAGCCATAGTTGAAGATAAACCTGCTTTGGCAATAGACGCAGCTTTAGGTAAACTAAACCCAACTCCTGTCAACATCTCTAACTCATCCTTTATTCTTTTTTTATCTTTCTTAATCTCTTCCTGTGTATCAAGAGCTTTGCTAACACCAATCTTAACAGTATCATCAACTATTTGATTAGTTCTAGCAACATCCTTATCTATTTCTTCTTTTGCAGTCGTAGCAAATCCTTCTACAAATCCACCCCAAAAACTCATTCTGCTCTCCTAGCCATTAAACCCATAGGCTCACTCTCTGTTTCAGTAGACTGTTCCTCAACATCACTTATTTCATCAGTATCTTTCTTTTCTAGTTCTTGTGTCATTTCCTCTAACACAGATGCTATCATTGTATCTTTTGTTTCCTCTGTATTATCTTTGTCCATGCCAGAATTGTACTTAATATCTGCCTTGTCAGCTATGAGCATAATCATTTCCATAAGCACAGGAATAACCAACATACCTGTATCAACACTATGCCTACCTTCCATAACACCTGCAAGCTGTATAGTATTAGCTAATGTTGTTACAGGAACACCTGATTCTAGAACACCAACTAGTTGTTTAACAAAAGAATCATCTTGCATCTTTATAAGATAATCTTGGACAACATCATCTACTTTGGCTAGTTTAGGTGGTGTTTGCCAAGGTCTAGCACCTAACTCATGTGTCATTCCCATTCCGGGTCTTGGTGCATCTAATCTAGGCTGTTCCATTACGTTGGTCCTCCAACTTCATTAATATTCTAGCTATTTTTATAGTCTCTTCATTTTCTTTTATATCGCTTTTTGGTTCAGTAGATGCTGAACGTCTTAGCATAATACCATCATTTTTAGTATTAGCACTAGCTTTATCAGAGCCTTGCTCTCTAAGCCTTGCTGCTAAAGATTTCATATTTCCATATAATTGTCTTGAAGGGTTTGTTAAGGGCATATTACTTTATCCATTAATTTTCTTATTTTATCTTTTATAAAAGGTTTATCTTTAATAAAATTAGCAAATGATTCACCATACTTTTTGTATAGCCATCTTAACCAAGAAGGTGCTTTATTAAGCATCCACTCTCTGAAATCTAACCATTTTAAGTCTTCAGTACCATAAACTTCTCTAGCTACCCAACACCATTTAGTTATAGCTGCAGCTCCTAGTGTAGCAACTAAACTTCCAACAGCAATACCTTTGCTCGTTGCGTTTGCTCTTTGTAATGCAGCTGCTTGTGTGTCAGCATTTATGTTAGCAATAGTCATGTCTTTTATTCGTTCAGCTTCACTTTCAGAACTCTTCCATGCCCATTCCATAGTATCAGAATAGAAGCTCCATAGATTATCATACTGAGCATTAGAGACATCTAACACAGCTTTTGCATTCAACTCGTTAGCACGATTAATAGCAGCAGTATCTGCAGTAGCTATTTCTCTTCTCCATACTGCATTGTTCTGTGCGATTGCTAGTTGATTTGTAGCATTGAATTGGTCACGTTGATTAGCTATTTCAGCATTGAATCTCTCTAATGTATTCAATTCACCTGCATTAAACTGATTCTGTGCATTGACTTGTGTAGCATTAAATTGTGACACTTGATTTGTTAAACTAGCCATAAATTGCTTTGTCTGATTATCAGATGTAGCATTGAACTGTGCTGCAGCATTAGTGGCAGCTTGGTCTGTTAAAATTGACTGATTGATTGCCTGTGCATTAAACATAGCAGTTTGCTGTTCATTAGTCAAGTTAGCCATTTCCATCTGCAAGAAATTCTGTGCATTTTGAACTGCAGCCTGTTGATTGTTACTTAGATTAGCCATATCTAATTGTGACAGTGCAGCTGCTTCAGCCATAACCATAGCTTGATTATTACTCAAGTTCTGCAAGTTCATAGTATTAGTTATACGACTATTCTCTAATGCTACTTGCTGTTCAGCATTAAAATTCATGTTAGCTATATCAGCTATCTTAGAAGCATTTTGAACTCTAGCTTGAAACTCTTGGTCAAACTCTTGACCTAAGAATGTTGCACGTTGCTGTGCAGCAAGCATAGCTCTCTGTTGTCTATTAGATAAGTTCTGTGATTCAAACTGTGCCTGTGTCTGTGCATCAGCCTGTGCTATTGGAAGGGCAGATTCTAACGCACCTTGTATAAGTGCTTGACCTGCAATACTAGATGCACCTAAACCTCTTTGTTGTAACTGAGCCTGAATACCTCTAAGTGCTCCTGCAGCCCAAGGAGGAGGGTTACTCATGTCAAAGTTAGCAGTTAACTGTGCTAGTTGTCCTTGTACAGTTGCTTTCTCAGAAGGGGTAGCAGTGGCAGCTTGAATTTGTTCTGTAAACTTAGATGCCTTTTCTGCATCTGCTACACCACTAATTAATTCACCATCTTGTATTTCTCTTTGAGTAGGGTTCTCCATTAATGTGGCATTACCTTGTGCCGCACTTAAATCGCCTACACTAGATGTTGTTTGTTGTGCAGCAGTAACTTTAGCTCTTGGGTCATTAGGGTCTGTTTGAGCAGCCTGATTTGCTTGCACTGCTGTCTGTATAGCAGGTGCAGATTGAGTTGCTTCCATTTTAGTGGCAGTAACTTGTTGGGCAGGGTCTGCTGTTTGTGTACCTGCAATAGTGGTGGTAGCTGTAGGAGCAGGTGCTAGTTGACCTGTGTTAGGGTCTATAAACTGACCATCTTCACGTTGAATGAGTTCAGGTTGAGTGACAGCACCTACAGGTATTGCACCTGTCTGTGCAAGTGTAGCTGCTACATCTTGTATGCCCGGCTGTGATGTATCCATAGGAGCAGAAGGTAGGTATCCCGGAGTTGTAGCTATAGGACTACCCTCTTGTACATTTAAAAAAGAATCCTTAATAGTTATACCTGAATCTTTGGCGTACTGCTTAAACTCTTCAGTAAAAGTTTTTCCATCTTCTCTGTAAAGAGGACCACTATATACGTTTTTCACATAGTCTAATACTTTATCAGACCTTTCTTTTAATCTTTTTGGAGAAGGGTTGTTACCTAAGTTTCTTTTAAGTTCCTTTGTCATAGTTTCAAAAGAAGGTTGTATTTTAGAGTTTTTAAATGTTCCTGTCTCAGGGAATCTTTCTACATTCTTTCTGTAGTCAGCATAAGGGTCTACAGGTGGAGTAGCATCAGAAGAACCATATGCAGGTACTTGACCCGGACCTTCACCTAATGTGGGTACATAGGCTTGTGTTTGTTTAGGTTGAGGTTGTCTTGGGTCAATTGGAAGAAAATCATCAATTGGAAACATACCACCATCATCTTCACCTACAGCCATAGTTTTTGCAATAGGTAGTTGCGTAGGTGGCACTGTCTCACCTTCTTCACCCTGTGCTTCTGTTGTAACTTGTGGTGGTCTGTCAAATATAGGAGGTCCAAAAGGATTGTTTGGGTCAAAGTTAGGGTCTTCTTCACCGTATGCCATAGTTGTTGCGATAGCACCACCACTACCATCCTCACCGAAAGCTCTAGTTGCTGCTATAGGTCTAGCTATAGCATCAGCCATATTACCATCTTCTCCAACAGCTTGTGTCATAATATTTATAGGTTTAGTTCCATATGCTCTATCAGTTTCTTGACGTGGTGCTTCTGGTAGCCTTTGTAACGTAGCTGCAGGGTTTCCTGTAGGCATAGCACTTTGAAATTGTTTAGCATTACCTGCTACATACTTATCATTATTAAGCGTAAACAATGATGGATTGTTAGACATGCCACCTACTTGCATCTTACGTACAGTACCACCCTGTGCCATCTGTACAGCACGTTGATTGTACATATTCATCATGTTTTGTTTGTCAGGGTTCTGTTGTAAGTAACTGTCAAAGCCTTCTAAGCTACCTGTATAACCCATACTGTTAGCTATCTTTTGTAATCCTTGTGGCTTAAAGCCTTTAAACATTGCCATATTATTTTACCTATATATTGTTAAGTTCGTATCTTATTGCTTCAGCTAATTTGCCTTGCACTTCTATATCAAAAGCTACAAACATAGGACCTGTATTTGTTTCTAAATACCACAGTCCTTCTTCATCTTCCATAAAATCACTAGCACCAAAGTTTAAGTTTAATCTGTTCATTAAATGCTTTACTTTTTCTACAGTAACATCATCTATTTCTGTTACGACAACCTTACTCTCAGGGTCATCTCGGTAATCTAGTTTATCTGTTACTACTTCAAAAGCAAAATGTTTATCGTTGACAACATATAATCTTTTATTTTTACCTGTTATCTTTTGTTGTATAATACAAGGATAAACAGCTTCATTACCTTCTAGTGTATGTTGTCCACCTGTCACAGGTTTGATTATTGTATTCTGTTTAGTGCTTTTCTCTGTTACTTCTGTGTAAGGTATTTTTAAACCTAACTGTTTAGCTATGATTAAATTATTTAACTTTCTTACTTCTTGATAACGATAATCTTTATTGTATGTAGTTACTTTGTGACATTGTATATAATTACTTAATATGTGAAAGTTTGTGTATTTTTTATATGTGCTTTCTTCAAATACATTGTTTCTCATATAGATAGCAGTTAAATCCGTTACAGGCTTATCTTCTATATACAATACATCTTCTGTTATATTCCATTCTATGTTAGCGTCTTGGTCTATAAACTTATCAAAAAGAGGATGTAGTGCTTTTACATTTGGGTCACTCAATTGACCAAATAAATATGTTGACATACACCTACTTCATCACTATTGCAACAACCAAAGCTACCACACCAAGTGTACCCACCATAGACATAGCTTCTATTCGCCACATTCTTTTGTCTAAAGCACATAACTTAT
>Ga0209425_10006485_pt1 | contig 11211 bp, 9 predicted proteins | sample COG_05_FD_184749 | JGI IMG/M metagenome (GOLD analysis project Ga0209425, IMG submission 184749) | Pelagic Microbial community sample from North Sea - COGITO 998_met_05 (SPAdes) (version 2) | ecosystem: Environmental > Aquatic > Marine > Neritic zone/Coastal water | place: Helgoland, sampling... | reverse complement strand
GACTTTGGATAATTAACTCGCCACCGTGAGCCTGCGCGATGAGACGACATAGGTAGAGGCCTAGGCCGAAGCCGCCAGTATTTCGCTGTCTCGAGCTGTCCGCGCGGTAGAAGGGTTCACTGACCTGTGACAAGTGTTCTGCTGCGATGCCTTCGCCGCTATCTTCAACCCCTAGATGGACAAAATCACTGTTAAAGTTAACCCGCACGGTAATCGGATTGCCTTCGCCATGTCGTATGGCGTTGTTGACTAGGTTAGTAATAAGTAAGCGAACACGGAGATTATCTATAACAACCTCGCGATCCTCAGTGGGTAGTTCTAGCTCTACCCCACCTGGGTAACTCTCGAATTGTTCACAGACTCCTTCAACGAAGGCGGCAATCGGGGTAGGCTCGGCAGAGAGTACGGCATGTTCTTCGTTGAGCCGCTCGGCTTCAATAAGATCGGTGATTAGTTGTTCAATCTCCAGAATGTCTTCCTTTAGCTGATCTTTCTCGTTGCTTTGCGGCATGAACTCAAGTCGTAGTTTTGCTTTAGTTATGGGAGTGCGCAGCTCGTGACTAATAGCCAGGAGCAGCTGACGTTTAGCTTCTAACATCGATTGTAGCGAATCCGCCATGTGGTTGATGCTATCGGTTAACTCGCCGAGTTCATCTTGTCGATTGCTCTTTACGCGAAAATTTAGGTCGCCAAGACGAATTCGTTCGGCGCCTTTTCTGAGTAGGCGTACAGGGTCGAGCAATTTATTGACCATGAAGTAGTTTAGGAATAAGACAATACTAGCCAATGCTACACCGGTATACAGAACGACATAGTTCGCATTATTGTTGTTTAGAGATCGTTGGTACAAATAGAAGTCATAGCCGCCACGTTGAACCATAATAATGTCTTCACTGTTAATCGAGCGGACCTCGGCGCTCGACGTTAGGGTTCGGTTGAAAACAGATTGTTCGACTGGGAGTCGGTATTCATTGTCGGAACTCCACCGCATGATTGGGTTGTTGATCGCGATGCTCCAATCCAATTCCTCAGCAAGACGAATCGCATTATTCAGGTTTGGAGGCGTGCCTATGTCTTCGATGATCGATTCGATGTTGCGCGTAAAAAAATCGGGGATAGCATCGATCGTGTTGTTGTTCTGACTAAAAGTACGCAAGGAGATAGAGAAGATGGTGAAGAACAGGGTTATGGTGATGCCAAATATAAAGAGCAGGCGAACAAAAAGCGAACGCCTAACTACTTGAACCAATGTGCTCATATTTGCTCGCCGACAAAAGTATAACCGCGTCCCCAAACGGTCTTAATAAACCGAGGAGTTTTCGAGGTGTCATTTAACTTGTGTCGCAAGCGACTTACCAAGGTGTCTACGGCTCGAGAAAAAAGTTCGGCATCTATACCGCGCAAGCGATTCATAAGTTCGTCACGGGTAAATGTCTTATTGGGGAATTGCATAAAAAGTATGAGCAGTTCATATTCCATAGTGGTGAGATCGAGCACTTCAGAATCAAGTTTAACTTCCCGACGCAAAGAATCGACCTCGAGGCCATTGATATTCTTTATGTCGCGCAAGCAGTTGTCATCGCTACTGCGGCGAAGAATATTGTGAATCCTAGCGACGAGCTCTCGCGGCTCAAAGGGTTTGGGTAGATAGTCATCTGCGCCGAGTTCAAGCCCAACAATCCGGTCTGTTACTCCGGCGTGTGCGGTTAACATCAGAATCGGCAACTGGCCAAAAATGGAAGATTTGGCTCGAATCTCTCTGCAGATCTCAAACCCGTCTTTCTCGGGTAGCATCACATCGAGTATGAGCAGATCGGGCTTTATCTTCTTTAATAATTCAAAACCCTTGCTCGGTGTCAATGCGACGTGAGCCTGCATGTCATATCTCTCTAGATACTGAGTGAGCAGCTCGCCTAATTTCTCATCGTCATCAATGATTAGTATTTGTTTCATTACTGCTTTCGCCTTGATTTGGCCACTGGAGTAGAGAGGCAGGCTTCAATAGTACGAATATGAGAACCTTCGATCAAGTCTACAACTGAATCGAATTCGTTCAAAGCCTCAAATTCGTGCAACACAGCCATCTGGGCGATGCTACCGGTGTCCAGAGGCACAAGAATAAAGCGAAACTAGTGTATTATGTGCCGCTTCGCTTTTTCGTAGGACTTAAGCGCAATGATTTCTCTAAACAACATAATGCTGATGCGTGGCAATCAAATTCTGCTGCGCCATGTCTCTTTGGTTATCCACAAGGGGCAACGAACGGGCATTATTGGCCGCAACGGCTGCGGCAAGACCAGCCTATTCCGAGCCCTGAGTGGCGATATTCCTCTGGAAGAAGGCGAGATCGAGATGCCGAACGGGCTACGTCGCTCTTCGATGGCTCAGGAGACGCCAGGCAGCGACCGTAGTGCGCTCGATTTCGTGTTGGATGCGCATGTTGAGTTTCGCCAACTTGAGGATGCGATCAAACAGGCCGAAATCAGTGGCAACGATCTGGCGCTAGCCGAGTCTTTCGGTAAGCTGGAGGAGATCGATGGCTACGACATTAGCCACCGTGCGGAGAGGCTCCTTTCCGGCTTAGGCTTTGCTGTCGATGAATTCACAAGACCTGTCAGTAATTTTTCTGGAGGTTGGCGTGTGCGCCTAAACCTCGCCGCCGCGTTGATGTGCCCATCAGACCTGCTGATGCTGGATGAGCCCACCAACCATTTAGACTTAGAGGCGACGGTCTGGCTGGAACAGTGGCTGCAGAGCTATCAGGGCACGATCCTGTTGATCTCTCACGATAGGACGTTCTTGGATTCGGTGATCAACAATGTCATTAGTTTTGATAACGGTGGTCTGGATTCATACAAGGGCAACTACAGTTCCTACGAAAGACAGCGTGCCGAGCGGATGGCGCTGCAACAAGCGCTATTCGAGAAGCAGCAGAGAAGAAAATCGGAAATTCAAAACTTCGTGCGCCGCTTCAGTGCCAAAGCTACAAAAGCGAAACAGGCACAGAGTCGGCTGAAAGAGCTGCACCGAATGGAAGAGATTGCTCCGGCACATGTTGACTCACCATTTCGTTTCAAGTTTCCAGAGCTGGATGATCCATCGAGCTACCTTATACAGATGGATTCGTTGACGATTGGCTTCGACAAGCCGCTCGTCGACAAGATTGAGCTCAGTGTTCGCTCTGAATCACGTTTTGGATTGTTGGGATTCAACGGCAGCGGCAAGTCGACATTGTTAAAAATTCTTTCCGGGCAGATGCAGCAACTTGATGGCGACATCATTCGCTCGAAGAAGTTGAAGATTGGGTATTTCGCGCAACACCAAGTTGATGAGCTAGACCAGCAGGCTACTCCTATAGAGCTTATTCAGAAAGAAGAGGGCTACGCCACCGAGCAGCAGATAAGAGATTACCTTGGCGGATTTGATTTCCGCGGTACTCGGGTCAGCGAGACGATTAAGAATTTCTCCGGCGGAGAGAAGGCGCGTCTCGCTTTGGCAAAAGTTGCTTGGCAGAAACCGAACTTGCTCTTACTCGATGAGCCTACGAATCATCTAGATCTTGAAATGTGTCACGCGCTCACCGTCGCGTTACAGCAGTATCAGGGAGCGATGGTCGTTGTCTCACACGACCGTCATCTACTAGTTAATACAGTGGACGAGTTCTATTCGATTCACAAAGGCGTATTTGCTGAATTCAAAGGCGACCTCAAAGACTATGAAAAGTGGCTGAGCACACAGACGTTCTCTGGTTTTGAGGAGGATGTGCCAGAAGAGACAGTGCAGCCAAAGCAGAAACTAGCTAAGAAAGAGAAGCGTCAGCAGGCTGCAGATCTACGTGAGAAGCTGGCGCCACTTAGCAAACAAGAAAAGCGGCTAGAGGCCCAGATCGAAAAAATTCAGGCCTCGCTAAACAAGATCGAATCCTCTCTTGCTGATGAGGGCATGTACCTCGACGAGAACAAGAATAAACTGAACAAGCTGATTCAAGAGCAGGGAGCACTTAAGTCGAAACTCGTGAGTATCGAGGAAGAGTGGCTGGAAATTCAGGAAGAAATCGCCAACTACAGTTAACGTTTCGAGATATCCGTCTTCGCCGCTGCTACTGCCGACAATACCTGATTTGGCGCAGTGCCGCCGATATGATCGCGCGCAGAGATCGATCCTTCTAGCGTCAATACGTCGAAGACATCTTCGTTGATGAGGTTGGAGAATTCCTCTAGTTCGGCTAGCGAGAGCTCCGCCAGATCCTTCTTCTGTTCGATACCGAAGGCCACTGACTTGCCGACTACTTCATGAGCATCGCGAAAGGGCATCCCCTTCTTCACTAGATAATCTGCCAAATCGGTTGCTGTAGCGTAACCCTGTTTCGCCGCAGCATACATCTCTTCTTTGTTGCAGCTTACGGCCGGCATCATCTCGCTATAGGCAAATAGGCAGTCCTTCACAGTGTCGATGAGATCGAACAACGGCTCCTTGTCTTCCTGATTGTCTTTGTTATAAGCAAGTGGCTGTGACTTCATTAGCGTGAGTAGCGAAACTAGATGTCCGTGTACGCGGCCGGTCTTGCCCCGAACTAATTCCGGCACATCTGGGTTTTTCTTTTGCGGCATGATCGATGAGCCAGTGCAGAATCTATCAGGTAGTTCGATGAAGTTGAATTGTGCCGAGGTCCATAGTACGAGCTCCTCTGAGAATCGAGAGAGGTGCGTCATTACTATGCTGGCAAAGGACGCCAGTTCAATAGCAAAGTCTCGATCGCTAACGGAGTCTAGGGAGTTTCTAGTTGGCGCATCGAAACCGAGCTGCTCGGCCGTAAAATACCTATCGATAGGATAAGTGGTTCCTGCTAAGGCTGCAGCGCCTAAAGGTGACACGTTCACTCTTTTGCGGCAATCGAGCAGTCGAGCATAATCTCTATCTAGCATCTCATACCAAGCCATCATATGGTGGCCGAAGCTAACTGGCTGTGCAGTCTGAAGATGAGTAAAGCCAGGCATGATCGTGGTCGCCTCCTTCTCGGCGATACCAAGCAGGGCCGATTGAAGACTCGTAATCAATTTCGCGATCTGATCGATCTCGCCGCGTACATACAATCGAATATCAGTAGCAACCTGATCATTTCGCGATCGACCCGTATGCAGTTTTTTGCCTACGTCACCGATGCGGGAGGTTAGTGCTGCTTCAATGTTCATGTGAACATCTTCTAGCGCGACAGACCATTCAAACTTGTCGTCAGTAATGTCCTGACGAATTGATTCTAGCCCATCGAGGATTTTCGATACTTCCGCTGCCGTTAAAATTCCCGCCTTGACCAACATCTTGGCATGGGCAACCGAGCCGTCGATATCTTGCTGGAACAAGCGACGATCAAAATCTACCGAGGCGGTAAATCTTTGTACGAAAACGTCTGTTGGTTCAGTAAACCTGCCGCCCCAGAGTCTGTTTTGATCTTTGTTCTTACTCATAACTTGGGTTCACGCTGTAAGGTTGTGGGTTATAAAAAAGCGACCTAACTTGTAGAGTCTATTCACTTGTCGATAGCTTCGCTGTTACTTCTATCTCGATCTTCATTTTCTCGTCGAGCAAGCCAGCTTCAAACACTGTTGCCGCAGGGAGGACTGCACCAAGGTACTTCTGAAATACTGGCCAGCAGGGCTCGAAATCGGCTTTGTTAGGGAGGATATAGCGTATGCGAACGATCCCAGATAAATCACTACCTGCCGATTTAAGAACTTGCTCAATATTTTTCAGGCACTGATCCGCCTGCTCGATGACACTCTCGGAAATCGTCATTGTCGTGTAGTTGTAGCCGGTCGTTCCGGACACAAACACGAAATCACCGTCAACTACTGCTCGGGAGTAGCCAATCTTACTCTCAAACTCTGAACCGCTGGAAATTAGTTGTCTACTCATCTGAACTCTCACTATGGTCTCTAGTTAATCTGTACTTGGCATACAACAGTTGTAGCGGTGCTGTATTCGCAGGGGCTGCATTATAGCAGGATCGGTAAAGGCTTGAACCGAGTTGCAACTCCTTGCAAAACCAGCAATTTCGGACAAATCGCAACATATACCGTAAAATGCCCCTTACCCCTTCATGAAATAAAAGATAAAGAGCAGTACGCCATGCCAAGCAAAACCCTTCGAATTGCCACCCGTAAAAGCCCCCTTGCCCTATGGCAGGCTCACTACGTAAAGGCGGCATTGGAAAAGGCCCACGGCGACTTAAATGTTGAATTGCTCGCTATGAGTACCCGCGGCGACAAGATACTAGACACACCATTAGCCAAGGTGGGAGGCAAGGGTCTTTTCGTTAAGGAGCTTGAGCATGCGATGTTGGAAGACAGGGCAGACATAGCGGTGCATTCGATGAAGGACGTGCCGATGGAATTCCCTGAAGGTCTCGATCTAGCGGTCATCTGCGAGCGGGAAGACCCGGCCGATGCATTCGTCTCAAATAATTATCGCAAACTGGCAGACCTACCCCAGGGTGCAACGGTAGGCACCTCGAGCTTTCGTCGCCAGTGCCAGCTGCGGGAACTACGTCCAGACTTAAAGATCACCGATTTGCGCGGCAACGTGGGAACACGGCTGTCGAAGTTAGATGCAGGTGGATACGACGCGATCATTCTTGCAGCAGCTGGCTTAAAGCGTTTGGAGCTGGAAGGGCGTATTCGCGAGAGCCTTTCTTTCGAGGATTCTCTTCCTGCCGGTGGCCAGGGAGCGGTCGGCATCGAATGCCGAACCAGCGACACCGAAACACTGCAACTGCTCAATTGCCTCCACGATGCCGATACGGCATGCAGGGTAGTTGCCGAGCGGGCGGTAAATGCACGTCTACAAGGCGGCTGTCAGGTGCCGATCGCGAGCTTCGCCGAGCTCTATGGCGAGGAATTGCATCTGCGCGCCTTAGTTGGAAACTTGGAGGGGACGCAGATAATTCGCAGTGAGATTCGAGGAGGCCGTCATCAGGCGGAACAGCTAGGCCTTACTGTTGCCGAAGATCTTTTGTCTCTGGGAGCGGAAGAAATACTTAGCGCCTTGCGAGACCAAATAGAAGAGTAAGAAATAGTTAAGTGTAGGCATATTTGATGAACCCTAATTCCCTATCTGGGCTAACTGTTCTAATTACCCGCCCCTCGAATCAAGTCGAGAGTATGCGCCGAGCAATCGAGTCTGAAGGGGCTAAAGTTCTCTCTCTACCCCTCATCGAAATTAAAGCTCTGAATGATGCACAAGCCATTCAAGATCTAAAAGATAAAATTCTACAGCTAGACAGCTATCAAGCGCTAATTTTTGTAAGCAATAACGCGGTGAGCTTTGGCGGCGAGGTCATTAATAATTATTGGCCACAGTTTCCCCTCGGTGTCGATGCTATAGCTGTTGGGCCTACGACGGCGGAGGCTGCTTCAGAGCAATTCGCCTGCGAAGTCACTCAGCCAAGTAACGGCATGACCAGCGAAGACATACTGCGCCTGCCTCAATTGCAAGATGTTAACGGGCAGAAGATTGGCATTGTGCGCGGACAGGGAGGTCGAGAACTATTGGCTGACACGCTGCGTGAGCGCGGCGCCATTGTCGATTATCTCGAGGCCTATAGCCGTTCTCCAATAGATTACACAAGCGCAAACTTCTGCAATAGATTGTTCGAGGCCGGTGTTAATGTTCTAACGGTAAGCAGCGGTGAATCACTGGATAGACTGACGCATCTATTGGCTGGTAATGGAAAGATGCTGCAGCAGTTGATGCTAGTAGTCCCCTCAGAAAGAGTAGGTAGGCAGGCGGAAAATTCTGGATACCAGCAGGTGCACAACGCCAGCGGCGCCGATCCACTAAGTTTTGTTAGCGCGCTGGGTGAACTCGGCATTAATCAAGAGTAAGCTATACCCAAGATCACGACTTAGAAGGCAGTACAGTGACAGAGCAGTCAGAAACACCTAAAATTCTGGACGAGATATCTAAAAGCAACACCGCCAAGGTCGGTAGCCGCAGGACTCGAAAACAGCAGACGGTAAGGCGGCGGTTTGCAGTAGTCACCACCTTCCTATTACCCATTGTTGCTGGCGTGTTGTTCCTCGCCTATCAGCAACTTTCACTGCAATCTAAGTTGGCCGAATTTGAGCTCGAAAATCAGCGACTGAAGCAGAGCCTAGCCACACAGGGCATCCAGCTGGGACAGATCGAGCAGGCACAGCGTGTCGCTTCCGAGCCAATCGAATTCGATGATTCTTCTGTGCGAGAGCTGGAATTGGCACTATCTGGGAAAATCGATAGTCACGCGGCACAACTTGCGGATCTTCAGGCCGCACAATCGCTGACGAACAATGCGACAGATCGAGCCTGGAAAATTCTTGAGGGACAATATCTAATCAATATAGCCAATCAGAAATTAAGGCTGGAAGGCGACGTGGTTACTGCAATCTCCCAATTAGAGATTGCAGATCAGGCACTCGTTGATTCTGCTAGTTCGAGTGTGTTTGCTGTGCGACAGGCGATCGCAGGGGATCTACAAAAGCTAAGAAATATCGAGGTCCTCGATCGTGAAGGTATCTATCTGCGCTTGGACAGCCTGCTTGCAGAATTGGAGAACATCGATCCGCTCAATAGCATGCGCACAGAATTTGAGAATCGGCGCAACGCTGACTCGCAGCCATTGCAATCAGGTAGCGATGCGAACAACTTCTTAGATTCCAGTTTCGAGTTTCTAGGTTCCATATTTGTCTGGCGCGAATGGGAAGAAACGCCGCAAGCCATGTTGGCTCCCGGACAGGATGATCTCATTAAGCAGAACTTACGGCTTATGCTCGAGCAGGCACAGCTCGCTCTGTTGATGCGCGACAACAGCTTGTATCAGCAAGCTATGGCAAAGAGTCAGGATTGGTTTCAACGCTTTGCCGTTACCGATTCACTTCAAGGGCAAATTTTGACGGATGAGATAAATCAACTTCGTGCAATTGACATTAATCCGTTGTTGCCCGCCTTGAGTCAATCCCTGGCACTAATCAATCAGCTCGCAGCAAGCCAACGATAGATTAGTCTATGATCAAGTTATACCTCTTTAGTCTTCTCTCAATCGTTCTGGCGCTTCTGGTCAGTCTTAATCTTGGATTTCCTGGCGACCCCGGCTACCTGTTAATTGCTTTCGGTAGTACTACTTTTGAGACCAGTTTGTTTGCCCTGCTCGTCGCCTTTATCGTTCTCTATGTTGTCATTAAACTACTTCTTATTGTGCTTCGCTGGATTAATCCCTGGCAACTTATTCGCTTTGGGAGAAATTACAAACAAAACCTGCGGGCAAATAGTAGAAGCAAGACTATTGAGGGTTTGCTGTATTTCACTCGAGGAAGCTGGGAATCAAGCTACAACTTGCTTAAGAAAGGCATGAAGGATTCCGATGCGAGTGTCGTTAATTATCTCGCCGCGGCTTATGCGGCGCATCAGCAGGGGAATAAAGAGGTATGGATGAATTGTTTGGAGACTGCCGAGGAAAAATACCCTGCGGCACGTTCTACTATCGATTCACTGAAGGCGCAACTCCTGTTCAAGTCCAATCAGCTGGAACAGTGCGTGGCTGTATTACAACAGATGAAAATCAGGTCACTGAACGATGCGTCTCTGCTACAACTTTTGAAAGAAGTCTATCTGAAGCTCAACGATTGGGAGCAACTAGAAAAATTGTTGCCGGCTCTAGAGAAGAACAACGTAATCGATGAGAAAGAGGCCGGGCTAATGCGGGTTCGAATCTTCATGGAAAACTTATACAGGATAAGTAATCAGAGAGTGGATTTCAGCAATGCGGAGCTTGGCGCGCAGCTAGAAAAAGCCTGGAAGAAAGGCCCCGCGCTCTACAAGCAGGATGAGAGGATCGTTAAACACTATGCCGAGATACTTTTTAAGCTTGATCAGAAAGAACAGGCAGGCAAGGCCATAGAAGTTGCTTTGAATAAGAACTGGAGCAATGAGCTCATTAAGCGCTACGGCGAGCTGGACTTTGGTACTCCTCATCGGCAATTGACAATAGCAGAGAGTTGGATTCAGGGCAGGCCAGGCAACGCGAGCCTATTAGTTACATTGGGACGATTAGCAATGCGCAACGAACTTTGGGGAAAGGCCAGAGAATATTTCGACACCAGTATCGAAGTCGCGCCTCAAGCTGAAGCTCACGGCGAGCTCGCGCGATTATTGAAGTGCCTTGGCGAAGAGCAGCTCGCCGATGAACATCAAGAGAAGTTTGTAGAAGGAATTGGAGGCAAACTACCTAGCCTTCCAATGCCGAAAGACCTAGGAAAAGCCTAGAGAGTATTGAGGAAGATCTATGCGTTAGATTCGAATTAGAAACCACGGGCCTCGAATTCCAATTCGACTCCATCATGCCCATTCGTCATGTACATCTTCCCGCCGCGAAACTCGATCGCATTTACATCTTTCAGAATCAAGACTAGGTTGTTATGAAGCGACCCCGGCGAGCAGAGTTTGCGCGTGGTGACGAAAGGCTCAAAACGAAAGCCGGTACTTTCTTGGAAATAGTAGCCGGAAATAGAGTTGCAGTCTGATGTGCCAGTGAGCCTATTTTCGGTTCGAAAATTTAGGCGGTATAGACTTGGGTCGTCGGGTGTGAACAGGAAGCCACCCAACACCTTCATATTCTGCAATTGCCAATTCGTGCCTTCGAGTGCGGTGTTTTCCTCCTTGGCAAAGCTGAACTGGGAAGAAGATAAAGCGAACGTTAATAAAGAGCCTAAGGCTAGGCGCAGTGACAGTGTCTTTTTCATGGTTCAAGCTTCCTGACGGTTTACATCTAGGATAATGGAATCGTTATAGTAAAGTTAACTCTCTTTGCAGTCGATGCCCAGTTCTTGCCACATTTGATCGACTCGAGCTTTCACTTCATCGCTCATGGCAATAGTGTCGCCCCATTTACGTGTTGTTTCGCCTTCTATCTTGTTCGTCGCATCCATGCCCATCTTCGAACCAAGACCTGACACGGGAGATGCAAAATCTAAGTAGTCGATCGGTGTGTTATCAATGAGCACCGTATCGCGAATGGGATCCATGCGGGTAGTCACTGCCCAGATGACATCATCCCAGTTTCGAATGTTTACGTCATCATCCACCACGATAACAAACTTGGTATACATGAACTGACGTAGGAACGACCACACGCCCATCATCACTCGTTTGGCGTGACCGGGATATTGTTTCTTTATGCTA
>Ga0209425_10006483_pt1 | contig 11215 bp, 9 predicted proteins | sample COG_05_FD_184749 | JGI IMG/M metagenome (GOLD analysis project Ga0209425, IMG submission 184749) | Pelagic Microbial community sample from North Sea - COGITO 998_met_05 (SPAdes) (version 2) | ecosystem: Environmental > Aquatic > Marine > Neritic zone/Coastal water | place: Helgoland, sampling... | reverse complement strand
TTGGAGGGATTATCATTCTCGACTTCATCGATATGCTCGATGAGGAGCATCAGCGGCAGGTCCATCGCGCATTAGAAAAAGCTCTGGGAAAAGATCCAGCACGCACTTCGATTACTGGAATATCGGAACTCGGGCTTGTGGAGATGACGCGCAAGCGGACCCGGGCGAGTTTGGGTCAGATTTTGAATAGCCCCTGCCCAATCTGTGAAGGACGCGGAACACAAAAGTCTGCAGAGACGGTTTGCTATGAAATATTCCGTGAAATTTTGCGCGTGGCTCTAACTGTTGATCACGATGTACTGCGAGTTATGGCCTCTGGGATAGTAGTTGATCGTCTGCTCGACGAGGAGTCTGACACCTTGGCGCAGTTACAAGAATTAGTGGCGAAGACGGTCAAATTTGAGGTGGAACCCATGTATACTCAAGAGCAGTTCGACGTTGTTCTCTCTGGCTGAAAGGCTAAGGGTTTCGGTTATCTCACTTTCAGTTACGGTTCAGCAAACTTGCGCTATACCATTCAGGAAGCTCAGAAGCCTGTACGCTTATTCCAAGAGGTGGCAGTTGGGCATCTACTGAGACCCGTATCAAGACCCGAGCATGCTAAGTTCAATTCTTAAAATAGTTCGCCAACAGCTCGTGCTAATGCTGGCAGTTGCATTGGTGCTGGTAGCTGCCTATGTCAGTGCCGGCCGTCAATTTATGCCGGCCGTTTCCGGTTACGTCTCCTTCTTCGAAGAACAATTTTTTGAGCGCAGCGGCATTCCCATAAGTGTGGAATCGCTGGTTGGCGACTTCGATGGATTCAATCCTATTCTCCATGTGAACGGCATGAAGCTTCTCATCGCAGATGATGAAGTGGTAGCGGGAGACGCTGCACTTTTTTTGGAAAGCGCCACGGTAATAGTCAATATTCCTCAGAGCATTTGGCAGCGCACTTGGGTTCTGGACGATTTCGTCATCGAATCACTGGAGATAAACCTCGATCAATTGGAGTCCGGTGCGTGGCTGCTACGCGGATTGTCAGGGGGTGACGCCGCCTCCGTTGACTTTGCTGGTCTATACCGGTCCCTGCAAAAAATCCCCCAGCTTAGTTTGCGCAACGTGACAATAAATCTGCATACCTTCGACGGCGAGCTGCTCAGTTTTAGCGATGGTCTAGCTACCATCGCGAATCGTGATGATACGCATTACCTGCATGCTAACCTCAGTTTGGCCGACTCACCAGAAGAGATGGCGCTCTCCGTTGAAGTGACTGGCAATGAGCTCGCCGACATGGGTGGGCAGATGCACGTTGAACTTCCTCCTGCTGATTACAGTGAGCTATTCCATAGACAGACCTTAGAAGATCTGAGTGTTGGTGAGATGCTTGGAGGCGGGCACTTTTGGCTTACTTTCGCGGGGGGCGAGTTAAGTGAATTCACCTCCGAGTTCGAATTGGATACTTTGGCCTTACTCAGCAGCGCTTCTGATTCTCTATCACTGCGCGATCTATCGGGCAGGGTTGGCCTGGTTAGACAGTCTTTTGATGATAGCTGGGAATTGTCGTTGTCAGATATGAGGCTGACCTGGCAGGAATTACGCTGGTCACCCTTCAATGTCTCTATGTCGCTAAAACCAGAGAACAGCTTAGCTGTGCGGGCAGACAGTATTGATGTCTCTCTGATCGCACAATTCGCAGTGAGCAGCGGACTGTTAAGCGAAAGCGCGCGATTACAGCTTGAGCAGTATGCGCCTAGAGGCAAGTTGGAAAATTTTAGTATTCTGCTGCCGCTAACAGAGAATTCACAAGAGCATATGCTCATTAGGACAAATTTAAATAATGTTGATGTTGGGTCGGTGCGCGGTTCTCCAAATATGTGGGGCCTAGATGGCTACGCCGAAATTGATTTCGATCTTGGCAGGCGAAGTGCCACGGGGTTTGCCGAGGTGGAATCGAACCGATTCCGCTTGAATATCCCGAATGTGTTTACCAGTACCTGGGATCATAACTATGTCAACGGCAGCATCGGATTCAGTTTGGATCTTAGCGAGGGCATGCACCTCCGATTGAAGAGTAACGCCATCGTTGCTCGGACAGATGTTGTCGAAGGGCGCGTGCAATTCACGTCGATAATCGACCGGCCTAATGAGGGTGAGCCGAGAGCAGATTTGGAGTTGCTTATCGGAGCTCTGCGTTTCGACGCGGCCGGCCGTGCTGCTTATCTGCCCGATGCGCCGCGGGTGAGTGAGAGTTTAGTGGATATCATGCAGTGGCTCGATGGCGCAATACTCGGAGGCGTTTTGGTGGACAGTGGTGCGGTGTATCGCGGCTCCACGCTTGTGAATGCAGCGGCGCCAACTAAGACTTTTCAGGGTTTCTATTTGCTGGATGAGGGCGAACTTAACTTTAGTGATGAGTGGCCCAATCTGAGTGAAGTAAGCGCCTTTGTGCTTGAAGATGACAACAATATTGATATCGAGGTGCAACGAGCAACTAGTCTTGACGTCGTTGCCACGTCTGTGAATGGCTCGATCAGGGTAAACGAGGAAGGCGAAAACTGGCTGTCAGTTCAGGGCGTGGCCGAGGGCGCGACTACTGACGGGCTAAATTATTTACAGAATGCGGCGGTCGGCGAGAGCCTAAAGGCTGCCTTCGCGAATTGGCAAGCCCAGGGCGATATCAATGCGAACATCGCTGTCGAGGTGCCGCTGAATGATGAGCAGTTGCAGACGGCGGTTCGTCTCGATATGAACTTGGAAGACAACAGCCTGTTCATTCCAGATTATGCGATCCAGCTTGATGAACTATATGGATCAGTTGTTTTCGATACCCGCACCGGCGTCGAAGATAGCGAGCTGTCGGGACGCTTGTTCGGGCAGATAGCGAATATTCAACTAAGTTCCGAGTCGGTGCAGGGGGATCTCGAATCGATACTGGTTGAAGCGACAGGCCTAGTGACTCCCGAGCAACTTATAGCCTGGCCAATGCAGAGCCAGTTCGTACAAAATATCTTGGCAAGTATGGAGGGGCAGCTTGCTTATCAAGCTAATCTGAGCATTGACCAGAGCGGTACTGGCGATGTGCCGAATCGCCTGATAATAGACTCCACTTTGTTAGGTGCTTCACTAAATATGCCTCACCCGTTTACGAAGTCGGTAGAAGTTGAGTTGCCTCTTCAGCTCGATATGGCATTCTCTGGCGCTCAACAGGAGATTGTTGGTTCTCTCGGGCCTACCTTGAGTTTCGATTTGGAGTTAGAACAAGGTGAAATCCGCGATGGGTTGGTATTCGTCGGTGAGGCGCAGGGCAATTTCGAAAACCTGCGCGATAATGTATCAGAAGGTTTGGTGGTGCTGGGGAATATGGATCGGTTTCAGCTAGAGCTGTGGAGTGATTTTCTCACTGAGTTTAACAGCGATGAGTCTGTATCTGAGGGTCTGGGTAGCGCCATTGAGTTTGTGGACTTGCAGATAGAGAAATTTCAATTCTACGGTGAGGAATTAAGCGATGTGAACATGCGCCTCACCCCTGCGTTAGCAGCGGACAGTTGGGAAATCGCACTACAAAGTAATTCAGTTGCGGGACAGGTTCGGCTCCCCTTCGACAGGAATGACTACCTGAGCCTCGATTTGCAGTATCTGCGACTGCCGGGTGAAGAGCGTGATCGAATAGGCCCTATGCAGGAAGCTGAAGTTGAGCTGCTACTACTTGAAGAGGAAGACCCCGTCGATGTTCTTGCCGACATCGACCCCCGAGAATTGCCGCGTATGCACTTCTCAACAAATGAGTTTCTCATAGGAGATCGTCCTTACGGAAGCTGGAGCTTTACCCTCAACCCAAATTCCGAGGGTGCAGAAATAGATGACCTCGCTTTCGACTTTCGTGGATTGCGGCTAGGTCTGGATACTGCGTCCTCTGAACAAGCTGAGAATGATCCGCTCGATAGTGAGGCCGGCGAGCCGCTTTTGATTCCGCATTTCAGTTGGCGTTATGACGGTGCTACACACGAGAGCGAGCTAACCGGTGTTCTAACAGCCGACAATATGGCGGATGTATTGACAGCAAACGGATACGCGGCAAGTTTAGAGAGTAGCTCCGCTGAATTTGTAGCCGATTTGAGCTGGCCAGGTAGTCCTGCCTTTTTTTCGGCGGCAAATCTTAGTGGAGACATTGCAATAAACATAGAAGACGGGCGATTCCTGCAGCGCGCAGGTGCTGCGGGTGCGCTTAAGCTGATCAGTATTCTAAATTTCGATGCGATTATGCGCCGATTGCGATTTAGCGATGACCTACTGCGAAGTGGGCTGGCTTACGATGAAATCACGGGGCGGATGTCGATCCTCGATGGACAGGTGCACATCGAGGACAGGCTGGTAATTTCCGGTCCATCCAGTCTCTACCAGATTACCGGCGATCTAAATCTCAAAGACGAAAGTATCGTGGGTGAGATGTATTTAACGTTACCGGTTAGCGAGAATATTCCTTGGATTGGTTTGTTGACCGCAAATCTTCCGCTGGCGGTTGGGGCCTACTTGTTCGATCGTATCTTTGGAAATCAAGTAAACAGTTTGACCAGCGCAGTCTATACACTCGATGGCCCGTGGGAGGATCTGGAGCCTCAATTTAAGCAGGCTTTTGGGTCGCCAGAGCGTCCCGAGCAGACAAGTGATACTTCACAATAGTTAGATTAATAAACGCTAAGGGATAACGATGACTGTAAAGAGATCATGCAAGGTTTTACTAATTTTACTGCTGTCTTATGCTTTACTCGTTATCTTATTTGAGTCATCTCTCGGATATTTTCAACCGGAAAACACCAGCACATTGCAGATTAGCACTTTGGACGATGAGGGAAAACTCAGTCCGCGCATTGTGGTCCGGATTGAGAGCGCAGCTAAACTCTATGTTGCTGCTAATCACTGGCCTCGAGCTTGGTACAGCGAGGCACTGGCTAACCCGTCTGTCGAAGTAGTTTCAGAGATCGAGCAAGGCCGTTATTTGGCAGTGCCCATTGATGGGGCTGAGCATGATTCGGTGAATGCAGATAATTCACTAGGCTGGTTGTTTAGAATTTTGACTGGCTTCCCGCCGCGTTATTTCCTGCGCCTCGATCCAGCGGATTAGTACTTCATCAACCGCCAATTAAAGGTGGGTGAAGTGCTAGATACCTATCGAACGCGCTCCGCGCAGAATATTTCTTAATGCGTAGTTGCCAGCATGGCAGGCGTATTCGAATAGCTGTTGGTCTACTTGTGTCATGGGCATGAGAATTACAATTCGATCTTGGAAGGTATCGGGATCTATGATGGTAATCTCGTAATCTAGTGAACCCTCTGCCGTTGCTGTGAAGCGCTCGATAAGTAATCGGTTCTTCGCGCTACCATAGGCAACTTGCCTCATTCCAATGCTGGCGATGGAATCAGTGAAATTTCTGGACTCAACGACGAGCGTGTTGCCTTCAAAATAACCTCTCGAATCGCCAGACCAGAGTGTTATCGCAGAATCGACATGCTCCGTTTTCTCAAGCGGCACAATACGCGCATCGAAACCCATCTCGGTTAGGATGACGACGTGGTCGCGGTTTTGAAAGATCTGCAAATTATTATTGTAGGGGCCACTGAACATGGGTGGCCCGGAATTAAAGACCATGCAGCGTTCAGATAGGCCTCGGTCTTCGGGGCCGTCGCTACTGATGCCTCCGTGGGTAAAGCGCACGGGGCGATCTCCAGGTATCACAGTGACGCCGTTTGCATCGCTGCGTTGAATTAGGGTTCCAGGAACAACATCTGGAAACCTGCCGTTTCTCGGATAGATCACGAGCGAAGTCCTGCCATTTTCTCCAAGAGAATCGCTCTCGAACCAGAAATTATTTACCGCTTCTACTGAGCGCGCATGCTCGGTATTCATGATGCGCTCCGACGTTGCAGCCTCTCTCGCCGCTGTGGCTGCGACTCTCGCGACGCGCGTTTTCAATGTGTTGTCCAGCTCTTCTTCGGTCAGAAATTCTTGATCGCCAAAGCGCTCAGGTCGCTCCAAGGGTGTCTGGTTGGAGAAATTCCAGACGCCGCGAAAATCAGGCTGGCCATACTCAGTAAGTTGCGGGCTGAAATCCTGTGCGTTCGCGGGGAAAGAAGCAGCACAAAGGCCGCAAAATATCAGTTGAACTGGGAATTTTACTAGTAGTTTCATGCGTTTACTCTTGCGCCAGGGAAGCATCAGCGCATCATAGTATAAATTCAGCTCAGTCGGTAGTTCTGCCCGGCTGCATCCTTTTGCCTCCGTGGAGTCATCTATTAAAAGAGGTAACTGTAATCTTTCGACGGCATTTGAGTCTTTAAAGGAATAGATAAGAACATAACGACCGCTAGTGGGGATTGGGCGATGATTCGACTGCAGGGCTTGAGCTCGGTATATCGAACGGCGCACATGGAAACGTTGGCTCTAGATAACACAAATATCCATATCCGCAAGGGGGAGTTTGTTGCGGTAATGGCTAAGCTCGGTCAGCCCAACGTTTCCACTCTGCAAATCCTCATGCTCACTTGCCCTATCCGGCGCTGATCTATTAAGATGCGCCGGTGTCTCCAATTCTCATCGACAATGCTCCAAGAGGTCTATCATCAATATAAGTATTCTCAGCAATCTTATCGCAGCGGCCTTAGTTATCGTCGGTTTCTTGGTGGAATGGCCGTATCAGGTCTATGTACTTAACACCGGTCTTTTCGCACTCTCGGGAGGTATTACCAATTGGCTGGCGGTACATATGCTGTTCGAACGTGTGCCGGGAATCTATGGCTCAGGAGTAATTCCTCTGCGATTCGAGGAATTCAAACTCGGTATAAGAGAGTTGATCATGGAGCAGTTCTTCCACAAGGCCGACCTTGAGGAATTTTTCCACGGTACCGGCGATATATCAAAGAAGATGACCGGCCAACTGAAGCAGTCGATTGATGCGTTGGATCTCGATGCCGCCTTCGAATCATTGCTGGACGTGATAATGGCCTCTTCGTTCGGTAGTATGGTCGGTATGTTGGGTGGTAGAGATGCACTTGACGCGCTCAAAGCCCCATTCGTGGAAAAAATGCGCGATTTTTTTGGCGAGCAATTGACTGCTGGGAGCTTTCAGAAGCAGATCCAAACCGCGTTAAGTTCTGCAATGGACGATGAGGCAATACGCGGCAAGCTGGAGCTGATGATCGATGATCGGCTGAATCAAATGACGCCAAAGATGGTCAAAGAAATAATTCAGCAAATGATTCGCAAGCACTTGGGATGGTTGGTCGTTTGGGGCTGCGTGTTTGGTGGCTTGATCGGTCTAGCAGTGACGGTATTTAGAGCCATTTAACCCATTGGTGCTTGGTAGGCCTCTTCCTTTTTCTTGAACTTCTATTCAAAATTTTTCCATCAGGCGATCCGACGACAAACATCCATAGCAATGCTGTGGTGTTATACGCTGATAAAGCGCGGCGCGGATCACGTTATCGCCCTCAGTTAGTGCATTTATTTTCGATCGGCATAATCTAAATTAATTAGCGGGTAAAAGCGGGAAACTATCATGAATATTTGGTGTAAAAACTGAATCACTGTACTACAATGTCGCCCTTCAAAATTATGCTCATAATCACGCATAGAACGCAGGTTTATTTCTTACACAAGCAACTTTTTAACCCACTAACTTTAAAATACGGATTGAGTAGAAGAATATGGCACGACCAGTCGAATTTGATGAAAACAAAGTTTTAACCAATGCGATGGAACAGTTTTGGCGCGAAGGATACGAGGCAAGTTCCGTTCAAAAATTGCTAGATTGCACGGGTATCAACAGAGGAACTCTTTATAACTCTTTCGGTGACAAGGACACTTTTTTTAAATCTTGTATTGACCAATATAATACGGTTGTGGATAAACAAATTACTGCCTCTCTTAAGAATCTTAAACTCGGTTCCTGGGACGCAATTGAAGCTTATTTCGAAGAGACTGTTCTGAATGTGAAAAACAAACACCGCAGTATGGGCTGTTTGCTGGTAAATTCGGTCTGCGAGAGCATCAATTACGACAAGGAAATGCGTAAAGTTGTCCGAGGCTCTCTCGCCGTTATTCGCAAGGCACTATTAGCTCGTCTGAAGGAAGCCTATAAGAATGGTAAGTTAAAGAAGGGCGTCAGCGCAGAATTTGCCGCTGAAGTTTTGATGAATAGTCTTCACGGCATCAGAGTAAACAGCCGAGACGGCAAAACTCCAAAGCAGCTGAAAGAGCTTATTAAGTTCAGCGTGTCTTCGCTGAAGAAGTAATAAAAAGTATCTGGGCGCACTATTTTAAAGTAAAGATATAAATATCATATAGTTACGTTTAATTGCCCGTGTATTTAAGATCACATTGATAAAAAAGGGAGGCTACAGCCTCCCTTTTTTATTGCCTGTTATAAAGCCAAACTAGAAGCTTTAAAATCCGGCTTTTAATTCAGTCGAAAGGGTTGCTATACTCCAAGCTTCGATTTTCCACATTTGTGGGATCAGTCCAGATTTGATGCACCGCTGCGCGCCTTGCAGCTTAAGTAGTTAGGACATAGGTAGTTAGGATAAAACAATGAAAAAAATAGCCGGTAGAAAGAAGAGCGACGATACTAAGATTGACCTTACCCCTATGTTGGATGTGGTCTTTATTTTATTGATTTTCTTCGTAGTAACAGCGACATTTCTCTCAGAGACTTCGGTGAGTGCCGCGAGTAGCGACAACAACAATAACGACCAACCACCACCGGACGATGAGAAGAAGAACATTCTTTTCGAAATTGGTTCTAATAACGAGATTATCCTTAACGGTAATCCGCGACCTATTCTACCAAACTTCATTCGTTCCAATATCGACCAACTCAAAGCTGAAAATCCCTCTGCCTCGGTAATTATTCAGCCGAATAATGCTTCTGATGTTTCTTCCTTGGTAATGATCATGGATGCGGCACGACAAGCAGGCATGGCGAACATATCTATTGTCGAGCCTCAATAACGACTTGATGGCAGACTATTGCAGTTATTAACCGCAATCAGTCAGGTAATAATTAAAGGAAACGCACTATCGATTACGATGGTGCGTTTTTCGTTTAGGGTCGCTGTCGCTGATAATTCCCAACTAAGTTGTTATGCATCATGAAAAAGCGCTGGATAGAATCCAAAGCTATTGCCGATGCAGATGAAGACGATGATCTTGGCTGCCTGTATATACTTCGCAGTTATTGAGCGTGGACGCCGACCTCGTGCTCCATGGAGGCGGCAATACTTCCGTGCGGGGTGAGTAGCGGAATGTATACGGTAAAATGGAGTCAGTGCTGTTCGTGAAAGGCTCTGGATGGGATCTGCTCAGCATAGAAGGCGCGCAGTGAAGATGGACGATCGGCTACGTTTGGGAGAGTTCGATAGCCTCAGCGATAGCCGGATGATGCACCAACTTCGTCTTGTGCTCCTAGATATTGCGGCACCGGGGCTCTTGGTCGACGCCATCCTACATGGGCCCATCTGTCCAAGTACATAGACAGCAGTCATGCTGATGCGGTGGTAATCGTGGCGTCTAAGAATGTGCCTCACCAGGCCAGGTGCTGCCGCCTATTCGGTCGCGAAGGCAGGCCTTACAAAGATGGGCGAGTCGCGGCAATGGGATTAAGCGAGTCAGGTACACACGCCCACGCGCTGCGCCCGAATGCCGTGTATGATACGGCGATATGGACTGATGACGTGTTGTTTGGCAGAGTTAAACACTGTGGTCTGCGCGTAGAGGAGTATAAGATTTCGAATCTGCTACGCGCTGAAGTAATATCAATCGACGTTGCAAAGGCCGTAGCTATATTTGCAGGAGAATCACTCGCCAAGACTATCGAGGCACAGTTACCAGTCACCGGTCACCAGTCACCGGTCACCAGTCACCGGTTTCAATGAGTGCGTTTCTAATTTCAGTACTATCTAGTTTTACTACTATCTAATTTTACTACTATCTAATTTTACTACTAAGGCGATACGATTTTGAACGTGAATGGCCAACATTTCCAAAGCATTTGGTTCGATGAATCTAACAATAGCGTCAATGTCATCGATCAAACTTGCCTGCCTCATCGTTTTGAGATCGTTACACTTAATACCCTAGCCGATGCTTGCTACGCAATAGAAGCTATGCAGGTTCGCGGCGCGCCCCTGATCGGAGTAACTGCCGCCTATGGTGTGTATCTGGCGCTGCTTGAAAATCCTAATCAGCTAGCGGTAGCAGTGGATAGATTAGCTGCCACGCGGCCTACCGCTGTAAATCTGCAGTGGGCTCTCGATAGAATGAATGCAGCGCTGCGCAATACCTTAGTTGATAAACGAGTCGGCGTTGCTTTGCAGCAAGCCCAGTCGATGGAGGCAGAGGACAGTGCAATCTGTGCCGAAATTGGGACGCAGGGTGCGAAGCTACTGCAAGAAATATGGAATGCTAAACTAGACCAGAGTAAGCCGTTAAATATTCTCACTCACTGCAACGCGGGCGCTTTAGCGGCTGTTGATTGGGGGACGGCACTTTCTGTCATCTACAAGACGGCAGAGGCAGGAGTGCCACTTCATGTTTGGGTAGATGAGACCCGGCCTCGCAATCAGGGCGCGTCGCTTACCTGTTGGGAGCTAGGCCAGCAAGAGATAGCGCATACGCTGATCGTCGATAATGCCGGCGGCCATCTTATGCAGCAGGGCTTAGTGGACTGCTGTGTCGTGGGTAGCGATAGAACCACAATTACCGGTGACGTTTGCAACAAGATAGGTACCTATCTGAAAGCGTTGGCTGCATTCGACAATGACGTGCCATTTTTCGTTGCCCTGCCGGTGTCGAGCATTGATTTTACGCTGACGGACGGCATCAAAGAGATCCCGATAGAAGAGCGCGACGTGGAAGAAGTTAGTCACCTCAAAGGTATCGATGCAAATGGGCTAGTAAGCAAGGTTAGACTCTGCCCCGAGGGCGTAGCGGTGAGCAACTTTGGGTTCGATGTGACGCCCGCGAGGTTAGTCACAAAAATTATTACTGAGAAGGGCGTGTTCGATGCCGAGCAGTCACAGCTGCAGCGGCTGCGTCGTTAGTTTTGTTGAAATGTATTCTTTGACACTAGATCTTTCAGGACTAGCCGGGAGGCCAGCCAAGCGCGCGACCACCAAGAATATGTAGGTGCAGGTGGAAGACAGTCTGACCGCCGTTGCGGCCAGTATTAATCACATAGCG
>Ga0209425_10006482_pt1 | contig 11216 bp, 4 predicted proteins | sample COG_05_FD_184749 | JGI IMG/M metagenome (GOLD analysis project Ga0209425, IMG submission 184749) | Pelagic Microbial community sample from North Sea - COGITO 998_met_05 (SPAdes) (version 2) | ecosystem: Environmental > Aquatic > Marine > Neritic zone/Coastal water | place: Helgoland, sampling... | reverse complement strand
TATGTTTGAAAGGATCTTGCGTCCAAGCTTTTAAAATGACCTCAAGAGACTCCATAAAGAGTCTATAACTTTTCTCATTATTACGACGATCAGCTTCTTGATTGAATTGCAGCGTTACTCTTTCATTAATCCCTTTAGCAACACCAAAGTCTACTCTTCCTTCTGTCATGTTGTCCAGAAGTGCTACATCTTCTGCAACTCTTAAAGGATGCCAGTCTGGAAGAACTATGGGTGCTTGACCCACTCTAATTTTTTTTGAGTGAGAAGCTAAATCAAGTGACATCATTATGGGGTTTGGAGGGGCATTTAGATAGCCATTATGAGCAAAGTGATGTTCAGTAAGCCAAACAGTTGTATAGTCAGCTTGCTCAGCAAGATTCGTTTGTTCTCTCATCATCTTAACGACGCGATTCCACGGGATGTTTTCGCCAGGATTAAAAAAAGGGACAAAATCAAATCTCATAACAAAGAGTATAAGATAATTAAAAATAGAATGATAATTAAAAAAACACTGAAACTCAAGAAAAAAAGCTAGTAAGATTTAAGTCCTTCTAAAAGAGGCTGCAGATTTGGTTCATATTTTTTCCAGGCCTCAGAGCTTCCTTGGTACATTTTTTTTCTAACTTGTGAGGAGCTTGCAGTTTTAATTGCACGTGTATTTTTATGAAAATTAAGACAGTTCTTATCCCAATTCAGATCACAGTACTTTAAAAGTTTTTCGGTTTCTTGTTTTTGGTTCTCAGTTAATTTTTCGTAACTTAATTCATAAATTTTATCTGGGAATAGCTTATGCCAATAGTTCATAAGTTCTGAATAAAGTCCAAAGTATTTTGCTAAATCTTTTTGATTAAAAGTAAATCCATTTCCAGAACTAAAATAATGCTTATAGTTAGACCAACAAGTAGCTCTAGCATCCCTTTTAACATGAATAATCTTGGCTTCAGGGATTGCTGATAAGATATACCCTATAAACTTAAAGTTCATAGGCATCTTGTCAGTTAATATTTTTTCTTTAGAATTTAATTTAATAAGTGAGTCTAAATATTGTTTTCGAATGAGTTCAATGTCATCTTGATTTATAGTTTTATTATTGCTATTGAAATGATTTTCTAAAAGTGGAGTAACAATATTTTTTAAGTTGTTTAATTCACCAGCTCCATGGACCTTTTCATGGCTAGCAATAATCTGTTCAACTAATGTAGTTCCTGATCTTGGCATTCCAAGAATAAAGATTGGTCGGATGTTTGATTCTTTTTGTACTGATTCATATAAGATATTTGGCGTTTTTTTGAAAGTTTTTAAAAGGCCATCATGAGTTTTTTGACTAGAAGAAAATTTATAATTTAATTCTTGTTTTCTCAAATCATTACCTTCATTAAGAAACTTAAAGAATTGATCATTTTCGCCTAAATCGTCATAAACTTTTGCTAAAGCAAAGCACAAGTTTCTTCTATCAGTGATTGTCAAATGAGTTTTTTTGTAAAGTGATTCCATTTGATTAATTTGAGTATCATTTTTCTTGTATTTTTTTATTACACTTAAATTTCGATGGGCTTCAGAGTAGTTTGGGTCTTCATTTATTGCATTGGTGTAGTTGTTAAATGCCTGTTCTGTAAGACCAAATATTTCGCAGGCTGCACCCAAGTTATTTAATGCTGGAGCAAATTTTGGATTGATTAATAATGCTTTTTCATACTGTTCTTTGGCTTTTTCAAACAACATAAGTTCTTGAAATGCTGCTCCTAGATTATTGTGAGCTTCAACATAGTTAGGACTATATGCTATTGCCCACTCAAAGCATTTAACTGCTGCATCAAGCTTTCTTCTTTTAAGGTCAATCATCCCTAAATTATTATGGGCTTGCGGATAAGCATGATTGATTTTTATTGCTTTCTCATAGCAATTATATGCATCATCATTCTGGCTATTTTTTTGGAACACAACACCGAGATTATAATGAGCTTCAGAATATTCTGGTTTAAGGGAAATTGCTGTTTTAAAGGCTTGAATTGCTGAATCAATTGGACCAATAGAACTGAAACATGCGCCACTAATGTTAAATAATATTGGTTCGTTAGGGTGATCTTGTATCATCAGGTTAACAGCTGATAATGACTCCATTATATGTCCAGAAGAGTATAAATCCATGATATTGTCAAGTTGAGCTTTGGCTGGATTTTTAACTTGAATTTGCTCTAATGCAAAAAATTCATTTTTTGCTATTTGGTTATTAGGAGAAATTTTTAGGATGGACGTATAAATTTCTTTAGCTTTATCAAACTTGCCTTTTTTGACAAGTTTTTTTGCTCGAATGAGTTGACGTTCAGTTTTTAATGACATTATTAATGAGTTTATATTTTAAAAAGACTTGAGTAGTATTTATTTCAATATTTAGTGACATTATTTTATTCGAAAATTTTCATTTAATTCATAAAGCTATACTAGTTTTTCAATTTTCATTTAATTGGTATCAACTATAATAAAGACTAATGCATGTCAAAGAACCTCGTTTAAAATAATTTTTTATCCCTAATAATTTTTTGAGAGAAAAACATTAAATATAGGTTGATAAATTAGCAGTATTTGTTTTGTTTTAAAGCAATATGGAAAGCCCTTTATGAAAAATAAGAATCCTATTTTATCTCGAGAACAAATCAATAAAGTAATGTCTCTATATTCTCAGGGTAAGTTTGAAGAAGCGATAGTTCAAATAAAAGTATTGAACGAAATTTATCCGAATGTTCCATTACTATTCAATCTAATTGGAGCATGCTATAGACAATTAGGTCAATTAGATGGTTCTATTAAGATGTTTAAGATTGCAGTCGAACTTAAACCTGATTATGCAGAAGCATTTTTTAATCTTGGTTCGGTACTTATGGAGAATAAAATGATTGATGAGGCAATTGAGAGTTACAAAAAAGCTATATCAATTCAGCCAAATTATCCTGATGCCTATAATAATCTTGGCAATATTCTTAAAAATGATAAAGAACAACTTGATGCAGCTATTGAAAATTTAGAATGGGCAATCGCCTATAACCCAAACTTTGCAGAAGCACACAATAATCTTGGTCTTGCTTTTAGTGATTCAGGAAGAGTGATCGATGCCATTAGGTGCTTTGAAAAAGCTATTTCAATTAATTCAAATTATGATAATGCATATTTTAATCTTGCAATATGCCTGAAAGATATAGGTAATAAGTCTGAGTTCATTAAGAATATAGAAAAAGCAATAAGCTTGAGGCCAGATTGGGGTGATGCCTATTATCATTTATGTAAGGATTTTAAGTTTGAAAAAAATAATCCAAGAGTTAAGAAAATGGAGTCCTTATTATCTAGCCGAGTCCTTGGTTTAAATGATCGGATTGGTTTAAATTTCGCTTTAGCTCATGTACATGAAAAACTTGATAATACAAAAGAGCAATTTATATTTTTAAATGAGGCAAATAGTTTGCGTAAGAAAGAATTAAACTATGTCATTGAAAAAGATCAAAAAAAATTTAGTTTAATTAAAGAAGTATTTAATTCTCCTACTCAATTAGAAATAAAACCATCACCTATAAGGCCAATTTTTATTGTTGGAATGCCGCGCTCAGGTACCTCTTTAGTTCATCAAATTATTGGCAATCATAAAGAAGTTTATGGTGCAGGGGAGTTAACTCAATTGACTCAATATATTGTTCCATTATTGGTTAAATCATCTTCAAAAAAGGGTATCTCAAAGAAAGATTTTCGTAGTGTACGCGACAAGTATTTAAATTTCCTAACAAGTTTTAAGTCTCAAGAGGTTATTTTTTTAGATAAGATGCCACTAAATTTCCGTCATATTGGTTTTATTTTTTCATCTTTTCCTGAAGCTAAAGTTATTCATATGAATCGAGATCCTATGGCAACTTGCTGGTCGATCTATAAATATTATTTTAATGGGAATAGTTATTCATTTAATCAGGATGATTTAGCTCAATATTATTTGCTGTATAAAGACTTAATGTCATTCTGGCATAAGAAATTTCCAAATAAGATCTTTGACATTTCTTATGAAAATCTTACTATAAATCAAGAATATGAAACTCGTAGAATGCTTGAATATTGTGAACTAGATTGGGATGAAAATTGCCTTAAATTTTATGAAAATAAATCAGAAGTTAAAACTACAAGTGCTCTTCAAGTAAGGCAAAAGATGTATCAAGGTAGCTCTGAAGTTTGGAAAAAATATGAGTCTTACCTCCAGACTCTCATTTCAGGTTTAAATTATTACAAAAGTTAGAATATGATGTCAAATGACCCCTTTCAGTCAGAGATTAATAGTGCTATTGATTTAGTATCAAGTGGCCTTTATAGGGATGCTTTAGATCTTAGCACTAAGTTACTTGTTTCTAACCCTAATAACTCATTACTACTTAATATTGCTGGTGCTTGTAATGCAGGCCTTGGAAAGCATAATCGAGCTTTAGTGTTATATAAAAAAGCAATTAAAATTAAACCTGATTATGCTAAAGCACATTTCAATTTAGCTGGCACCCTTCATGATCTTCAACAACTTGAAGAGTCAGTTAGCTCCTATAAGGCTTCAATTTCATATGAACCTGATTATGCAGAAGCTCACAATAATCTGGGTAATGTATATAAGGAGCTTGGAGATCTTGAGGATGCAGCTAATTCCTATGAAAGTGCAATAATTATTAATCCTGACTATGTTGAGGCGCTTTATAGCCTCAGTCTTACTATGGAAGATCTTGAAAATCCTGAGTCGATTAATTATTTAAAAAAAGTCTTATTAATTAAGCCAGACTTTGCTGAAGCTCATAATAATCTTGGAGTTGCTCAAAAAAATCAAGGCTTATTGATTGATGCAACTAAGTCATACAAAAAAGCACTCAATCTTAATTCAAATTATCATGAAGCTTATAATAATCTAGGAAATGTTTTGAAAGATCTTGGCAAATTAGATGAGGCAGTTAATTGCTATGAAAAAGCAATTTCTATCCAACCAGACTATCCTACAACGCATAATAATCTTGGAAACGTTCTTAGAGATCTTGGTAAGCTAGAAGAAGCAATTGAGCGCTATAAAATAGCACTTACACTAAATCCTGATTATGCAGAAACTTATAGTAATCTAGGACTCACATATAGTGAATTAGATCAATTCAATAATGCTGCTGATTCTTATAAAAAAGCTATCTTTCTTAACCCAAATGATATTGACTCCCTTAATAATCTTGGTAATGTTTATAAGAGTCTTGGTGAGCTAGAAAAAGCAGTTCAATCCTATGAGAAAGCAATAAAAGTTTATCCAGAGTATGCAGAGGCTTTCAATAATCTAGGAAATGCTTATTATTGGCTTCATGAATATGATAAGGCTGTTAAGTCATATAAAAAAGCTTTTTCTATTGAGCCTGATTACTTTAACGCCTATTTTAATCTGGGTATCTGTTACCAAGATCATGGACATAATGATAGCGCTATTAAAGCATATGAAACCGCTCTAAGAATAAACCCTAATCTTAAAGATGCTTATAACAATCTAGGAAATCTCTTTATTGCACGTAATCAAATTGATAGAGCATCTTTTTGTTATGAATCTGCACTAAAAATTGATCCAGGATTTACAACAGTTCATCGAAATTTAAGTACGATAATAACCTATGAAAAAGGTGATAAGAGAATTGAGCATATGAATTCTTTACTATCTATTAAAAACTCCAGTCAACATGACAGAATAAATTTATATTTTGCATTGGCAAAAGCCTATGCTGATATAGGTGAGAATGATAAATTATTTGAAGTATTAAATGAAGGTAACCAACTGCGCAAGAAAGAATTAAATTATTCTTTTAAAGAAGATCAGAATAAACACAAGATATATAAAAAAATTTTTGAATCTGAGAGCGTAATTCAAATGTCATTAATGTTTAAGCCCCTAATAAAAAGACCAATATTTATAGTTGGAATGCCTCGATCAGGGACAACTTTATTAGAACAAATAATTTGTAGTCATCACATGGTTTATGGAGGGGGTGAATCAGCTGCATTGATTAAAGTAATTAATGAGTTGCTTGATGATTACTCAATACATAATAAAGAATTTTCTGAAGAAAGCTGCATGCTTATTCGTCATAAATATTCAGAGTTTCTAAATAGTAATCATTTTGAAGAAAATGTCATTACTGACAAAATGCCTATCAACTTTGAGCATATTGGCTTTATTTTAAAAGCCTTTCCAGAAGCAAAAATTATTCATATTAGTCGCGACGCAATGGCAACCTGTTGGTCAATTTATAAAAATTACTTTAGTGGGGTTGGTATGGGCTTTTCATATAGTATGTTAGATTTAGCAAAATATTATAATTCATATAAAGATTTGATGAATTTTTGGAATCAGCTATTTCCAAATAAAATATATGATGTTTGCTATGAGGACTTAACACTCAACCATGAAGATGAGACCAGAAAATTATTACAATATTGTGATCTAGATTGGGATCCAAATTGCCTTGAATTCTATAATAATCAGATTGATGTCCAGACTACTAGCGCCCTTCAAGTTAAACAAAAAATTTATCAAGGTAGTTCTGAAGTGTGGAAAAAATATGAAGCTTATTTACAACCACTAATTGATGGCCTGGATTAAAAATTTAAAATATGGTTCAAGACAAACTATTACAATCAGAGATTAGCAATGTTATCAATCTTATTTCTAATAATTTATTTCCAGAGGCATTAGAATTAGTTGAAAAATTACTAAGGGATCATCCTAATAACTCATTAATACTTAATATTATGGGTGCATGCCAGGATGGGCTAGGCAAGTATGATATTGCAGCAAAATTCTACAATAAGGCAATTAAAGTTAAACCTGATTATGCAAAAGCTCACTATAACCTAGGCGGTACCCTTCATAATATGAAAAAGTTTGATGATGCGGTTGATTGTTTCAAGACCTCCCTTAAATATGAGCCAGATCATGCCGAAGCCCATAATAATCTTGGAAATGTATATAGAGAGCTTGGTGAATTTGAATTAGCACTAAAAAGTTTTAAAAATGCTTTAAAAGTTAAGCCTGAATATTTAGAGGCACATTACAGTCTTGGTCTTACCTTTCAGAGTCTTGGAATGCCTGAATCGATCAAGCATTTTGAGAAAGTATTAAAGCTCAAATCTAACTTTGCGGAGGGATACAACAGCCTTGGTATTGCGCATAAGAGTATGGGCCAATTAAATAAAGCTGTTAAATCATATAAAAAGGCAATTGCCATAAAACCAGATTTTATAGAGGCACATAATAATCTTGGCAATGTATTTAGAGACCTTGTTCAATTGAACAAAGCAATGAAGTGCTATGAAAAAGCAATCAAAATAAGGCCGGACTATCCAACGACCTTTAATCATCTTGGAAATGTTCAAAGAGATCTTGGTCAATTCAATGATGCTATCAACTCATATCTGGATGCAATTAGTCTTAATTCAGAAGACTTTAATACTTGGAATAATCTTGGGTTAACTTACAGAGATAATGGCAACTATGATGATGCCATTGCTTCCTACAAAAAAGCACTATTAATTGAGCCAAAAAATTCTGATGCTTTAAATAACCTTGGTGTAACTTACAGAGATAATGGCAACTATGATGATGCCATTGCTTCATACAAAAAAGCACTATTAATTGAGCCAAAAAATTCTGATGCTTTAAATAACATTGGTATATCTTATAAGGAAATTGGTCATCCAGATGAGGCAATTAAATACTATAAAAAAGCAATTAAAATTAATCCAGATGATTTTGATACTCATAATAATCTTGGAATTGTTTTTTCGGAGCTTGGCCAGTTGGATGACGCAATAAAATCTTATGAAAACGCTTTAAAGATTAACCCTAAGTATGAATCTGCTTACAACAATATTGCAATTATATTGACCAAATTGAATCGTTTAGAAGATGCTTTTAAATACAATAGAAAAGCATTACAAATTAATCCTAAATTTGCAGAGGGTTATGCTATTCAAGGTCATATTTTTACAGAAATGAATGAGCTTGACAGGGCCCTTGAAAGCCTTGAAATCGCAAATGATATCAACTCAAATCTAGCTTATAACATGGGGACAATATTAAGCACTAAGATGAATTTATGTCATTGGGACGGGCTCTCAAAAAAACTAATTGAGCTCAGATCAAGAATTATTAACAATGAAAAAGTAATTGTTCCATTTGATCTGCTGAGCTTAATTGATGATCCTGAGCTTCAAGGGAAAACCTCTACAATTTATGCAAATGATCAATTTCGAAAAAAAAATATATTACCAAAGATAAAATCTCACCCAAATCATAAAAAAATCAGAGTAGGGTATTTTTCTGCTGACTTAAGGATGCATCCAGTTGCAACTTTAACAGCTGAGCTTTATGAAGTTCATGATAGAACTCAATTTGAAGTTCATGCATTTTCATTTGGTCCTGATACAAATGATGAAATGAATCTTAGAATTAAGAAAGGTGTGGATTATTTTCATAACGTAATCGATATGACCCATCAAGAAATTGCCATGCTTTCAAGATCACTAGAAATTGATATTGCAGTAGATTTGGGTGGGTATACTGCAGATTCAAGAACAGGTATTTTTGCGATGTTAGCTGCACCAGTTCAGGTTTGTTATATTGGAGTTCTCTCAACAATGGGGACAGACTATTATGATTATCTAATTGTGGGTAGTGGCATGATTCCTAAGGAGAATCAGCAATTTTATTCCGAAAAAATTGCTTACCTACCAAGTTACCAAGTGAATGATTCAAAAGAGTCGCCTCCAGATATTACTTTCTCTAGGGAAGAGCTTGGATTGCCTAAGGAATCGTTTGTTTTTTGTTGTTTTAACAATACTTATAAAATTACCCCAACTATTTTTGATAGTTGGGCTCGAATATTAAATAATGTAGATAATAGTGTCATGATGATTTATGTTTCAAATCAATCTGCACAAACAAATCTTATTAAAGAGGCAATTAAAAGAGGAGTTGATCCTAAAAGATTTATCTTTAGTGAAAAGCTTCCTCGTGAGGAGTATTTAGCAAGATATCGATTAGCTGACCTTTTTCTTGATACCCATCCTTATAATGCTGGAACTACTGCAAGTGATGCATTAAGAATGGGACTGCCAATTTTAACAATTAATGGTGATTCATTTAACTCTAAAGAGGCAGCAAGTATTATTGAGTCAGTCAAATTACCAGAAATGATTACCAATACTTTTAAGGAATATGAGTTGCTAGCAATTAACTTAGCTAATAATCAAGAAAAACTTCAAAAAATAAAGAAAAAACTTAATGTTAATCTTCATTCCTCCCCTCTTTTTGATACTGCAAAATTTACAAAGAATCTAGAGTTTGCATACACAAGAATGCATCAAAGATGTTGCAAAGGAATTAAGCCAGATCATATTCATGTAATAGATTAAATGAATAATAATAAAGAGCAACTAAACCCTTCAAATGAAGAAATTCAATCGATTATCTCTCTTTATAATTCTGGAAAATTTGTCGAAACAATTGAAGCAATAAATATTCTAAATAATAGCTACCCTGGCGTACCGTTATTTTTTAATATTTTAGGTCTCTGTTATAACTCATTAAGACAATTTGATTCATCTTTAGAAATGTTTAAAGCGGCAATAGAAATAAAGAAAGATTATTTTGAGGCTTATAAAAACCTTGGTGTTACTTATATTAATCTTAGTCAATTAAATAAGGCTATCGATAGTTTTAAAAAAGCAGTAAGTATTAACCCAAACTATATTGATGCTCATTATCATCTTGCAAATACTCTTAAAGATTTTGGAAGCCTTAATGATGCAATTAGCAGTTACCAAAAGGTAATTGAACTAAATCCAAATATTGCAGAGGTTCATAATAATCTTGCTAATACATTAAAAGATCTTGGAAGGTTAGATGACGCTCTAGAAAGTTATAAAAAGGCAATTAAAATTAACCCTAGTATTGCAGAAGTTCATAATAACCTTGCAAATACCTTAAAAGACCTAGGTCTATTGAATGATGCTTTAGAAGCCTATCTTGAATCAATTTCAATAAATCCAAATTTTGCTGAAGCCTACTACAACAAAGGAATAGTTTTAAAAACTCTTAGAAAATTTGAGGATGCTATAACTGACTTTAAAAAAGCAATTTCAATTCGAGCAAATTTCTCAGGTGCATATAACAATCTTGCTAGCGCATACCTTGCTATTGGTCACACAACAGAAGCGATTGAAAATTGCGAAAAGGCATTATCGATTAACCCTAATTATGCAGAGGCTTTCAATAACTATGGAAATATTCTTGTAAAGCTTAGGAGATCAGATGCAGCCAAAACATATTATGAAAAGGCAATTGAAATCAAGCCAGAATATGCTCAAGCATATGTTAACTTAGGTGCTATTTATAAAGATAAAAAGAATGGAGAAAAAGCTCTTTTAAATTATTTAAAGGCATATGAAATGGATCCAGAAATAGATTTTATTATTGGGGATATTTTGAATATTAAAATGAACCTTTGTATCTGGGATGATTTATCAAGTAATCTTATAAAAATAAAAAATAAGATAATTGATGCTAATAAAGTAATCAGTCCCTTTCCTTTGCTTAGTTTAATTGACGATCCTAAGCTCCAATCTAAAGCATCCAAAATATTTGCTAAATATTATTATCCTAGAAATGATGAATTATCAAAAATAACTCCATATATAAATCATCAAAAAATTCGAATAGGTTATTTTTCTGCAGATTTTAAGATACATGCCGTTGCAACACTTACAGCCGAACTTTTCGAAACTCATAATAGAAATCAATTCGAAATTCACGCATTTTCTTTTGGTCCCAACACAAATGATGAAATGAATCTTCGAATTAAAAAGGGTGTTGACCATTTCCATAATGTGCTTGAATTTTCTGATATTGATATTGTTAAGTTGGCTCGAAAACATGAGATTGATATTGCAGTTGATTTAGGTGGATTCACTGCAAGATCAAGGACAGCAATATTTGCCATGTCAGCGGCACCTATTCAAATTAGCTACATCGGCTATCTAGGAACTATGGGCGCCGACTACTATGACTATTTGATAGCTGATAACATAATGATTCCTGAAAAAAATCAAAAATTTTTTTTAGAAAAGATTGTTTACCTCCAAACTTTTCAAGTTAATGACTCTAAAGAAACTCTTCCAGA
>Ga0209425_10006480_pt1 | contig 11216 bp, 19 predicted proteins | sample COG_05_FD_184749 | JGI IMG/M metagenome (GOLD analysis project Ga0209425, IMG submission 184749) | Pelagic Microbial community sample from North Sea - COGITO 998_met_05 (SPAdes) (version 2) | ecosystem: Environmental > Aquatic > Marine > Neritic zone/Coastal water | place: Helgoland, sampling... | reverse complement strand
AAGGAGTCTGGATAGTCCGCATTGAAATATGTGCTAATTTGTTCGGGACTAAATAAATCTTTTTTCTCTAGTGATTTTTGTGTGACATCTTTTTTAATTCTCTCCATATGAGCTACGTCAATTGGAGAATTTACATAAATGTTCCCCTTACTATCTACCTGTTCATTAGGATAAGATGATGCAGGCGCATGATTGTACTCACCATTCTCTTCGTGAACAACATTACCTGTCTTAGTATCTATGACTCTTATGCCCCAATCATAGCTGTATCCACGACCCATTGGCCCTCCTTCCCTGTATCTTGTCCCTGTACTTGTATCAACAATCTTGTATCCACCGCTTGAGTCTGGAGCATCTTCGTAACCAACAATGACCTTACCATCTGGTGCATATGTTTCTTTACTACCACCACCTAGCAAAGTCTGCCTAAGAATATCTGTGTCTGCTTGTGCAGTTTTCTCACGGATGGATTGTTCGAGTGGAAGCAAATCTTCAAGTGAACCAACTCCTCTAAAGTCTGCCTCTCCAACTTTACCACCTGTTAGTAATGCAACTTGTGCTTCGAGTGCTTCACGCATACCCTCACCATAAGATGGTTGTGCTGGATAATTATTTGTGTCTCCTCCTCCTCCCATTGTTATTTCCTCCGATTGATTCTATTAAAGTCGTACCACTTAATAGGTTTTTGTTTTAATTGTCTCATCCACCCAACAAAAGGCAGTGGGTATGGAATACTGTTTATAAATTGTGAAATTGCATTCTCTCCGATTGCAGTTTTTACATACCATGCATCTGGTGCAACTACACCCCATTGCTCATCAGGATGTTTGTCTGAATCTGACTTAACTGCTTTTCCAAGCAACATGGTTTGTGGTGTAATAAATACATACCCATACGCTGCATAGGCACTTAAATCCTTAAACATGTCACCCTTAGTGGTGTCGTAAAATTCCTTTGCCTGTTCTAGTATATTCATTCTGCGATTATGTATTCCTCTGAATCAGTTGCACTTACTGCTGCACCTAAGTTTATTCTTAACCATGCTGATCCATTGTCTAATGCTAGGCATGGACTGCCACCATCCCCATTTGTACAGTAGACCACTTTGCCCGCAGTTCCAGCACTTGGCAGATCCGCAACCGCAAAACTCTTTAGCACTACTGTTGTATCGGTTACACTTGGAACTGTAACTGTTGGCTCGCCCAACTCGTTTAGGTTCGCTGAACTTAAATCCACGCCTGTTGCGAAAGTAAATCCACGAGTGACCGTACACGTAATCGCCATTATGCCACCTCTCTACGTGCATTTGCTCCGACTCCTATTGCTTCCAAACTTAGATGTCTAAAACTCGGTCTGCCTGCTGTGACATTAATCTCAATATTCGCCCCATACCCACGGGTACGACCCGTACCAAAGCGGAAGAGTGCTTCTTCCGTGCCATCTGCTGTGTGGCTTAATACTGTTGTACTTGCATCCGGGTCTAGCGTGTTGACCTTAATATTAAATGCATCTGCATTAACTGTGTTTGCACCAACCTGTCCACGCTTCCAACTCTTCACGCTAATGTCTCCAAAGGTGAAGGAGCGAGATACTAGCTTGCCTGCAATCGCAGTTGTGCCTGACTCACTTGTACTACCTATCTTGCGTCCGCTATCATCTATGGAGTTTTCTTCCATGAGATACCAACCTGTGTCGTTACATGCGAATAGTCTGCGTCTTGTTGGGTTAGATCCGTGCGAGCAAATCACAAAGTCATCTACATGAAATGCCAAGCTGCCTGCCATTGCTGGGTAGGAATCTACACTTGTCCATGTGGATGTAAGCAGTGAGAAGATAAAGATTTTATTAGGTACTGTTGAACTACCTGTAGGTACTGCTAGATAGTAAGCGTTGTCATACACGATTCCGCATGACTTATCTGCATGTGCAAAGTTAACCTCATCAAATTGATCTTGTATGGGTCGAGTCATGGGTATGGTTTCACCACTGACTTTACTAATAGCTACCCCAAGTCCCTTGGCAGGATCTGTACCTGGTGACAGGACGATGACCCCATTATCTGACAGGAAGAATGTTTGTGGGCCAGACTGTGCGATTGACTTGCGTGCCACACATCCATGCTGACGGGTAATCTCGTAGGTATTAGATGCGGAAGTTGTCGCAACGTTGTTAATCATATGAATGCTATTACGCATAAACACGATTAACTGATCTTCTTGGTAAGGAAAAAAGCCTACAAGAAAATCTGCACTTCCTTTATTTATTCTAAATTGTGATTCAGCAGCGTAGTAATTATCTGTGTCCAACAAGTCAGACATTAAGACTGTATAGTTACTATCTGTGGGTTGCGGGATGATTAAGCGATTGCGGAAGAATACACCATAATCTGTGTTTGGACATTGTATGCGCCCTGCACCTGGACTTCCATTTGCTTTAACCACAAAGTCATTGCTTACATCTCCATCCCATTCAAGTGGTGTCTTATTCTTACCACGAAACAATATGAGTTTTTCTAATGCCTGCACGAAGCTCGCGCCATCTGCCGTGGCCACAACTTCACTGCCTGGATAATCAATATCTATGCCTGAGTTGTTAGCATCATTCCATAGTATTACTTTATCCTTGGTGGCAACTACCACATATTCATTTCCTGTTGCCGGATCAGAGTAGAGCGTGGATGCAAAGACCATCTCATTTGTACCATTGTAGCTAAGTGTAACTGCGCCTGCTAAGAAGTCTATACCCTTGCGTACTTCTGCTAGGTCACCTGACAAGCGCATATTCTCGCTAGTTTGTACAAATCCAGATTCTAAGCTAGTAGGTTCAAGGTATGAGTTTACACCACGAAATCCACGATCTCCGTCTTGTAGAACTTGGTCATCCAATCTGCCTGTTGTACGATACCTTGCCATTACTTCTTCTTAATTTCTTGGTATAGCTTTATGCACATGTAGACTAGGGTTACTGCACCAACTGCAATGCCAAGAAATGTATCAATTGTTGACAATCCAAAGGTTGCTGCTGTGCCTGACATTCCTAAAACTGAAACTCGGTCAACCATCATCGACGGCCTCCTGGTGTAAAGTAAAATCCTATGATTAAGGGTAGCACTACTGTTGCTTCGAAGAGTGCGATATGTCCTGTTGTAACAACCAAAGGGGCTTGCTCTGCTGGAAAACTGAGGAGTCCGAATAGAAATTCTTTCCTCCCCTCTCCTGTAATGTTTGTTGTACTGACGAGCGGAACTGAGGGGTAGATGGTGGTGATACAGGTAATGAACGAGAGTGTGAACATCCCAATAAGAGCCAGCATGCGCCTAGTAGCACGAGTAAAAGCTCCACTAGCACCACTATTGAGTGATGCCTGGAACTGCATAGCAAATTCATTATTCCTACATTCCCTAGCCATTTCCATTTCATGCTTCTGCGAACGAGCATCTGTAATCGCACCAAACACGCCTTTAAGAATACTTCCCATTGCCGCAGAACCACCTCCTGTAAGAAATAATGTAAGGAGTTCAAACATTTCATTTAGCCTCCATCTTCTCGAATAACTTTTTTATATCCTCACGCCTGTCCTCGGATAATTTATTAAGATGACTAACTTCTTTTATTTGCCCGGCAGCAGAGATTTCCACTTGTCGGAGTCGGTCTTTCATATCATCTATCTCCCACTTGTTACGCTTGATGAAAAATGCGAGTATGGATAACGCAACCCCAAGGCCAGCAAACATATAGTGACTAACTTCCATGTCACCTTGCTCCCCCGTACCTTAACTGCTCAAGTAATTCGTCTTGTTTTAATGCTTGTTTCTCTAGGAATAAAAGTCTCATGTTCTGCTCGGCATCGTCAGGTAATGCACCTAACTCTCCCCTTGGCCATTTGACTCTGAACTCACTGTTCATATCGACCTCATGGTGCAACCTTACATTCTCGTTACGAAGGTCATCTATATCCGACTTAATCGTAACGAAACTATATGTGGCAAGGGCTACGGCAGAAATAGTTTTCAACATGAAAGCAACATTCGCCTTCACAACTGAGTTCTCGCCTATCGCATCCTTTTCGTCAGTTGCCATTACTCGCCAGGGCTGTTTCTTGCATAAGTTTTAAATTACAGCGTCAAGGTCGTACCACTCAAGACCACTTACAACATCTTTTATACTTTCTTCAGTATATTCTGTTTTACCTAATAGGTCGAAGGGTTGCGTACCTTCATATTTAACTATCGCCTGAGAACCATCCAAAGAATATCTCAACAACTCAGAGTTGGTATTTAAAACTGTATCAAAATCTAAACTAGATACTTCAGATTTATTTATAATTACATAACTTATCATGATCTTTGTCCTGTTGTATCTAACATATTACTAGATGAAAGCGTACCATTGTTACTGTTGGTGGAACTGTCAGTAACAGTCGTTCCTGTGTCTCCCTCAAAAGTCCACAGCCCTATTAAATTACTTGTTGGAAGCTCACCTCCGTAAACAAGACTTACCTCCTCAGCTGATAACGCTTTATCATAAATAGCTACATCATCTAATCTTCCGTCTAATCTACTAGCAACACCATCATACCCAAAGAGTAATGGAGCATCGTTTGCTGATATTGTTGAAAATCCCTGAGTGCTACTTAAATTTCCGTTTATATAAAACAAAGTAGAAGTTCCTGAATTAAAAACTATAACTCCGTGATACCATGTTCCTGTACTTAAAGTAGTAGTGTCAGCTCTTAAAACTGATCCGTCAAAACTTACCATTTTGTTTCCGTTTGTATACATAACATAGTTAGTTCCACCAGCATCTCGTTTGCTTACCAGACCTCGATAACCTGAAGTGACATCCAGTTGAAACCAAGCACATATAGACATATCACCAGTAACTTGTAATGATAGGTCATCAGGAATAGTAGCTACATCTGTACTACCATCAAAGGTTAAAGTGTTTGTGCCTACACCTACAGAAACTCCATCATTGAAGTAGGTAAGATAGTCACTACCATCTGATACTTCGATAGCTTTAGTATCTGATCTAAATATACAAAGACCTGTGTTGCTTGATGCTGGTGCTGATGAATCCCTAGCGGATTGTGATGCGTAACTTGTTAATGTACTCATGTTAAATCTTAATTGTTGTTATAAATGTACCAATAATTACCGTCCCACACATACAACTTATCGGTGTCTTTAGCGTGGACAATGGTGTAGTTAGGTGCATCCGTTTGAGTTATAAACTCTGACTCGTTATCGAATACTTGAATGGTTGGGAATGTTAATGTGTCGTCAAAGACTGAAGCAGGTACGGTAGGACTACCTACCACCCCAAGACTGAATGTAGGAAGAACGAACATACTTAGGAAGCTGTGTCTCCAGCTAAAACAAAAACATTGTCAGCATAAGCTACAATACTAGCTACTCCGAATTGAGCATTGATCTTCGTGTGAGACTGTCTGTTGTTAATGGTAGTACCTGAAGCACTAAAGCTAACTTGACCTGCACCTTTCTGAACGAAGCTACAATTAAATCCAGCACCTAATCCGCTTGGAACTGTTACTGTAACTGCTGACCCATTATCAAGAACTACTACCTTACCATTATCTCCAGCTAATAAAGTGTATGCCGTTCCTGTCTGATCATTTATACTAGCATCAAAGCCAGATATTGCATTGCCATTAAAATCGTAGCTTGATAGTGAACCTGCACTTGTGGCAGATACTAAGTTAGCAACAGTTATCTTCTTAGTTGTTGCAGTTCCGCTGATGTCAACAATTGGTAAGACATCAGTGGTTGCTCTATCTCCGGCAGATAGTTCTGGAAGTGCGGTTATCTTTTTATTTGCCATTTTCTAATTGGGTTAAAATTCAAATTCTAAATACTTACCATCCTCGGTCTGCATGAACGCACCTGCCTGTGTAAGTATTACTAGGTTAGGTGATGGTACTCCTGACGAGGTCGTTGCGCGTCCTACGCTTAGATTGATGTCAAGTGTAAGTGCCATTAAATGTTGTACGCTATAACTGCACCACTTGTTAGTTGGATTGAACTTATGTTTCCATAAATCGCAGTATTTGCAGATAAAACTGTTCCGTCCTGTGAGTTTGTAATGTCAGACAAATTTTCAATGTTACTTGTTATACTCGCAATGACTGTGTCTTCCGTTGCAAGGATCGCAAAGAATTTACCTGTCGTTGCATCTGTGGTATTAATATAAGTACCTCCATTAAGTCCTAAACCTCTGTATTCTGATGCCATAATTTTATTCCTGTTATGCAGATGTTGCTGCTGTAGTTCCGTAAGTGATAAATTGTATTGGTTGAGTCTGACCTTCCTGTCTTTCAAGTTTGTCTAACTCACTTTGTAAAATTGCTTCTGCTTGTTGATAGATTACCTGCGCCTTATCGGTTTGGCCGTCACTCTGTAACCAATCCCCGTATGCCCCCACAATCGCATATTCGCTAAATACATATGGGAATACTGTTGAGTCGCTTGCATATTCTGGAAAGCCTGCCCGGTAGTGTACCCACACAGGTGCGTTGCTTGCTCGGTCAGGTAGAATTGCTTCTCCATACTCAGAGCTACCACTTGCATCCTGTATGTTTCTAAATGCTAATTCTGATGTGCTTGCTGTACCATATGGATCATTCTCAGTGACTCGAAATATCTCACTTATAGTTGTGCCAAAATCAATGTATGTAAGCATACTCGCAGTTGCAGTTGCTCCACTTCCACTACCACCACTAAAACTAACTGTTGGTACTCCTGTGAATGCAGTGCCATTGTTTGTAACTGCGATTCCGTTTACTTCTCCATCTGAGTTAATAGTTGCAGTTGCTGCTGCTGAGTTACCACCTCCACCACTAAAGGAAACACTTGGGGCAGATGTATAGCTTGATCCACCACTACCTACTTGTACGCTTCGTACTCGAAGGTCAGGTATAATTTGTGAGATGACTGAATTGAATGGCCATGCAGTGCGATCCCATGCCAACTTGCCAAAGCGATTGAAGCTACGTACAGCAGCAGTTGACTCGGCAGTAAGGAATGAATCTACGCCAACCATACTTACCAGGTTGGTGATCATTGTGCTTACTGCTATCTTCCTCATGCGAAGCTGGGCTTAGTAAAACCTCCTGCTACGAAGGTCTTCTTGGTAAATGATTTTGCTTTAAGATGTGGGTTGTCCCGAAAAAATTCATTCGTAAACGCTTTATCCCCCCAACATCCCTGTTTGTATTGATGCCAGCGGAAATATTCACGGGCAGGTATTGTGCCTTTTAATTGTCCAAGTCCCTCGACTTGTCCACCTTCACCGTTCTCCTTGCCACACTCAATCTCACGTTTCTTTGCCTCGTACTTTTCCAAGTCTACTTCGTAACGTAAGTGCTTCTCTAGGTTCTTCATAAATTGTGAACCATTGCCTTGTGCCTTGCCCCATTTAGGTATGAATATTTCTGCCATAATAAATTGATGTGGAAAAGGGAGTGACCCGCATTGCAGATCACTCCCCAAATCCTAAACGTTTCTTATCCTACGTCGTTTGCGGAATGCATAGCTAGATAGATGTCTAGCTCACCTGCTGTAAGAGCAGATGGTGATCCGGATGTCGAGTTAGTGAACACTGCGCTCAACACATCAGAAGCAGCGGCAAAGCTACCTGCTAATGTTTTAACGCTTGCTCCAACCTCACTAATGATTGGGCCAGCACTAGCAACACTTGTGCTAGTAATGAAGTTGTTTGGATCTCCGTCCGTACCAACTTCAATTGCGAATGCTCCTGTTCCAGCAAAGGCGGTGGTTACATTAACCATAGCTTTTGAGATAACGAAGTCTGTAGGTGTGTCACCAAGAGTTACAGTTACTGTATCAGTTGATCCTCCTCCTTCATCAACGTCGGTGTACAGAACTTTGAACTTATGGGTAAACCCTTGAGCGCGTTCTTGGTTAGATAATACACTCTTGCGAGCGCTTGGTAATGTTACTGCTGTATTAGCCATTTCTTAAATCTCCTTATTTTAAGTGTTATTAGTTAAAATATCCGTGAGCAACAGGTGACAAACATGCCAATCCAGCAACTACGTCTACAAAACCTCTGCGGCCTCCACCTTGATTCTCAAGCTCAGTTACAGACTCAGCTTTCAAGGACATCATGGATACATACTCAGGATCAATTAAGAGTCCTGCGTTTGCGTCAACTGCGTCACTTCCGCTTGTTCTGTTTATGAACAGCGAAGGAACTACTGCCACATTCCCAAAATCTCCCTCATAAATATTAACTGATAAGGTTATCTTCTTGGATTCTGCATCTTGATTTACAACGTAAGTTCCGTTAGTAGCTGCCTGTTGACGAGAGAATCCAGAGATATCTTTCTTCAATGTTGGGCCTGCAAGTAAGGTCAACTGTCCACCAGGCATTCCGTTAGCTTCGTACAAAGACTGAAGTACAGCATTGAACTCAGTTTCTGTTACAGGAGTTCCACCTGTGTCATTAGCAACATTTTGTGCAAATGTAGGAACGTCAGAAGGTTGTCCACCAACTCCAAGCCACTTTAACATGCCTCGTGTTTTGTAAGGTGCGCCTGCTCCAGCGTCTGCTTGACGTTCTTGTGCAGAACAGAATGCAGATTCAATTGAACGTTTTACATTGCGTACTGCTTTAGACTCAGCATTTGCAAATTCTGATGCAACACCAGCTGTGTCAACAAGCTCTTGCAGATCACTGGTCATAAATGTATCACGAAACTTTTGTATATAATTCCCAATACGCGCCCGGTCAGCAGATTGATTCTTAAAGTTTCCAACATCTTCGCCTTCGGAAACTCCATCAAATTCTGGTGAGTTTAATTTATCAACTTGAACTTCAAAGAATGTCCCTGTTGCTTTTCCTTTTTTCATCATTGAAACGAACGGTGTCGCTTCTGGTTCTAGAACTGAAATTATATCAGTTAAATCTTCACGATTTCCAGCAGTATTGTACGTAGTACTCTTAGCCATTTTTTATATCCTCCTAATTTTGTTTTAAATTTATGCGATTGATCGCTTTAGTTTTATGTAATTTTGGTAGTCTGCTATATTGCCAGATTTCTCGAACTTGGCATGAGCCGCTTGTACAGCTTTCTTCAGTTTACTTCCCTCGGATCTTGGTTTACTCGCACCTGCTTCTGTGCTTGCGACAGGTGCAGTTGGTTTCTTCAATTTCTTTGGTTGACTTGCATTTGCTTGTTTCGCTTTAACTGCCTTTAATCCTTCCACCATTAACCCAAGTGCGAAGTTGCTGTTAGGTAGGTGGTCAACTAATGGTTTATAAAGCGGACTTTGCTTTACCTGCATGAACATCTTGTAGTCATCACTCTCTCCATCACTGAGGAAGTCGAAAGTTTGAACTGCTTGTTGGTCACTTGCTTGACGTTCCTTAATCCAGGCTTCTCTTGCCGGAGCATCTTTGCGAAGTATCTTCTTTGCGTTCGCTTTGATTCTACGGAGATCCGCTTTGGTGTAAGTCTTGTCAGCATCCTTAACCACATATTCATTGCCAGCGTCATCGTACTCCACTTCGTTTTCCATCCCTTCGTCTGCCCATTCGATGAGCGTGTTAAGGTTCTCAACTTCTTTAGTAAGTGCGTTGATATCACTGACATTGTGCAAGGCATTATCCTTTAGGAATGCAGGTTGCTCAGTAGGCACGGGTGCTTGCTCAACTTGCTGCTGGAGTTCTTGGTTCTCGGCAAGTAACGCTTTCTTCTGTGCAGTAAGTTTTCCAAACCGCTTGATTGCAGAAGCATTGAGATGCTTGGCGAGTTCCTTTGACTCCTCCTCGGATAACGAATCCAAGTCCAGGTCTTTAAACTTTGAAAGAACATCTGAAGGTTGTACGGGCGGCTCATCTGATTCCTCATCTGATTCATCCGACTCTTCAGCAGACTGATCCTCTAATTCCTCTTCTTCCGTAGATTCTTGTGCAACGGGTTCAGATTCCTCTTCGGTTGTGGTTTCAGTTTCCTCGCTTTGGCGTTTCTGCATCAGACTTGATGCGAGTTCTGCCATTGTTAGGTTACCTTCACCAGACGTTAAACTATCCACGGAGTTTTGAGAGGACTCTGAGTCAACCTCTTGAATTACTTCTTCCATAAGATCAAGGCATAAATAGCCTAGTGTAGCAAAATGTAGTTTACAGGGCTATAAAAGGCAACAAAAAAGCCCTTGTGACCTACCCCACGAAAGTCACAAGGGCATATCTAGATAACTATCTTATAACCAAAAGTTACATTTTATAGAAGGTATCGAGTTCCTCATCAATTGCTTCGAGCTTACCTGTCATCATGTAGTGTCGATTTGTGCAGTCGATGATTGCTTTTGTTTGAAGCTGGCGTATTACTTCCTCACGCATTGCTTCTCGCATCTCGATGTACTTCTTAAAGTGAGGGTCATTTTTTAAAGTGGCTAAAGCAGTTATTGCTTCCTCTGGGTCAATCTCGTGGTAGGTTTTTCTTTTGCGGGGACTCATCGTTTATTTTCTTTTGCGTGCAGTTTTAGCTGCTTTCTTAAATGCCTTCGCAGTTGGTGCGCCTTTCGATCCAGGCTTTCTCATCTTCTCACCACTACCTTTTTTTATACGTTTTCTTTTAGCGTGTATGTTTTTGTATAGACTCATTTAACAATTCCATGCTTTGCGTGACCAATAGTTGGCACTTAGTTTTGTACTTTTTCCCTTAATACCACCTGACCTTGCACAATAGCTTTTCTTGCGAGCAGGTTGGTTTTTCTTGATACTTAAATTTGCGTCACCAAAACGAATAGTCTTTTTCTTTCCACCTTCAGAAGCATAGACTACAAACTTCTTTTTCCCATAACCAGGTTCACCTTTACGGATACGCCTTGGGCTATTTACTTTACTTGGTCTTCCGCTTGCCACACTTCTTCTTTTTATTCTTAGGTGGTCTACCTACCTTTGTCCCATAAGTCCCTTTTCCCATTGGCATAATCTTATCCTCCTGTTGATGCTGCTCCTGTTGTTCCAAATTGTGTGGGTGCTGCTCCCAGCCTACCAATCTCAGCGTTCGCTTTCTGTTGAACTTGCATCTGTCTTTGTTGCAGGTAATTGGAAATACGCTCCTGTAAGGCAGGATCTTGTTGTACCTTTTGTGCCACATCAGGTTGAGATAACCATTGCTGGAATATCTGCAACTTCATCTCATGGGCATCATTAGGTTTAACATTGGGT
>Ga0209425_10006473_pt1 | contig 11222 bp, 11 predicted proteins | sample COG_05_FD_184749 | JGI IMG/M metagenome (GOLD analysis project Ga0209425, IMG submission 184749) | Pelagic Microbial community sample from North Sea - COGITO 998_met_05 (SPAdes) (version 2) | ecosystem: Environmental > Aquatic > Marine > Neritic zone/Coastal water | place: Helgoland, sampling... | reverse complement strand
ACCGATTTCACCCTCAGTGACGACCTTAATTAAGGCTTTTGCATGATCTTCCACATACAACCAATCGCGTATCTGCAAACCACTACCATAAATAGGCAAAGGCTTACCAGTTATAGCATTAAGGATTACATGGGGAATAAGTTTTTCTGGGAAATGGTATGGCCCATAATTATTTGAGCAGTTAGTAATAATAACTGGCAGACCATAGGTACGACCCCAAGCCCTGACTAAATGATCAGACGCCGCTTTACTTGCAGAATAAGGTGATGATGGCGAATAGGGTGTTTGCTCGGTAAATAAATCGTCAGTGCCTTCCAAATCACCATATACCTCATCTGTAGATATATGATGAAAGCGAAAACGCTTCTGCTCAGAAGTATTTAAACCAGCGTGATATTTCCTTGCCGCCTCAAGTAAATTAAAAGTCCCCATTATATTGGTTTTAATAAACTCAGCAGGACCATCAATGGAGCGGTCAACATGACTTTCAGCCGCAAGATGCATGATACAGTTAGGTTGATGTTCTTCAAATACTCTAGCCAGTACTTGACCGTCACATATATCAACTTTTTCATGAGAGTATCTTTGAGAGTCGATAGAGCCTGGCAAAGAATCAAGGTTACCTGCATAGGTCAGTTTATCTAAATTGATAACTGCGAAATCCGTTTGGCTATTAATAAAACGGATCACAGCGCTACCAATAAAGCCTGCTCCGCCTGTAACCAGTATTTTCATTATTAATCCTAATAATTTTTTCTTAGATTAGCTTGCTGATAAACGCATTAAATCTATCGCAAAACTTTAATGTTTTGAATCTGACATTGAAATTGGCATCGGTGGCAAAGAAGAAAACGTTTTTTCTGCCCTGAGATTGGGAAATAAGATTGCTGCTGCTGTCAAAACGATTATTTGTATATCTAACAGAAAAGATTGGTTTTCAACATACCAGATTTCAAGCGACGCCTTATAGGGCGATATTTCATTTCTGTAAAAATCTTGCGCATCGGAACGGTGGGCGTAAAAACTCTCTTCATCCCGTAACATCAAAGAACCTATGCCTGTCACACCAGGGCGAACAGATCTAATAATAATAGCCTGACTGGGAGTGTAGTTTGCCTCACCAGAGGGAACTAGAGGTCTCGGCCCCACTATACTCATATGACCGAACAAAATATTCAATAGCTGTGGAAGCTCATTAATTTTCGTTTTTCGTAAAAATACTCCAAACGGAAGGACTCTTGCATCATTTCGCATAGTAAGCGTACCCGAACCAATATTAGGACTATCTTTAAGCATAGTCGCAAACTTAAAAATATTGAATAATTTTCCGTTTAAACCAACTCGTGGCTGCATATAGAAAATTTCACCCTCTCCCGTTAAACGAAGCATTAGAGTTAGGGGCACCAGCAAGGGGGATAACACTAACAAAGCAAAAGCGGATAAAGCTAGATCAAAGATTCTTTTCATTTCTACATCCGTCCATCCAAATATTTTCCAGTTTCTTTATGATTAAAATCAGGAATCATACGATTAAATAAGTCGACTAACTTATCTTTTCCCCAAGTTTGTGAGGCACGCATCTCGCCTATTTCCAAAAGAAAATTATCGAGCTGAGTAGAATCATAGATGGACTCGTTTTTAATCACGCCAAGATTGTAGAAGCGCGACATATCCAACCTTTCGCCGACAGTGAAAAACTCTTCGAAATCTTTTTCACCCGAAGTGTCCGATTGAAAGAAATAACAAGGCCATAGCTTCGACTTTATAAGTTCTTCCGATCGATCTCGAGCTTCTTGCTCACTTGAACAATGGAAAGGTTCAAAACCCAGGTTCTTTACAAATCGCTCAGCAATATCAGAAAATCTAATTAAGTCTAAGTCCTCACTTAATTTCGGAAAGAATATGTCACGATTTTGACCTAACAAGCAAGACATAAGACAGAGCTCACCCGATTCCTGAGGAGTTACAAAATAACGCCTCACATCATTTGGTGCTGAAATAGGTTGTCGTTTAGCAAAACGTTGATTAAATCCATGTAGTAGTGAGCCATCAGAGAAAGCGACATTTGCAAATCGCGCTGTTGAAATTTCAATAGTCTCACTTTCACGCATAAGGAACATTTCCATAATACGTTTACTCGCACCCATCATATTTACAGGGTTTGCTGCTTTATCTGTTGAAACACAAAAATATTTTTTGGTGCCCTGCGCCTCGGCCATTTTAATGGTTTTAATCGTATTAAGTACATTGACTTCAATAAGCCGCATCAAGGTAAATGGGTCCTTTTCACTCCGGACATGCTTTAATGCAGACAGATTAAGAACATAATCATATGTCTTGCTGCTTCGCATCAGTGCCTCGAATTCGATACTTCCACAATCAATCGCAAAAGTTTTGAACTCACCATCTATATAGCCCAAGGTACTACGAATATCTCGCACTAACTCCACCATGTTATTTTCACTAATATCAACAACATGTAGCGAAAGGGGATTTCGCTTAAAAATTTCACGTGTAACCGCCTGACCAATAGAGCCCGCGCCACCTATCACTAAAAAGCGACTTTTTTGCACCAAATCTTTAAGCTTTTCATTTTGATCAGATATGTCATCATCAAATAAAGGTTTTGACCTTCCAAGTAGTTTTAATATGCTCATAAAGATAAAGCTTCAATATTAGTCAGCGCGCCATTAGGGACGCTAGAGGGTATATTAACTACTCTTTCGCAAAGCCAGATCGAATTAACTAAGTCGTCGCGCTGACAATTTTTGTACATTTTTAATTCACTCATTAATTGCCATATAGGGCGAGTCATGACATCACCTTCATTGGTATATTTAAGAAACTTGTCACGATCTGATTTTGAATCCAGCACCACAGCGTTCAACCAACAGTTGGCTGTGTCCTTATCTAAAGCCTTTGGAAAAAACACTCCCTGGCGTGCAAAAAACTCAGACCACTGCTCTGAAAGCTTTGCCTTAACTACCAAAAATTCAAGTAGGCGTTCCATTTGCGCGCAACCCAGAGCTGCATTCAAATTAGGCATACGATAGTTAAAACCAATCTCATCGTGAACAAACTCGTAAGGATGAGGAACCTTTGCTGTTGTAGAAATATGCTTGGCCCGCTTAGCTAGCACAGGACAGTCGGTAATCAGCATGCCACCACCGCCAGTGGTGATCAGTTTATTACCGTTAAAACTTAGAGTCCCCATCTTACCAAAAGTACCTGTATGCCGCCCATCGACATAACTACCCAAGGACTCAGCTGCATCCTCGATTAGCGGGATGCCCCATTCAACACAAATCTTGGATATTTCTTCGATACGGCACGGCAAACCGAACGTATGCATAGGTATACATGCCGCTATACGTCGACCCGATGTCTTGTTAACTACTTGTCCATTTTTGATCTCAGCATTACGCTTCAAAAAATTTTCAAGCGACGCAGGACTCATACCCATAGTATCTCTATCCACATCAATAAAGACCGGAGAGGCCCCTGAATAACTGATAGCGTTGCAGGTAGCGATGAACGTTAGAGCCTGAGAGATTACTTCGTCTCCTTTATTTACACCAGCTAAAACAATCGCCACATGCAGCGCAGCCGTGCCATTTACCACCGCAATCGCATATTTGGAGCCCGTAAACTCAGCAATACGATTTTCAAACTCAACTACCTTTTCTCCAACTGAAGACACAAAATTGGAATCAATACAGTCAACTAGGTATTGCCTTTCATTACCCTCAAATACCGGGCGATGTAGCGGAATGAAACCCTCACCAAAGACTGTGCGGCAAAACGAGATAGTTGACGTCGCTAATGCGCGGATATCAATCATAACAACTCCTCAAAAATTGGCATCAAAACGTCAAAGGGAGCCTCACTTTCGATAGTGAGATGGGTTGCTGTTTGATCAGTTAATGTTCTGGGCAATCTACTTACTAAAACCGTCAAATCATCTCGATTATCATATTCTTTACAAAGAGACTCCCCCTCTAATTTGGCTTGAATATATTCGGGAAGCGCCTTTGTTTCGTCAACTACGGCAACGCTTGAAGGGTAAAACACACCTTTAGCTGAACCACTTGCACATTTCTCTAAAATAGTTTCGAACGTGTCTACGTAAAATAATTTAAATTTACTGTATAACTCTTGCTCAAAAACTTTACTTCTCTTTACAAAGATTTTCGGCGTTGCAAAATAGAAAACATAGTCTGGTTCACTATCAAAAAGTTCGCAAAAATTAGGCTCGCTAACATCAAAATGAACAAAATTGACATTTATGTCGGCATCTTCCAGCTCTTTCTTTAGCAGTTCAGCATCTCGCACGCCTCTAGCATAGGAAAATGTAACGGCAGCACCCATAAGCGCGAGAATTTTAACTGTGTAACTGCCCAGCCCTCTTGAACCACCAATCACTAATACTCTTTTACCAGCAGCGAATCTTTTTGTAATTTTTTTATTGAGGGCAGTTAATGACAGGCTCTCTATTGGCATGGGCCGGACGATAGCTCTCAACTTTGCTTCCATGTCGGCGGTATTTACTCTCAAATCCACAAGACTAAACCGTGGGTCAGTTTTAATAACTTCGATGGATTGAACATTGTTTTTTTTCTTGAGATTCAAAGCAGCTGATACAAAAATCGAATGTAACCCAGGAGCTTGCATACCAACTACTGACGACAAATATGAAATCTGACTAACCAATGAACATCCATAACCGGCAAACAATCCTGGGTAAAGATCCTTTACATATGAGGGGTCTGCTGACTGAGTAAACTCGATATTTTCTAACGACTCTATGTCACTAAAATTCATATCCGAGAGTTCCAACTGAGCCATACTTTTAGAGTAACTCATATGGTTAGTATCAGCACACCTAGAACCGCTTAGTTTTAGTCTCAGAAAAACTATTTCTGGGTTAGATATCTCAATAAGCTGAGTATCCGGGTAGTAGTCACAGTCAACAGTTTCATCCAGGTAGATTGGCTGCAGAAATTTAACAAAAAGTTGGTCGAGAATATCATTACCACTGATCAAAAAAACATCCAGAGCCCACAGCAAGCTATTAATACCATGCACTATCGCTCTTCCAGGAGGCGTTTTTCTAGCATATTCATCAGACAAATGAATCGGATTAAGATCGCCCGAGAACTTAGCGAACTGCTGCTGGTCGTGCAACGTAAATTTGCGGCTTGCAATGAAAGACTTTTCCAAAAAAATACCCTTTAAATAGTCCAATAAATGATTAGAACCATCATTATATTTAGGAAGTTAGACGTACCTAGATAAACTAGGAAGTGTAGTCTTGCCATCGGGAACATTTCTCCCAACGGTTGACCCAACCGATAAAACGACTTCTGACCCTATATCCACAGACTGCATTATCGTCACGCCCGGACCCACTATTGTATTCTCCCCAATTTTACAACCGCCGCCAACAAAAACATTGCCTGAAATAATCGAAAAATTTGACACTATTACGTTATGACCAATTGTAGTTCCGGAGTTAACTATCGAAAAATCACCAATGTAAGTATTAGGATTAACAACGACCCCGTGAGATATGAATGCTCCTCTACCTAGTTTTACGCTACTGGAGATATATGCATGAGAAGACACCAAAGCCGGCACATTAATGTCACCCATTACTGCCAATTTGGCAGATCTGCGCAATAACCCTTTTCGGTCAACTGCTCCAAAAGCTGGGAACACAAATTCAGGCTGAGCATTACTTGAAAAATAGTCTTCAGGCACCCCTAGGTATCTCAGATCGGAGTCTGTTTGAACCATATCTACATACCCAATTACTTCAAAACCATTCTGAACAGCCACCTCTGCTACTTCGGATGAAAAACCACCACCACCGATAAGCACTAATTTTTTCAACATAAACCTCCTAAATTCATAGCGATGATCCTGAGTCAACACATAGAATTTGTCCTGTAATAGATGCCGCTCGCCGACTAATTAGAAAATCAATTGCATCAATTACATCTTTAACACTTGTTAAACCTAGTGGCGAATTCTTTTCTAGAGCCTGCTTGAAGCTTTCACCGTAAACAAGCTGGGCAGCTGTCATTTCGGTTTCTAGCCAGCCAGGCGCAACACCAACAAATCGTCGAGGGCCCGCTTCTTTAGCCAGACCTTTTATCATAGAGTCTAGCGCTGCCTTCATTACTGAATAACCCACTATTCCCGGCTCTGGTCTAATTGCGGCGATTGATGAAATAGCGCAAAATACAGCGGTTTTCTCGGAAATTTTAGCGCTGCAAAAAAGCTTCGAGACAAAAAGAGCACCGCGCAGATTAACGTCATAAAGGGAATCAAAGTCTTTTATGTCAGCCATTCTGTGCGGTTTAACAACCTGTTTTCCGGCGCAATATATTAACTTATCGACCTTCCCATAATGATCAACACAGGCCTGTAGACTCTCGCGGATACTATCGGTGGAAGAAACATCTGACGTTAGGGCAAAAACATTATCATTATTCTTGGATAGTTCACTTAACTTCTCCTCTCGGCGCGCCATCACTGAAACATTATCTGTTTGAGATAGATGCATCACTAATTCTCTACCAATCCCGCTAGATCCACCAACAATTATCGAGTGATCTCTAGTCTTATCGCTACTCATCAACAAATCCCACTAAGGTCACAAAATCTTGGACTGTATCAATCTCCTCGAACTTATCTAACTCTAAGGGCATTCCCAAACCGTCAAGCATACTTACAATAGATAGTACCCCTAAAGAGTCCCAACCCTCGATGTCGAGCACCTTATCACTAAGGACTATCACGTCCTCGCAGTCTAATGCTTCCGCAACTAATTCTAAAAATTCTTCAAGTTTCATGCTATTCTCCCGAGTGAAAGGTTTTAGGTGTATAGATATTATCAGTGGTTATTATTGCTGCGCCCCAGCTAAGGCCAATACCAAAGCCAGCGACGAGGCTGGTTAGCTTATTTGAGGAATACGGCCCGCCTAAAAACCCATTAATCGTCCCGGGAATCGAGGCGGAATTTTGATTCCCATAAACTGACTGCGTCGCATCAGGTACCTTATTATCGTCAAACTTCATTTTCTTTTTAATATTCTGCAACATATACTTGTTAGGCTGATGCATGACGAGGTAATCAACATCATTATTTTCAAGGCCGGCGTCATTCATGATTTTGTCAATCATTGGAGGGACTCGCTTTAGTGTAAAGTTAAATACAGCGGCCCCATCCATAGTTATAACGGGGGCTTTACCGCTGAACCTCGCTTCTTTCCTTAACCCACTATTTGGAATAATTAAGGAGTCGTAACCGGATCCATCACTATATAAATTAAACAAGCTATGAGAGGGGCTTCTTTGAATCAAAATAGCACTGCCCGCGTCCCCCATAATGGGAGCTACGACATGGTCTGTCGGATCGACTAACTTTGATGCCACATCGCCAACACACAATAAAATATTATCCAAGCCAGCCTCAATAAAGCCATAAGCTGCAGCCAAACCATAAACAAAGCCACTACAGCCCAATCTCATATCAAAACAAACACTGGAACTGCTAAGTCCTAACCGATGTTGGAGTGAAATCGCAGTTGCCGGAGATGTAAAATCTGGCGACTGAGACACAAAAATAATCCCTCCAAGTTCTTCGGTACCGGTATTTGTTCCAGCGAGAACCTTTTTAACGGCCTCAAAGCATAGATCCGATGTGGTTTGTGAGCCACTCACCACATACCTAGAAGACAGCCCCATGACCTTAGCAAGACGCTGGGCCTCCGAATTTGAAAGTCCAAACTGTTCATAAGAGGACATAAAATCGACTTTTTTATCGCCAGCAACAGTCACTATGCCCTTAATAGACGCATTATGGAATTCCAAGGTATTAGCTGCCATAACTTACCTCACACATCTCAACAATATAGCTGACCCAAGTACCAAAAGACAGTAGGGGCGAACCATCGGCATCAAACGTTGATTCATTAGCTAATGCGACATAATGACCAAGTTTGGCCTCAACCAAACCTTCAGTCTCCATAATAAGATTTACAATGTCCATACTATCAAGTAACTCCAGAACGTTCGTTGCATCGATAATTTCAATATCGATAGTCACTTCAAGTTCGTCTTTTAGGTTTGCAAAAGCTTGGAGTGCCACTTCGCGAATTTGATCTAATTCCATATTATTTTTTCCAAACAATCCGATATAGGTTCTGGTTTTTGGTCTATTCGATAGCTCTCGGCATTGTTTTCAGTCGAAACGATTTCAAAACCATTCTTAGTGTAAAAATCTCTCGTCATTACGTTTTTACGAGTTGGCAAGTATTGTGAGTATAAAGGATAATTATCGCAAAACTGAATAACCACCGAGAGCATCGATCGCTCAATTTCACGGCCAAAGGCGCGACAACTCAATAAAAATGAATCCACTGTGTTGCCAACGATAATCACGACCCCTACAACCCCCATACTTCCAAATTTATCATCGATAGAGAACGCAAAGACCGATTCATTGTCCATTAAGTCCTGGACCTCCGCTAACGAATAACGTTTAGTCGTTAAGTTAAACTGATTTGTTTTTTGGGTTAGCTGAGCTATGCGAGGAGCCAAACTTAAATCATTCAAATAAACCGTCATGTTTATTGCCAAACCACGCAGATAATCGTCAATGGTGCCTGATTTATCTAAAAGACTCTTTCGATGTCCCTCTTGAACGTAGGAGGCAGCTTTAACTTTATCTTCATCGGTTAGATAGTGCGCATAGAGATCAAAAAGGTCTGAAAGAGCGTTATTTACATCGTCAAATTCATTGACACTAAATTTAAGGCATTCGATATCAACATGAACTCTAGCAACTTCTTCAATTTCAAAGGGATTATCATCTATAAAAACTGCTGACGAAGAGCCAACATTCAACCAATCAAGTAACGCGCCAATATTTTCGCTCTTCCGATCCCAATTTGCCTTTACTGCAACGAAGTCATCAATTGACAGGGGCATATCTCTATTTTGGAATACCTCATCAATATCAGACTGATTGTTTTTAGTCACTAGGCATAACACTACGCCGGCATTTTTAAGCCGCAGAAGAGACAGTTGGAAATAGTAGTAAATAGAACCAGGGTATTCATGCCCTATTTTAACGCCATGACAGCCATCCTCTCCTATAACACCCCCCCAAAGTGTGTTGTCCGCATCAACAAATATTACTTTTTTCCTTGGACTAAAATAACTTTTAAAATGAAATAAATATTTATCACTAATGATTTTACCGAGCGCCTTCGAATAAGGAAATCTCATAACGCCATAGTTGCGAGGACTAAAACTATTAGAAAACCCTGCGCTAGAGACCAAATCTTCGACGTCAACCAGAATACAGTCAGACTGATGGGACAAGACGAAGTCCAGCACACTACCATTGATCGTAGAAGCCAATTTTTTCCTATTGACCAACTCAGTTTGCGAGAAAGATCCACAGTTAAAATAGACCGTATTGAGTATTAACTTAGTATTAGAGCGTTTAATGAGATTTTCAAGTTGTACAAAAATCTCATTCATATTGGCGGCAAATAATTCTGAGACACCATAAGAATTAAAAGCATATTGAGAGAGATGGAGTAATAAAAAATCTTCGTCACCAGCATTCAGAATTTCCGGAATCATCTGGTCAACGGGGCTAAAAATAAAATCCAATTTATAATCATTTATAAAACCGAATTTACGAAATAAATTATTACAGACCACATCGGATATAACTTTAATATTTATTTCTTTCATAATTACTCACAAGACGATTCGGAATCAATGTCTAATTCCAGACGATTTTTAAAAAAACACCAGTAATATAACCAAATAAATAAAGACTGCGCCTTTGATCGACGCAACTGAAAGGGACTTGAAAATCTTGGAACCCATCCACCTCGGCGTGCAAACGACATCAAAAGTGTCAAATCAGATATATACCATCCGTTGAATAACAGTTTTAATCGCTTTATTTTCGCAGCAAACCCGCTATTGACACCCGCGACATTTGACGCATGTTGCCGATAAAGAAGGTGGGACTCTGCATCTATGTACCAACCTAAATCGTTAGCGCGAAATATAAAATATATTAACCAGTCGTGTGCGAGCATTGAGAGTAATTCCTGATGTTGCGTGAGGTAAGTCTGCAAAAACGTAAATCCCGCACGATCAAAAACAAAGGTGCAACCGGGCCCTGAGGACTGGAAAAAGTGGTCAAATTTACACTGCTGACCATTGACATGTCTCTTCTTAGAGCCCTTTAAATTAAAAGTCGTAAAGCCTGAGGAATAACCTGATACAGATTGGTCTGCCAGACACCTATGCGCTCTTTGGAGCTTTGTATCCTCCCAGATGTCATCTTGATCACACAATGCATAATAATCGAATGTTGTATCTTTCATACCTAGAATCAATTTATAAAAATTCATTCCAGAACTAGAAATCACATCCCCTTGAATAAAGTGGATGTTTTCATAATCGGACGCTAATTGGATAACCATATTCTTAAAAATCAATGAGTTACCATCGACCCGAATAAAGATATCAACGGACACACTCTTTTGATTTAGCAATGAAAAAACTTGCTCATAGAGATATTTATGGCCATCAAACCCAGCTAAAAGAATCGCGAATCGAGGAATCATAGTCTAGCAATTTTTTTGTGATATTCATTTTTTAAGACGTACTTAACAATGGCAAACATCATAATATTTTTAAATGTTTTTGCCCAATGCTTCCTCAAGTTATATTCCAAGACCCTTACTTTGAGGGCTCGCGAAATTTTTGGAACATAATAATCTTTACTGATTATCGCGGCACGTACATTTTCGATAGCATCAGCATCAAAATAATCAGAAGGTAAGGCCCCAACGCACTTATCCATACTTTTAAGAAGATAAGCAGCCTTGTCACTACGTACCCTACCGTTATGTAACAATTCCTTTAGTAAAGATATCCTTACCTCATCAGATATACCCGGAGTCGAGAACAGCCCGCAGGAGTGTGTCTTAGAATTAGAAGACAGCTGGTCACAATCCTGATACTCCAAACCAGCATAATAAAAACCATACAGAACATCAAAAGGTATTATCACGCCATTAAGGAGCAATTCGCACTTAATTAACCCAAACCGAGAAATCAAGATCACAAGCTTAGAATCTATTCCATCAAGATTATTTATGCACTCAAAAAACCTAGGGAGG
>Ga0209425_10006461_pt1 | contig 11238 bp, 9 predicted proteins | sample COG_05_FD_184749 | JGI IMG/M metagenome (GOLD analysis project Ga0209425, IMG submission 184749) | Pelagic Microbial community sample from North Sea - COGITO 998_met_05 (SPAdes) (version 2) | ecosystem: Environmental > Aquatic > Marine > Neritic zone/Coastal water | place: Helgoland, sampling... | reverse complement strand
GCCTTGCGAGCAAGGGTTTTTTTTATATTCATTATCGACTTGCCCCCTGCAGCGCCACATCGTTATTGACATTCTGACCCACCGAGGCATTGTCTATTGGTTGAACCAATGGCAATAGGCAAAGTGGGCAACCAATTACGTGATCGTTCGGCCCTAGATTCAGATTATTGCGCCGCTTTTCCATTTCATCAAAGAACTGGTCATCGGTCATAGTTACTCGGATACCTAGATCGATAAACATATTCGTTACAGAACGGTTACCCGAACCCTGCCAGTTTCTGGAATCTGGCACATTAGGATTCGTGTCAGTATTGTTCATATAACCAACGATGTGTAGGATCGTGCCTTTAGGCAGAAGTGGTGCGGCATCATCATCGTAGGCGTAGCCACGAACCCAGTTGTGGTCGTAGCCAACACATGAAAGGGTTTCTACGCTGTAACCCCAGATCGCTTCAAGGCACATGCGCTCACCTGGAGCATGTAAATGGGGCTCAAACGTCGATATTTTAGTGTGCTCAGTCAGCGTAGTGTAGGCGTGCAACTCCTGGTCTTTCTCATCGCCTCTTATACTAATATCAACGCCGTTACCTTGGGCATTGAAGACAGCGTCTTTAAATTTTGGCTCATAACCAACAGGATGGAAGCGGAAGCCAATTTCCAAATGCGCGGTAGTGTCTCTACCATTGGAATGCAGATGCACAGAATCGGACACTATATAGCTGCCCGCCGTCAAAAGTCGGCCGGCTTCGTCATCAAAAATATCGGCGTTTCGACCTACTTCGTGCACTGGCCATGCTAGGCCCCGTTCAGTCCGGTTTCCATTTGCGTCAAGAGCAGCTGTGGCCCATATCATGTGGTGGAATATGTAAGCGCCACCAACAGTATCACGACCTTTGTCCGCTTGATTGTTAACGTCATTGACTTCTACAACCTCAACGGATTTGACCCAGCGATCTTCCGGAATATCAATCAGCAAGGCGTCAATCTCGCCCCACCAATCCGCAGTGCCGGCCAGTTTGGTCACCTCGTTGCTCTTTAAAATAAGATCTGGCGTGCCAGCAGTCCATGTGAGGCTGTCGTCGAACACTAAGGGCGTTGGTGCATCTGCTTCATTGCCCTTAGGTGTGCCGGATCTTGCCCAAAGAGAGATTGCAGCTATTTCTTCATCGCTTAGAGAGACATCATTCTTAAAATCCTGAATACCCAAACCTTTTTCAACGTACCAAGGTGGCATGGCACCGGCACGGTCTCTGAGAGACGTCTTGTATTCAATCAGACCTGCGAAAGGGGCTACCTGATCGTAGCTTATTAGCGGCATGGGGCCCACACCACCATCGCGGTGGCAGCTCTGACAGCTGCGCTGCAAGATTGGTTCAATGTCTTCGTGAAAAGTGACATCAGTCGCTTGCCCAAATGAAATACTAGGGATGGCAAATGCCAGCAGCAGCCCTATCAGAACTACAGGGTTGATTTTTCGCATTACTCTATTCTCCTCAGAATCGATAGTAGTTTAATCGCGCGCGAGCTCAATTACAGCTGATAGCACGCTTTTTCCTATCCTGCCACACCGTTGATTACACAGGGACCCACAGGCGATTATAGTCAGCTTTTTTTGTAGTGAGTTATTTGGCAGAACTTTGCGGCTAAAGCACACAAGGGCTAAACCGGCGCGATATTATAATACAATTTAAAGGACTGTAGACATTCGTATTGCAGAAAACCGAGGCACAAAGGCGAGTAAAACCTTATCGATTATTAAAATAAGCACCTTTTTCAATAATCGTTTAGTACGACTGGCAATGCAATGTAGAGAATTGTCAGAAATTGGGCGCATTGCCAAATAGCCTGTACAGCTGCAAAATTGTCGCCGTATCAATTTTGATGATTGATTTCACTGCCGCTAGAGTAACTGTGCCCAACTCACTCCCGAGGACTCAAAACCTTACCTGAAGCCACCGCAAGCGCTGCGCCATTGAAAAAAGCCACCTCGCCATTCACTATCACCACGTCAAACCCTTCGGCGAGTTGCAGCGGATCGGAATAGCTTGCTCGCGCTTTGACCTGAGTGGGGTCGAATATAATTAAATCGGCGGCCTTGCCCACCTCAACACTACCTCGATCGGTAACGCCGAGTAACTCGGCCGCATAAGAAGTCATCTTTCGCACCGCTTCCTCCAGGGGCAGTGCCGCGCGGTTTACTACATACTCCTCGATAATTTTCGCAAACGTGCCATGGCCTCTTGGGTGGAATCCTGTAGGACTGCCGTCGGAGGACACGGTAATATTTTCATCCATAAGTAATCTGGATTGCAGCTCATCATCCATGATGAAATAAGCGCCACTGCCGCCTTGCGGCCCAATCACGTCGATTAATACTTCCTCGAAGGGCAAGCCTAGCTCCTGCTCCAAGTCGGCTAGTGTTTTTCCCGTATAGGGATCGGTGGCGAGCAGCGTTGCCTCTGGCCCATTACGATTTGTTATGCGGTTAACGAGGTATTCTTCCAACTCTTCTCTTCGATCTGAAAGTGCTACAGCAAATTCCTCATCAGTTTTCGACCATACCGGAAACAGCAAGGCTAGACCTGCATAACTAGCATTGTAGGGATAAACATCCGCGCTTAACTCGATGCCCGATTGTCGTGCCCTTTCAATCACCTCTAAAATTTCTTCGGCGCGTGCTCTGCCCTTGCCATAGACTGACTTAAGATGAGAGATGTGTACTCTTGCATGCAGACCTTGGCTTAACAGTTCATCAATAGACTTTTCTAACTGATCATCGTCTTCATTGCGCATATGACTCATGATAACGCGGTCGCGACTGCCTACCACCTTCGCCATTTCAACCAGTTCAGATTCTGAAGCATGCAGGCCAGGGTTATATTCAAGCCCGGTACTCAATCCGAAAGCATAGTCCAATGAATTATTCAGCAGCTCCAACATGCGCTGAATCTGATCGGGTCCCGGGGCTGGGTTTTGACCTATACCTGCCTGATCACGCAGCGTTCCATGCCCGACGAACATGGCCAGATTCACCCCTATACCGTTCTCACTTACCTCTTCGACCCAAGCGCCCAGATCGTCTACATTGGGACTGTCACCGTCCTGACCGAGTGTAATAGTGGTTACGCCTTGGGCGAGGAAGTTTTCAAAAGCGGGTGTCTCTAAGGGATCGCCATGAGAGTGGACATCAATAAACCCCGGCGCGATAATTTTGCCTGTGGCGTCTATGATGTTAGTTACCGCCGCGTCCAATTCCCCCGGCGCGGTAATTGCGGCAATAACACCCTCTTTGAGATAAACGTCAGCCGCCCTGCCCGGACCACCGAAGCCATCAACGAGTTGTCCATTGCTTATTACGCTGTCGAATTGAATCGGCTCATTGCTTGGCGAATCACTGCAAGCAATCAAGCCCATTGTGATTAAGAGCCAGAGACCCAATTTGTTTAATCTCTTTGGCAAGACTACCCCTCTAGCCCGCTTTTTCAATGTATTCATGGCACTCTGACCCTTTTGATTCTTGACTCATTGCGTTCTTGCTGATTAGTCATTAATTTCGCCAAAGCCCTCAGGCGGTCTTCTATGCTTAGTCTTTTGCTCATACGCATAAGCCAATTCTATTAATACGCCTTCCGCATAGGGGCGGCCTACGAATTGAAGACCTGCAGGTAGTTTATTTTGCCAAAAGCCCATCGGTATTGTCACCGCCGGCAAACCTGCATCTGGCGCTAAGTGCTGATTATTGTCTCCCCGGTATTCTTCTTCTGCACGATCAATATGAGCAGGGGGATTTGACCAAGTTGGAAAAATAAGGGCATCAACCTGCGCCGCATCCATCGCCTCTATCGCGTTGGCGAGCAGCTGATTTCGCTCCGGATGATTGGGCCAGGTAGGACAGGGCACTTCCCACTCATCGGGAACTACATCCAATGGATTCTGCGCATAGAAACCAAATGAGCCCCGAGTTTCTGGCGCAATTTCTCCTGTTTCGAGTACTTGGTTTACATCCAATAAAGCGGGGTTCTCAAGCGATTTAAAATATTGGCCCACGTCATACCTGAACCTACCACAAAATGGGATCTGATCGCTCAGCACCTGAAAATCTCTAATCTCCAATGGATCGACAATGATGGCGCCTGCAGCAGTTAAATCCGCAATAGCCTGAAGAAAAATTTCTTTGATTTCTGGGTCAGCATCCTCATGGTCCACCAAGGATCTAAATACTCCTAGGCGTTTTCCCTCAAGACCACCGGCATTCAAAAAATCAAGGTAGTTATTTTCGCGCTTGCCGGGCAATGTTAGTGAATCAGCGGGATCGTAACCCGCCACCACATTAAATAGCCTAGCGCCATCCTCAACAGTTCGTGTCATTGGCCCTGCAATATCTCTATCGAAAACCAACGGTATTACACCATCGCGGCTAGTCAATCCGATGGTGGAGCGAATCCCGAATAATGCAAGATGAGAAGACGGTCCTCGAATAGAGTTGCCTGTATCACTACCCATTCCAGCTACGCCGAAACTAGCCGCTACTCCAGAGGCGGTTCCTCCCGAGGAGCCAGCTGGCACGAAGTCGGCATCGTAGGCATTTGCTGTACGTCCATAGGACGAGGAAACTGTTTCTCGTGGACTAAAAGCCCATTCCGCCATATTCGTTTTAGCGAGGACAATCGCGCCCGCCTCCCGCAGCTTCCTCACCATAAAAGCATCGTCCGGCGGAAAGCTGTCTAGCAAAGCAATCGACCCGCCTGTTGTAACCATGTCATGTGTATCAAAGTTATCTTTGATAAGCACAGGAGCACAAAACAGCTCCGGCATTACTTCGTTTCTACGCACCGCTGCATCGACTGCATAAGCTTTTTCGAGTGCCTTGGAGTTGATTTGAGTAATCGCGTTTATGTTGCGGGATTTATCATAGGCCTCGATACGTTCTATGTATCCTGCCACGATTTCGTGACAGGTGAAGTCACCTTGCACGATTGCAGACTGAATATCGGCGATGGATGCTTCAACAAAATCAAATGAAAAATCTTGAGGCGCTGCGCAGGCAGCGAGTGACGCCGACAAAGCCAACGTTAGGTAACGGGGTGTGATTCTCAACATAGTCTCTTTCTCGGCATTTATGCTTCGCTTACTGACTGAGTTCTTTCGCCACGCTGTAAAGAAATTCGTATCCGCCATACAGCGACTCTTTAAGTAACCTCTCATCCTGACCGTGTATGCGCATGTCGTTGCGATCTACGAACAACCCCGAAGTACCATAGGTGGGTATTCCTGCGCGGCGCATGCGTGCACCATCGGTTGCACCAGTAGACATTGTCGGCATCACTGTAACGCCGGGCCACATCGCGTTGGTGACAGTTTCTACGGCAGCCATGATTTCTTCAGACAAAGGAGAAGGATCGGTGATCGAACCACCGCCACGGTACTCAACCAAGAGTTCTGGGTTATCCACTACTGCGATTAGAGTTTTCAAGACATCCTGCGGATCAGAACCGGGTAGCATGCGCACATTTACATTCGCAACGGCGGTTTGTGGAAGTGCATTCGGCGCATGGCCACCATCTAATAAAGTTGCTACAGCGGTGGTGCGAAGCTGCGCATTGATTGCCGCCTCGGAACTCAATCTATCGAGAGAATCTTGCGGGATAGGTGATTCAAGTAGCGCACGAAAGTCGGCAGCACGCTCGCCGGTGTTGATCTCAGCTTGCCGCTGAAAGCTTACCCGCATCACATCGTTTAGCTCGACAGGAAATTTAAAATCGCGAATCTTTAGCAGTGCCTCGGCCAAGTCATAGATAGCATTGTCATCTCTAGGCAATGACGAATGACCGCCGGGGTTCTTCGCAGTCACTCGGAACGTTGCATAAATTTTTTCGGCTATCTGAATTGTGTTCGCTAGAGCTTGTCCGTCTTGCAGGAGGCCGTAGCCACCCTCGTTGATTGCAAGTGCGCCTTGTATCAATCCGGGGTGATTCTCTAAGAGCCAGCCGATGCCGTTGCTACCACCACTCTCTTCGTCTGAAGTGAGCGCCACGACGAAGTCTCTGTCGGGAACATAGCCCTCTCGCTTAAAGCGTATGAGGTTCGCAATAAAGATTGCCCCCATGGCCTTGTCATCGATTGTGCCGCGGCCGTAGTAATATTCATCGTCTTCATTGAGTACGAAAGGGTCGAGATTCCAATCGGCACGTTCTGCTGTCACCACATCCAAATGCGCCATCATCACGATGGGCTCCTTCGCGCCGTTGCCTCGTAAACGCGCAACAACGTTGCCCTTATGTGGCAAAGCTCCGCCGATAAAGATGTCCTCTTCTGGGAAACCCGCCGCCTGCAGCCAGGCCGCCATGCCCTCGGCCGCGATGGTATTGTTCTCTTCGTCTATCGTGGTTTTGTATTCGATCAGCTCTTTGTAGATCTCATACAGCAACTCCCGATCATCCTCGGGGATCGTTCGTTGTGCATTCGCTGTCTGAACGAACAGCAGGCTCAATACATAGAGTATCGTTAGGAGGTGCGCGCTTATTTGGGTTCTCATTCTTTTATTCCCACCGTATTCATATTGCTATTCGTAAGGGTCAATTTAACCTTACTAAGGTTCGCTCTAATTTCCTAGCATCAGGGGCTACATATATAGATTCTCAAACTATAACTGGCGAACTCCCTGCACTTGACGCTCTGAACAGAACTTAGCGTAGAAATGTTGCTTTTCATTCTCATTATTAGTGGACTAGCCACGGCTACGGTCGTAATTTACTACCAAGTGCTACGGCTACTGTGGATAACTATTCCGAAACTCCAGGTGAGACATCGGGTGAGGGTAATCATCGGAGTATTCGGCACTATCTGCGCTCATCTCATAGAGGTTTGGATATTCGGGCTCGCCTTCTATCTGATGATAACCTGCGGAGACTTCGGCACCCTAGAGGGCCGGTTCGAAGGCAGCCTAACCGATGCGGTGTACTTCTCGTTTACCAACTACACGACACTTGGCTACGGCGATATCGAACCGGACGGGCAGTTACGCTTTCTTGCCGGCATGGAGGCGATAACAGGTCTATCGCTTATTACTTGGTCAGCATACTCCATGTTTATAGAGATGATGAAATTCTGGGAAGAATAACTTAGATTATAACTTCAAAATTACTGAATCAAAAAAGGGGCCATGAGGCCCCTTTTTATTTACTAGACTGAAACGAGCTAACTACTGCTCATCCATTTCCAATCGGCGCGCACCGGCTAAGATACCAGGCAGACCGTAATTTCCTTCATGGCAAGCATATTCATAGGGCTGAGTGTCCGTCGTATTGAATGCCATCTCACCGCTCCAAGCTTCGGTGTAAAAGATCGGGTCTCTGACTTCGAACTCATACAGGACCTGCTCATCGGAGAAGCGGCTAAAGCGCTCTACTACTACTCCCTCTTCTGACAACGCTGCAACGTTGCGCGGCGCTTGCTGTGGATGCAGGTTTCTAGTCTCAACCACCAGAACATCGCCATCCCAGTGCGCGATTGAATCACCCAGCCAAGGCTTCCAGGCATCTGGACGGTGATCTTTATCGATAGGAATGATGCGTGCATCGTGTGCCATCTCCACCATGATCATCACGTAGTCGTCTGTCTGTACGATCTGGTACATATTGTTGTACAGCACATTGTTCATGGGCGGGCCACCGGTACTCCCGAATCCGATGATGCAGCGCTCACCAAGTGCTCGTCCTTCCGGGCCATCATTGCCTGAAAATTTAGCGCGGTTTTCCTGACGCAGCCTACTTCCCTCTTCCGAATAGGGTATGCGCCCGCTCTCGGGATAAGTAATCCAAGAGGTGCGATACTCGCCTTTGACGTAGCCAAATGCGGAGCCTGGATCTACCCAGAAGGCGTTATATCCACGACCCTGCCCGAGATCTTTACCCGATGGCAGTTCGCCCTGCACCTGGTTGTCATCGGTGGCCTGACGTACATTCTGATGGTGATTCGCAGTGAGTTCACCAAGCTGCTCTAGGGGAATGGTGAGCCCGACACCCTCATAGTTGCTGGAGCGCTGCATGGTGGTCAATGAGGCATTGGTCCAGAAGCCCTGCAGGTCTGGTTTGCCTGAGGCGGTTCTGGCAGGCTCATAATTTTCGGCGGCCATTGCTGAACTGCTAAGAGTAATTGCAGCAATGGTGATTAGTTTCTTGAACGTAATCATTGTGTTAGTTCTCCGTTAAGCCAAAGCTCCGGCCTTGCGCTCACTATTGAAAGCTTTTTTGGATGTAAGCATTGAAAATAAGCCACTACATTGAATTAATCAAGCGCTATTCGGCTATCCGAGCAGGCCACCTGTTACAAATCGAAATAACGTGGGATGCCCTAGCGCACATCATTGCAACTAGAGTTAGGCTAAATATTCACCACATCGCTTGAACCGATTACCGAAGACAGCCGACCTATATTGTCAGGTAACACTATATGCAAGACTTAAAAGAACGCAGTTTCAACGAATGGCTCGTTATCGAGAGCCAACGAGGAGAGAAGAATGCGTTCACTACATTAATTAAGAACTGGGAACAGCGCTATTTTTTGTACGCCTTGAACCGACTGAAGAGTCCAGAGGCGGCGAAAGATGTAACACAGGAAAGCCTGATCTCCATAAGTAAGAGCCTACGCGAGCTATCCGACCCAGCTAGCTATCCAAAGTGGAGCTTTCGCATAGTCGAGAGGCGCTGCGTAGACTGGCTACGCAAGACCGTACGCGCGCGCGAATTTATTGCAGCGCAGGAAGAACTGCCAGAGGTTCCAGTTCGCGACGGCATCGAAGACAAGCTAAGCGTCGAACAACTGCTGTCGAAGATGGATTCCAGACTGGCTACGATTCTTAGACTCTACTACCTAGAAGCATTAACGATTCAGGAAATAGCCGAAGTCAGCAACGTGCCTAGCGGCACAGTGAAGTCCCGACTTTTTTACGCACGCAAGATGATGAAAAAATTATTGGAGAACGATCATGAGTGATATTGACGAGCAGATCCGCAACGCCCTAACAGAAGAAGATCAGAAAGCGATCAACGAAATCAGCAATACTGCCGGTCTATTCGAGTTAATTGGCCTTACCTTTAAGGGGAGACAAGCCTGGTTAAACTACTGCATGTATTTTTTAGGCCTGGTTGTAACCGCAGCCTTTGTATACTTTATCATCCAGTATCTGGGAACTACCGATATCAAATCCAGCCTCAATTGGGCTCTTTTAATGATTGGCTGCGGCTTCACTTACACCATATTAGAAATTGTAGGTTGGCAACAAATCCAAAAGGCCGAATTAATACGTGAAATTAAACGACTCGAGATGCGCATCATGTTGGCTTCGGAGAAGAATCAGCGGTAGAATTTCAGACAAGTGATTACTTATTCTCCTTAGCATGGAAGTGTGAGGCCATTAAGGTTTTCCTACGATCAACTGCTGCCGCTCGTGATAATAGTACGCTCAAAATACAAACTAACTGATGAAGTCATCCATGGCCCTCTTGAGTTTTGTCATTTATATCCCACTGCAGATCGCATTCATCCCTCTAGCTATTCTGGGTTTTCTACTGGTTGGCTATAAGCAGATAATCGTTAGTAAAAGACTGGGCGTTTCACAAACTGCTATCGAAATTCTCAATGGACGCTGGACTATGCACGCTTTTGGAATACGTGGCGACGATTCTTGCGTCAAACTCGCCGCTGCACTACCGAATACGTCTGTGTTCGGGCTCTGGCTCGCCTTGTTTCCTCTTTGGCTAAAATTCAAAATATCAGGACAACTCTTCTTATATCCACGAATTCCAGATGTAGGCACCGAGGGTATCGCCGATTTTGTTGTTGCACGTACTCTGTATTTTGATCAGGTCATCGGGCGGCTTATTGGCGAGATGGAGCAATTCGTAGTGATGGGCGCAGGTTATGACACGCGAGCGTATGGAGGCTTTCTGAGGGAAGGAGTAGCTTTCTTCGAGCTAGACCAAACCATCGTGCAACAGCATAAGCGAGAGGCACTTAGCGATGCTGGGATTAACAGCGAGCACGTACGCTTTGTGTCTGTCGATTTTAGTAAGGAAGATGCGTTCGATAGATTGATCGAGGCTGACTTTGATCGATCTAAGAAAACCCTCTTTCTCTGGGAAGGTGTCACACTCTATTTGTCAGAGTCCAAGGTACGCAAAACAATACAACACGTGCGCGATCATGCACCGGCCGGCAGCATCCTACTTGCCGATATCTACGCCGATCGTTTCATTAATCTTTACAAAGGATCCGCCGCAAAGAAAACGCTAGACTACACCAACGAGGGCCTTGGCTTCAGCTTATCATTTGCCACTGATTACGAGCAGACCCTGCAGGAATTTATCAAACCCGAATCGATGACTGTAGGAGAGACTTACTTTTTAGGCAGCACAGACGAGAAAGGGCCCTTCATGGTTGTGGCCGAATTGAAGTGCTAGAGAGTTTCGCCAAACTGACGGTAATATCTGCGCTAGCCCTAAACCCTTGTCTTGCAATAAGCTGAAAAGGCCGCTGCTAAACCCCTCTCAAATCACCTGTAGTCAGAATAGGCGACGCATAGATCTCTTCAACGTCCATGAGTACCGCGACTCTTGCATGGAAGCAATGAGTTGATGCTGCTCCCCGCGCTCAAGCTTACGGTACTCCCTGAGAAACTCGGTCTGCAGTGGCTAAGGTGCCAGCTCGACCATCTGTCTTCCTTTCTAGGTTAGCTGCACTTCCGAATGGACACTGGCAAGAATCGCTAAAAAAGCACAGCGACTAAGATAACAACACACTGATAAACAATAATTCTAAGCCGTGTTGATGGCTCTACCAGCTAGTAGAGCTTGTTTATCGGCGAGGGACCAAACGACTTCCAGGTACCCTGATGTCTCGATTCACTGCGGTCGCCTCGCGACCAATCACAGACCCCACCCGGAAATACGTTCAATAACTGCTGGTATTCTTCAGTCGTAAAGGAAATAGCATAGTCGGCCAGATCGATACGCTTTAACTGACAGCTCACAATATCGTTCGCCAGCGGACCACCCGCAACCTGCCTTGGTGTTTGATAGCTAGGATACAGCTCACCGCAGCGCGATTCGGAATTGAACGCCAAGGGCTCTTCAACCAGTTCGGTAGTTTCGCCCGTAGTATCCCAGCAGCTATCAGTCAGACTTGCAGGCTTATTGCGAACGACTCGAAATGCCGGATCGAACTCTAGAGTATCGGCTT
>Ga0209425_10006451_pt1 | contig 11248 bp, 3 predicted proteins | sample COG_05_FD_184749 | JGI IMG/M metagenome (GOLD analysis project Ga0209425, IMG submission 184749) | Pelagic Microbial community sample from North Sea - COGITO 998_met_05 (SPAdes) (version 2) | ecosystem: Environmental > Aquatic > Marine > Neritic zone/Coastal water | place: Helgoland, sampling... | reverse complement strand
GTGGTTTGGCCTTGGTCGACGACCAGCTCATGATACTCAACGGAGCTTCGCTTCACGCTTACAACACTTCGAACGCCAACTTTGGGGCAACCTATGACCTTGCTGATATGGGATTGGCGAGTGACGGAGAAGGTCTGATGATGTGGCCATCTAACGGCCCGGGATCTCCTGATGCAGATGTGGTTTTGGTGAACGATGGAAGCGGCTCGCTCGCTCGTGTGACTCCAACCGAAACCCCGGTGCTCAATGGAAGCATCCTCCTGTCGAGTGGCCCCCTCACCGATGACATGACCACGATTTCTGAAATGGGGGGCATCCTCTACATTGGAAGCGGAGACGGGACTGGTATCATGAGGTACGATACTTCCAATGCTGTTTGGATGACGCCGTTGGCCCTGAACGAAGAAACACTCATCATCACAAACGACGGCACCGACCTCTTTGTCGCTACTGGTGGCACTCCTCAAAACACTCCAACACTTTACCAAATGGCGTCCGATGGAACACAATTGAATGCATGGAACAGTAATTGTCTGATTCAAGGAGATGACCCCCTCGGCATGGATGTTGATTCATCTCATATTGCCATAAGCATGGAGGATGGCGGATTCACCATTATCGAACGCAGTACAAGCACTTGTACCACTTATACAAGAAACACTGGCATTCCTTCTTCCTTCCTTGGAGATGTTGCCCTACACAGCGCTAAGGCCTACGTTGCAACCGAAGACAAAGGCGTGTTGCGTTATGACATCACCAACGACACGTGGTTAGAACCATGGGGTTCAACGGGCATCAACGGTGTTGATTATGCAGCCATCGCAGTTGTCGGCGATATTCTCCATCTTGGCCTCCAAGGCTACGGCGTGGTTCGTAAAGATCTGTCAACGGGTGAAATCTTGGCCCCGCTTACTGCGAATAATGGGCCAAACTCTCAACTTCCAAGTAGCAATATTTTTGCCCTTGAAACCGACGGTGTCAATCTTTACATCGGTACTTCACAGGGGGCTCGAAAATGGGATGGCAGTCAAATGACAACGTTTGGCCAGGGGTCATCTTGGGACACCCGTCCAAATTCATTCTTTGATTTCGTTGCGGAAGCAAGCACCGGTGGAGGAGATTTGTATGCCGCTACAAACATCGGCGTTTGCAAGTACAACATCGCAACTTTAGGGATCATCGACTGTCAAAACGTGCAGGACGGGATGCCGGATTGGGCCGTTTACTCGGTAGGTGTCGACACCAACAACGTCTACGGTGGAACCAATCGAGGAGTCGGTATCATCACAAAATCAAATTTCCAACATAGCACAAACTGGGGAGAAGGAACACAGACCGGAAACGCTGCTCTCGAAATTATTGGAGACATCGCCTACGTCGGCTTAGACGGCATGGGTGTGCTGCGTTACAACCTCACTTCTGAAGAGTGGTTGACGCCTTGGACCGAGGACAACGGTGTTCTCGACGGTGGCAATGATGGTGTTACTGGTTTGGTAGCGGACATTCGTAACAACTACATTTGGGTGGGAGGCGGTGATGGATTTCAATTAATCAACATCACCACTGGAGCTGAAGTCTACGACATTGAGAAAACAAGCAGCCTGTACAATGGTAACGGCGACCCTTACCAAATGATGATTCATAACAACATTATGTATTACCACTCAAAGACGGCCAATGATGAAGTCGGCCGAATTGATGTGGCCAACCTCACCAACCCCGGTGATTTGGATATCGGGGCCCAAGTTGGAGAAAACGGCGGCGATATTTACGGCATGGGAATGGTAGGAAATACCCTCATGGTAAGCGTTGCATCAGGTCAGTGGTGGAATGCTGATGGGTCTGGAGGCATTGCAATGTTCAATACGAGTAACGGCTCGTATGGAACCAATATCCTACCAACTGGACAGATCGACCGCGTGACATCTCATCAAACCTCAACAGGAAATATGTGGGTTTCTTGGGGGGAATTACGACTCGACCTCTACAACAATACAGGGGCTTTGATCAATTCCTGGGAGAACCTTGGCCTCCCCATCCGTGGCATCGTGGAGTTCGATGGAAAGGTACTCTTTGCTTCCGAAGACGGCGTTTTACGCTACGACGAAAGTACGAATCTGTGGTTGACTCCATGGACAGCCGGTAACGGACTCCCCAACAATGCCGGCGACCGATTCTATGAATTGTGGACCGATGGCAACGATCTCGTTGTCGGTGGTGCTGATTTCACTGGCTGGGGGGGTTTCTCCGAAGGCATCATTTCGCATCTTGATTCAAGTGGAAGTTGGCAATCCTATGCAGCCGATTCCTACACAAGCATTCCTGACGGATACCCCATTTCCATGGATATGTGCGGTGGTTATCTTCACGTAGCCATGTACAATAACAACGGCGGTGTGGCAAGAATCGACCTCCAAAATCAAACTGTCGTGACCGGCTTTACATCGAGTTCGTTGGATGGAACGGCCCCTGCATCCCTCGTTTGTGACACGTCCGACACACTCTACATCGGCTATTATAACGATAATCAACCCATTACAAAATACAGTTATGCTTCCAATTCATACCTTACCAGCCTCACAACACGCAGTCACAACGTGCCAAGTGACCGAATCTGGTACGACGGTTTAGCCTACGCAAATGGGCAACTCATTGCAGGGCATGGTCAAGGAGGCTCTGGAAGCAATGTGATCGGTGGAGGATACAGTACTTACACCTCAAGTGGAGCGACTACAACGCAGGCCAACATTCAGGGAAGCGGTTCTTCCGTCACCTCATTCCAATGGCTTGGAAGTAGCGTTGGATGGATGATCGGCCAAGCGGGTGGCTCGTCGGGTTACAGCCATGTCTCGACCATTTCATCTCTTGGACGGCAAACCGTTGTTGACCTGCCTGGCATCGTCAGTGGACAAGTCACTTCAATGACTGGAAACAGCACCCATCTTTGGGTTGCTACCGAAGGCGTTCCAACAGGCACAGGCTTTGGATTAAGCACAGGAGCTGGATTACTCCAAGGAGAATTCCTCCCTAATGGCGAAGTTGATTGGCAATTTGGATGGACACTCACTGCCGGTTCATCGGTGCGTTCCATGTCACTTCAAGGAACGACACTCTACATGGCTACCAACCCAACTGGATTATACCAACTCAATACCGTCTCCGCTACGCTATCGAGCCAAAGTGGAGCACTGCACGACAACTTCGATGAAATGATGGTGTACAATAACGACCTCGTAATCGGTCTGGCCGGAGATGGTGGATCATCTCCTGGAATCCAAACCTTCGACATGAACACACAACAATTCACGAATGGACGATTGGTGGCAGGGCTGCCCTCAAACAACGTCAACGGTTTTGCCGCGACATCCACCGTGATGTACATCGCTACCAACGGAGGCCTTGGACGATGGAACTACACCAGCAATGATTGGATGGATTCTATCACCACCAACGACGGATTACCCAGCAACATTGTCGAAGACATCGCCATCGTTGGCTCAACATTGATGCTTGCAACACCCGTTGGATTGGTAGCATGGGATGTTGCCACTAGCACGATCACAACCCTGGACACCTCTGACGGTATGATGGGAACTTCTGTTTGGGGATTGACCACCGTTGTGGACGCGAACGGAAACACCGCACTTTACGCAAGTCACGATGGTGCAGGAGCAGACCGGCCCGGCGTATCGGTCATCGATGCCTCTACGTTATCGGTGACATCCACGCATCGATTCGACCAACTTCCATCCAACACTGTTACGGCCCTTACCAGCGACTGGTGGGGAGTGCACATGGCTACCGACCTTGGCCCATTGACTCACTGGAATGCATCAAACGGTGAATTCGAAGACGGTGTGAGGTTCCAAGCCTCACAATACCCGATCATTGGAATGATGAGCGATGGGGATGAGGTCTTGGCCCTGGCCCCAAATACTGCCTTGCTCGTTGAGGCTCGAAGCGCTGGACATACATGGCTGACATATCAACAAAACAGGGACATCATTGGTGGGGTGTTATCTGACGACCACATGTGGACGATTTCCGATCACGGCCTTCAGGGTTGGTGGCGAAACGGGCAATTCACGCCCGTGGATGACTTTTCGATGCGAAGAGCCAGTCCACTGAGCGTTCGTGGCCTAGGAACAAGTGGACCACTTGACATCACCGATATGACCCATCCAAACGTCAACATTCAGTTAGTAGACCCAACGTTCCCATACGCTTTGGACAGCGAGATTGGTGCAATCGGGGTTCACGGTCTACGATTCCAAAATGTCCCCTTGGTCTTCACTTCCAGCGTTGCTGGTGCTGCTATTTGGGCGCAAGGCGTCTCATTGAAGTACGATGCAACCCTTGACATCAGCAACGATACAGCATTAATGTCAACTCTTCAACTCGCCGTTGATAATGGACAACTCTACAACAATACACGCCATGTGCAACTTCGCTTGTATTCGCCCTCAAACGGCTCGATGGAAGTCCGTTTGACCTACGATTATATTCGAAATGATACGCCGGTCGTTCTCGAAGAATTGATCGATCGTCCCGATGACGGCGGTAGCGCACTCACCGCTTCATGGTCCCTTGTTCACGACGAAGATTTTGCACGCTATCTCATCTTTGCGAACGAAGGAGCCTGGGATGGTATGCCCACCGAACTTGATTTGATGACACGTTCACCTGACAAGACGATTTCATTGCACAGTCGTTTATCCAGTGAAATTGATTCCGCTAACGGGCAACCGCTCGTCGACGGAACGGATTACTACGCTGTCGTCGTTGTTGAATACAACGATGGAAGATGGGGGGAAATTTCCATGCCTGTAGGTCCAGCAAGTCCTTCAGATGAAGTACCAATGGCCCCACTTTGGGCAACAGCGAGTGCGATGGGAAGTAACGGTGATGACGGTGATATTGAGCTCGAATGGGCACGATGCACGGCGCTTGACCTCGCCCACACCAATCTCTATGTGTCCAACACACCGTTCACGGATGTCTTTGGAATGGAATTGGAAACATCAGTTTTACCCAATGAAGGTAATTTGTCAACACTCTCTTTGACCCCTGGAGTCCCAGTTTGGATCGGTTTCACATGTGTGGACGATGCAGGACAGGAAAACCTGAGCGATGTTACCGTAGTAGGACCTGTTGTCCCCACTGGAGAACTCAATGACAATGAGGCCCCAGACCCGATTGAAGGAACTCAGGCTGCTGACATACCCGATGATGAAGGCGGACGTATCAGTGTTTCATGGAATGCAAGTTCCGCAGAAGATTGTGCGTTTTACACCGTATTCATGGAGCAAGGAGGCGATTCAAATGACGATGGTATAATTGGCAGCGTCGATGGATTCTCGCAAGCCGTTATCGTTAATTCGTGTGATGATAACCAAACCATCATTTCATCATTGGACGGCGTGCCTCTCATTGACGGACAGACCTACACCATCGGCGTCGTCGCCTACGATGTTTGGTTGAACGGGAATACAGACGAAGTTCTGCTCGTTTCGGCAACGCCATTCCAGAACATCATCGGTTCTGGAACAGCCCCAGAACGCATCACGAACCTCTTGGCCTTCGACCATCCCGACGACGATGGAACCGCTATTGATGTGGTCTGGGCCCCGTCCGGGGCAGTTGACTTTGCATCCTACACTGTGTGGGTGGCGGATCAACCTGTGAGCGACCTCTCTGTGGCCTACGCAAGTTTCGGAACGAATCCTGACAAGTGCGGGTGTTTCACCTTTGACAAACAATGGATTGATGAAGAAACAAATCCGATAGAATTGACAATCTCAACCGCACTATACACCCCTTCGGATGGAACTTCACTTCTCGATGCACTCCCTGGATTAATTCAGCCTGATATTGAACTCTTCGTGACCGTTACAGTTCACGACATCAAAGGTAATGTTCACCTAACTGAACTCACTCAAGCCACGGTTTTACCCATTGACAATCTTAACGATGTGACACCTCCAAATCGACTTGATGACCTCTCCTTGGTTGACCGCCCTCTAGATGATGGCTCAGCACTGTTGCTAAATTTCAGCCTATCAGATGCACCCGATGTGAAGACGTACGAAGTCTATGCTGCCACTTACGAATTTACCGATGTGACGACCGCTGGTAATGGCCCCCCCGCCCCGATTGCGATTCTTTCAAGAAACCCAGAATTACCTTTGATGATCGACCTCGTTTCTGGCGACACACCGGTCATTGCAGGACAGGATATATGGGCGGCTGTTGTGGTTCGTGACTCCTCTGGAAATGCCATTGAATTTGACCTCGTTTCCGTCAAGGGCCAATCCGAAGATAACGGAGTCACCGACCCAGGTAGTTATTTGCCTGATATTCGAAACATCAGAACAGCTTGGAGCGATGAAACCAGCATCTTCGTGGAGTGGGATCACTCTCTTGATGCTCAAGTGAAAGGATATCAGATTTATATTTCCAACGAGGATTTCTCAGACACCGATGATGCAACCATGGTTGGTGAAGTAAAGGCATCGAATTCCTTCCTCATCACGACAACCCTCTTCGGGGACCTGTCCAATGAATCCAACTGGTACATCGCTGTCAGTCCATTTGACAATTTTGTCAACAAGAAGACCGTTGAACCAGTAGAACTTCCGGCATTGACCGGTCAAATTACCACCGAACCTGATGCAGGAGATGACGGCGGGATTTCCTTGGAATCCTTCCTCACGACCCCTAATATGCTGGTTGCTGGCCTATTTATTGTGGCCATGCTTCTAGTGATTTTGATTGTTCGAACCCGAGGCACGAATTCACGGAAAAACAAGTCATGGGAATTGCAAGAAGCAACGTGGGGCATCCAGGACCAAAATTGGGGAGATGCTCCACCCGCCCCTCCTGCACCACCTCCCGCTCCTGCAACTGGTATTACACAGCAACAATCCAACGATATTTACGCGGCTGCCAATCAAATCCAATCTTCAGATTATGCTCGTCCAGCTTACCAACCCTCTCAACCTGTTTTACAACCTCAGGTTCAAACCAATGTGTTGGGAGACTTGTTGGATGAAGCACCACCAAAATCACCTCAAATCGATACATCGTTCCTTGACGACCTCTTGTGAGCGTGAGAAACATGGGTGAAGATGGCCCTCGCAGTGAAGTGTTTACCACCATGTTGGTCAATGCTGCGGGCCAGGTAGCAGACTGGTCAGCCCACCATGAACGATTACGTCAACATGGAGAACGGTTGCGCATGAAAGTGCCAGATGAGAGCCCCCAGATACCTGATCTTGAACCGGACGAACACCCTTGGAGGCTCCTTCGACTGGCCTATACCCCTTCAACATCTGAGTGGACATGGTCCCTCCGTTCTTGCTCCATCCGAAATGAACGTCTTGACGCCATCAGCGTTCTTGCCCCTCGTTGGAACCAACGAACCACTGGGTGCAAGCATGGCGATTGGAATCCGTATCTCGAAGCACATGATGACGCCATCAAGGTTGGAGCCGATGTTGCTCTCCTCGTCCATGAGCACAGCATCATCGATGCTGACCGTGGGACGCCGATTCTTTTGGATGAAGATGGAACGGTTTGGATGGCTGCACATTCCCAAGGGGGAGTTGATGGCATCACTGCTATGATGCTCGAATCGGCGCTCCCAGGCCGGGGTTTTCCAGTTTTACGAGGAAAGTTGAACGAACGTCTTGTCGCAAGGTGCCATGAATTGGTAGTGGTTGGATCTGGATTGGGGGTGTGTCGAATTGAATCACTCGATGATGAACCGCTTGGAGAATCGGAACTTCTCTCCAGCGCCTGTCAATCAATCCTTGACCAACACTTTACAGATGACGGCGTCTGGACGGCGTTGAGGCCATAGGATGACGGTGACTCTGGCTGATATTCAAGCCTCGCTTCTCTCACGAGATTTGCTTGGCTATGCTGCGTTCCGACATGGTTCATCCGATGCGGTCATCCTCCATTCAGGAGGGCCCGCATCTCACTTGGCACGCTGGTCGCTCATCGCAGCCCCTCCACGTTTGAGAGTCACTGTCCGTCAACCTTCTCGAGATGAAATGCCTGCTGCTCAGCAACATTCACCGCTCAATGGCGAGCTCTATCTCAACGAATCAAACAGCATCCTGCGGGGGGAGGTGGAAGAATGGAAACATGGCTGTTGGTATCACAAAGTCACACTTCTGGCAAAGAATTTGACTGATTTGATGTCTAAACTCCAGCCGTTGAGTGGAACGGATGAATTCTCAAATCCCGTCATGGATGAAATGCCAAAGCGGCCGTTTTGGTCGGGGGCACTTGCGTATGATCTGGTTCAGTGGACCCAACCCCTTCGATTACAACACCCTCCAGAAGAAGGAGCGCTCTTGGCTGTTCTTTGGTACGTTGAACGGGGAGTGATTCAGGAAACAAGCAACGGCAACTGGTCAGTTTTTGGTACCGACGAATGGACCAAGCAGGCTACATTGGCCATGATTGAACCTTCCGTAGCACAACCAATCAAACATCCCAATAAATACGAAGAACATACAGATCATACCAAAGAAACTCACATGAAGAACATTGAACGAGTTCGGGAAGGTATCATTCAAGGGCAAGTTTATCAGGTTAATATTGGGAATCATTGGAGTGGGAACATTGACCACCCTTACGAGATATTTACTCGTCTATGCGTGGACAACCCCGCCCCCTACTCCGCGTATATTGAAGCGCAGGACATCGGGTTTGCATTGGTCTGCAGTTCCCCAGAATCTCTGCTTCAATGCAACCAAAAAACACTACGAACATCACCCATCAAAGGAACCTGCACCCAAGGAATGACTGAGACTGAAGCTGCTGAACATCGGCAAAACATGCTCGGTGATGAGAAGGAGCGGGCTGAACATCGGATGCTTGTCGACCTCATGCGTAATGATATCTCAGCGGTTTCGGAAGTCGGAAGTGTCTCTGTAGACCGATTTGATGTTGAAAGTTATGCCAATGTACAACATCTTGTGAGTCATATCACCGGTGTCTTTCAAGAAGGCAAAGACGGAATTCAAGCCCTGAACGCCCTCTTCCCGGGCGGTTCAATCACAGGATGTCCACGAACCATGGTCTGTGCAGTGATTGACGAATTAGAACAACGACCTCGTTCATTCTGGACGGGGTCGTTGGGCTGGGTGGATGTTCATACGGGCGAGGGCTCTTGGAACATCCTCATCCGGACGCTTGAAGCACATCGATCTGGTTCGGTATGGACTGGAAGTATTGGTGCTGGCGGGGGCATTACCATCGCCTCAAATGCAGAACGGGAGGTCGCTGAGGCGACCTGGAAGGGAGCGGCACTCAGGGTCGCATCGGGTTGGATGCAACAAGAGACTTTGCCTCTTGCGAAAGGACCACTGGGGATTCATCCGATTGAACATCGAACAAGCACGAAAATGTCAACCTCATCGGGCAATATCCTCAGTTTGGCTGAGCGACAAAAACAAGGCAGCGACTGTGGTGTTCTCTTCATTGACAATTTAGATTCCTTCTCATACAACATCGCGAACGTCGTAGCAGAATCTGGGTATCATGTCACAATGGTTCAGGGCCGAACACAAGAGGCAGACCGGTTGGCCGACCCTGTTGCGTTGTTTGATTTCCTTGATGCTCTCCAACCATCTCATTTGATACTCGGCCCTGGACCTGGAACGCCTTCTGATGCTCCGTTAACAATGGCATGTGCACATCATGCGATAGCTGGGCAACTCAAAATACCCGTCTTGGGCATTTGTTTGGGGCATCAAGCCCTTGCCTTAGCCGACGGCATGGAGGTCTTGCCGTCACCGCAGGGCCCTGTTCACGGCGTCCCGTGCCAGATTGAACACAATGGAAGAGGATTGTACAACGGCATGGAAAATCCTTTGTCACTAACACGGTATAATTCATTGGTAGCAATGAATCCCAGCATAAACAAAACGATGGAGATAACGGCAACAGAATGTCACTCTGGGTTGATTATGGGGCTTGCACATCCAACTTTCCCTATTCATGGATTCCAATACCACCCAGAGTCCGTTGGCTCCTCAAGTGGAGAAGCCCTCATCCACCAATTTCTGAAGATTCCATCGGATGGTTGAAGAATCACGCTCATGTCGCAGAGTTGAGGGACCCCTATGCCGACCTGCCGACACTGTGGAAGCACCTACCCCCGTGAACATTTTATCCACGGCAATGGACCCAAAACCCAAGTCTGTGTTCGATGCGGTGTTGAACAAGGTTTGGTGTCGAAAGAAGACGTTCCCGTTCATTTCACCAAAGAACTCGCTAACGCTCGGTTCTCAGCCGTGGCTCGCCGATACAGCATCTTCCTTTACATTCCATTCTTGTGGGGTTTGTGGCTGTTCACACTTTCCGATGTGGAGCCATGGGGCCTGTTTTTCCTCGGCCTTCTCGTTCTCCTCACCCTCCTCGCACCAGTGGTTTTCATTTACCGTGGCGGACGGTTTTCAGGAGACATGGCACGTCTCAGCCCTGCATACGACCGCCCCAAAGGACATTGAGCTCACGATTTAGCGTGAATTTTGAGGACGTCTCCGTCGCTTAACTCGTGTTCAGCCCCGACAACTCGGCGTGTTTTTCCATCCACGCCTCGGATGAATCCATCACCCAAATCGGTGTGAACATGGTAGGCTAATGCTTTGGCTTGTATGGAAGATGGAACGACAAATGCATCTGGAAGGACCTTCCCCTCTCCATCGACCCAGTGAGTCTCATCTTGCACGGGGTAAACAACGATACGTTCCAATTGATCAAACAATACGCGGTCAAGCAAACGGGCCACCCCTGTACCGCCAGCATCCATGATTTTCTTCATCATGTGATTGAGAGCTTTCTCCTGAGGCTCGCTCAACGATGCATCGTTGAGCAGTGCGAAACTTGTATCGCCTGGTTGATAATCGATCATACCTGCAGAGGTGGCGCGTCGAAGCGCTAATTCCATGTCCGCCATGCATGGCTCCAATGCAATATCTTGGAACGAAGAGAGGACACCTGGGGGCGCTATATCGAACTTATTGGCTGCGTAAGCGATGGGGAACAAAGATTGGCGGAGAACTTGAGCGAGGTGGCGAAGAACTGAGGCATCCCATTCCCAAGGTTGGACTGAGACTGTCGTACTTTGTTGGAATTCATGCAGGGCTTGATTGACGGATGAGGCCGTAGCACCCAGTCCACTCAATCGTTCATGAATAAACGAGGCAAGACCTTTGTCGCCTTCAGCCTG
>Ga0209425_10006447_pt1 | contig 11249 bp, 8 predicted proteins | sample COG_05_FD_184749 | JGI IMG/M metagenome (GOLD analysis project Ga0209425, IMG submission 184749) | Pelagic Microbial community sample from North Sea - COGITO 998_met_05 (SPAdes) (version 2) | ecosystem: Environmental > Aquatic > Marine > Neritic zone/Coastal water | place: Helgoland, sampling... | reverse complement strand
TTTTTAATTAGCTCTTTTTCAGGTGTCAAACCATCTAAATCTAGCCTAGAACATAACTCAATTCTATCAGCACCATTTTTTTGTGCACAAATAGCATCTACCAAAGAATCTACGCAGACTTCCTTTATAATTTGCATTTATGGAAGATACCTAAAAATGATATCTTTTAAAAGTTTCAATAGCTGTATAATCAGACATACCTATGTTCCTAAACTTTTTAGCTATTGCACGATTTCTATCCTCAGTTCTAACCCAAAATTCTCTGTTATCGTCACCTTGAAACATTACATTGTCTTTTTGGGTTTGATGATAGAAAATAGCTTTTCTTTTTCTTAAAACCTGAAAAGGACTCATAGGAACAGCCATATCAATTTCATGAACTGGCCACTCATGCCAAGCACCTCTGTACAACCAAACCCAACAATCTTTCATAAAAGTCTTAAGTTTTAAATCCTTAAGTGAATCAAACAATATATCTAAGCATACCTTGTGAGTTCCATGTGGATCAGCTAAATCACCAGCTGCATATATTTGATGAGGTTTAATTTTTGTTATTGTCTCTGAAATTATTTTTTTATCGTCGATAGTAGGTATATTTTTCTTTATAGTACCTGTCTCATAAAAAGGTAATTTCAAAAAGTGTACTTGATTATCAGGAATCCCTATAAAACGAGTAGCTGCAAGGGATTCTTTTTCTCTAATTGTAGCTGCAATTTCTCTTATTCTTGAATTATTTATAATATCAGAGCTGCTTTTTAGTATTTCAATAAGTTCATCGTTTTCACATTCACAATCAGGAAAAGTGGAGTTAATTACTTCTAAATATCTCAATACATCAGAATTACTTACAGCAATATTACCTGAGGTTTGATAAGCTACATGAACTTCATGTCCCTGAGAAACAAGCCTATCAAAAGTACCACCCATGGAAATCACATCATCATCAGGATGAGGGCTGAATATCAATACTCTTTTTTTTGCAGGCTTTGATCTTTCAGGCCTGGCCTTATCGTCTGAGTCAGGTTTACCACCAGGCCAACCAGTGATTGACCTATGAATTCTTTTGTAGAAATCTAAATTCAAATCATAATATGATTTTTCCATTAAAAGTTCTGACAAATTATTTTCGTTATAATCAGACTCCGTAAGTGTTAAAATTGATTTATTTGTTTTTTCACAAAGCCATGCTACCGCTTTTGCTTTTAACTCTTCATTCCAGTTTGATGAACCCGTTCTCCAAGGTGATTTGACTCTAGTTAAATCCTCCGAAGCTGATCTATCAAGAACAAAAGTTGCATTTTTATGATTTTGTAGATAACTGGCTGAAATATTAGAATCTACTTCGCCTTCAATCGCTTTTTGAACAACTGAAGACTTATTATTTCCCCATGCCATTAAAACAATTCTTTTTGATTTTCTTATTGTTTTAATTCCCATAGTTATGGCAGTTGTTGGTACATTTTCGATTCCAAAAAATGCTTTTCTAGCGTCATTTCTAGTCAGATAATCAAGATGAACTAATCTAGTTAATGAATCATAATTCGATCCAGGTTCATTAAAACCAATGTGACCGGTTCGTCCAATTCCAAGTAACTGAAAGTCTATTCCACCTTGTTTGGCAATTTTCTTTTCGTATTCAGCACAATACTCATTTATTCTTTCTTTTTTAATATTTCCATCTGGAATATGAATATTTTTTTTAACAATATCTACGTGGTCAAACAAATGAATATTCATGAAATAATGGTAGCTATTAATATCCTTCTTAGTCATCGGAAAATACTCATCAAGATTAAATGATACTACATTTCTAAAACTAAGCCCATCTTCCTTGTGCATTCTGACTAATTCTTGGTATACAGATATTGGGGATGAACCGGTTGCTAAACCCAATACACAATTTTTATCCTGCTTCTGCTTCTTAATAATAAGATCAGAAATTTCTTTAGCTATAATAAGAGAGGCTTTTTTAGAATCTTCAAAAATTACACTGTGTATTTTTTCAAATCTAGTTTCCTCTAAAGCTCCCGGTGATTTATAACTAATATTCATACTAATTTAGTTTATTTAGTTTATTCCAATTGTATTTTAAAGCCCATGAAAAAACTATTCCAATTGTTAAAAAAGATATTCCATTGTTTATTTCTCCATAAATAAAATAACCTGTCGAAAACAAAATAGAATATATAGCAAAAGACCCGAATAACATGCATAATATACCAAGAGGAACTGACCATTTTTTATCATTATTTTTTGTGTCAAATGATATATTTTGAGACTCTGCTTCTTTTTTTATTTTTTCCCAGCCAGGACCTCCTGGATTAGTTTTTTTACAAAAATCAATTAAAGATTTAGTTGTGTCAGGTTTAGTCAAAAAAGTGACTATTAACCATACTACAGTAGTGACCAAGACAACTGCTGGGAACTTATAATAACTTTCAAACTTTCCAACATCGGAGAACAAATAATCTCCTAAATACGTAAAGTTTAAAATGATTGATATAAATCCTGAAACAAACATAGCTGAAATTTCGCTCCATGCATTAATCCTCCACCAAAACCACCTTAAAATAAAAATTAAACCAGTTCCAGCTCCAAACATCAAAATAACATCAAATAACTGAAGTGCATTAGTCAGGATTAGTGCAAATAAAGAGCTAAGAATAAAAAGAGAAATAGTAGATATTCTTCCAATATTAACTAATTCTTTTTCTGTAGCATCTTTATTAATCTGTTGTTTATAAAAATCATTAACGATATATGATGAACCCCAATTCAAATGGGTTGAAATAGTTGACATAAATGCTGCACCCAAGGAAGCAACTACAATTCCAAGTAATCCTGAAGGAAGTTTAGTAAGCATTGCTGGATAGGCTAAATCTTGTCCTAACTTGTCTTCTGAAATATTTGGGAAAGCTTCTTGAATACTTGAAAGATCAGGGAATACCACTAATGAAGCTAAAGCAACAATAATCCATGGCCAAGGTCTTAAGGCGTAATGCATAACATTGAAGAAAAAAGTTGCTCCAATAGCATGGTTTTCATTTTTAGCTGCTAGCATTCTTTGAGCGATATATCCACCTCCACCAGGTTCAGCACCCGGATACCAAGAACTCCACCACTGAACAGCAAGAGGAACGATAAGTAAAGGAATATACAAATCTGGATCATCAAAACTTGGTAATATTGAAAGTTTGTCAGAGATATTTTGATTAGAAATTAAATTAGCCATTCCTCCAACTTCAGGCAAATTAACCAAATAATATGCTGCTCCAATTGAACCAACCATAGCTGCAAAAAAGAGAATAAAATCTGTATAAACTACTCCTCTAAAGCCTCCTACAGTACTAAATATCACAGTGATTGAACCTGCATAAAGTATAGTCTCTAAGGGGTCTAATCCTAACATTATTTCACCTATTTTAATGGCGGCCAATGTAACACCTGCCATTGCCATAACATTAAAAATCACACCTAAATAAATTGCTCTAAATCCTCTTAAAAATCTTCCTCCCCATCCACTATATCTTAATTCATAAAATTCCATATCTGTTGACACTTCTGATCTTCTCCACAATTTTGCATAAACAAAAACAGTTAAAAGTCCCGTAAAAAGAAATGCCCACCAAACCCAATTTCCTGAAACACCATTATTTCTTACAATGTCGGTTACTAAATTTGGCGTATCAGTAGAAAAAGTGGTCGCAACCATTGAAATACCTAATAACCACCAAGGCATATTTCTTCCTGATAAAAAATATTCACTAGAACTAGATGAAGATTTTTTTGAAACATAAAACCCTATAAAAAGAGTAACCGAAAAAAACCCTGTAATAATTACAAGATCAAGAAATGAAAGATCTATCATAAGATTAGTTATTATTTAAAATTAAGTAATTAAAATTTAGAAATATTTATTAATAGATAAATCTATCTAATTTATAGACTAAGAATTCCTGCAGACTCATTAGCTTTTACAACATCATTGACACCAATAGAAAATAGTTTATTAATTATATTTTCTTGTTTATTTTCATTGGATAAAATTAAAATAGAACCTCCGCCTCCAGATCCTATTATTTTTGCTCCATAAGCACCATTTTTAGTTGCAATATCAATCATTTCATCAATCTTAGGTACAGTTATTTTAAGATTATTTTTTAAAAAATTATGATGCTCATTCATTAGTCTACCTAATTTATTTAAATTAGGCTTTGTTTTTTTTAATTCGTTTAAAGCAGATAATGTTATATGATGGTTTGAAACAGCAGCTTCAAAATAATTAAAAGAGGTTTTATCTAAAAGCTTTTTATATCGATAAATTTCAGATTTTTTTACTTTACTTAAAATAAAAGATTCATTGATTTTCTTTATTTTATTTATAGAATCAATACTTTTTTCCTTCAAATTTTTTAAAACCAAATCAGTTGGTTTTTTTATTCCAGAATTTGCAATTATGAAATTTTTAAAAGGAGATTTTATTTTAAAAAAAGAGTTGTTAGTGTTGGTTTCTAAAAATATGGTATTTCCGATAGTTATTGAATACTGATCCATTCTACCTCCCGATCCGCCCTGTTCAATAACTTCACTTTGGTATGCTAATTCTGAAATAAATTTTTCAGAGATTTTCTCAGGATTAAAAATTTTTAAAAAAAAATTTATTAATGCGATTATTAGGGCTGAAGAGCTTGATATACCAGCATTAATAAAAATCTCACTTTTTACTTTTATATCATAACCTTTATTGATTACTATTTTATTTTTTTTTAAACTTTTAAGTACATATTTGATATGGTCTCCTTTTTCTATTTCTTTTAAATTATCATTTAAATTAATAGATATTTTCTTGCCTAAATCCTGTAAATCAAAATTTAAAAAATTTGAATTATTCAGTTTTCCATTAATAAAAATGTATTTATCAATTGCACAAGCTATAACTGGCAACCCTAAATAATCTTGATGATCACCAAATAAACAAATCCTAGCGGGGGCTTTTGAAATCATTATTTATAATTCAAGTGATGGTATAATAAATTCCTTTAAAAATGGAGTTGAATGTGCTTTTTTAAGCTTTTTCTCTAAATCCTTAACTATATCAGGATAATTATTTGAAATGTCATTTAATTCTTTTTCATCAATTGATAAATCATACAATTCAAGTTTAGAAAAACCTTTAAACAAATTTTTCTTAATTCCTTTCCATTTTCCCATCCTAATTGCCTGTAGACCACCACTGGCTGGATATTCCCAATATAAAAAATCATGTTTTATTTGATCTTCTCCTATCATTTCTTTATAAAAACTTATGCCATCTGTTTTGTCAAAATTTTCAATACCAGCAACATCACATGCAGTTTCAAAAAAATCATAAAAAGCTGAAATATGATTAGACTTAGTATTTGGTTTTATTTTATTTGGCCACGATGCTATCATGGGAACCCTTATTCCACCTTCACTAACACTTCCTTTCATGGTTCTTCTTGAATTAATAAATTTCCCTGTACTATTAAAAAAATTATAATCTACATGATCTACCCAAGTTGGACCATTATCACTGGTAAAAATAATTAGGGTATTTTCATATTGACCAATCTCTTTGAGCTTTAAGACCAAATCTCCTACTTGTTGGTCAAGATAAGAAATCATTGCTGCATAGGTAGCTTTAGGAGTTTTATTTGGATAATATGATTTTCCAGTATAGGGTTTCTCTTCTCCAAACTTTTTTTCATAATAATTTACCCATTTCTTAGGGGCTTGTAATGGTAAATGTGGTATTGGAGATGCGTAATAAAGAAAAAAGGGAGAGTTCTTATTTCTAGTAATAAAATCTATTGCCTCATTATGCATAAGTGTGGGAGCATAATCCTTTTGATTATACTTATTGTATGAGATAGGATCATTTGGATCTAGATCTCCAAGACCTTCCTGTTTTGTTACAATATAATTATCCAGAATATGTCTACTCTCGTTTTTCCACAAGTGAGTTGGGTAAAATGTATGAGCCTGTCTTTGGCAGTTATAACCATAAAAAAAGTCGAACCCTTTTTTATTAGGCACACTGTTAGTATTTGGTGCACCCAATCCCCACTTTCCAACCATTCCTGTTTTGTAACCTGCATTATTTAAAACTTGAGCAACAGTAGTGATTGAATCTAACAACGGTCTTTGGCCTTCTAGATTAGGATCATCAAACATAGCCTTGAAACTCCACACATTGCCTCTTTCAGACCATTCACCATTGGCTCTTATGTGTGTATTACCAGAATGCATACCTGTTAAAAGAACACTTCTTGCAGGAGCACATACCGGGGATCCTGAATAATGATTCATAAACATCATTCCAGAATTAGCTAATTGATCAATATTTGGAGTTTCTATGTGTTTTTGACCATAAACTCCTAATTCACCATAACCCAAATCATCTGCAAGAATATAGATGATATTTGGTCTATTTTTATCTTTTTGATTATATGAATTACATGAAATAATGAAATGACTCAAACAAAAACACCAAAAAATAAAATAGATTTTTTTCATCATAAAAATTAAGTGATTAAGTTATTACTAAATTATAAAAATTGAAAGAACAACATAAATACATTGATTATCTTTGAATTATGAACAAGAAAAGTTTTGAAAACAAAATAGAAGGATTTTCTAAAATTAGCAAAAAAGAAAAAATAAATTGGATCGAAAAAAATTATTTCAACAGTGTCTCTAATTCAATTTTAAAAAAATATTGGAACAAAGATGACTCTCTTCAAAAGATACATGATGAATTTATAGAAAATACACTTTCTAATTTTTATTTACCTCTCGGCGTAGCTCCAAATTTTCTTATTGATAACAAGGACTATACAATTCCAATGGTTATTGAAGAAAGTTCTGTTATTGCTGCTGCTTGTAAAGCAGCAAAATTTTGGAGAAATAAAGGGGGATTTAAAACTTCAATATTAAATTTTAAAAAAACAGGGCAAGTACATTTTATATTTAAGGGTGACAAACAAAAACTAAATATTTTTTTTAAGAACAACAAGTTAAAATTTTTCGAAGATTGTAAAGAAATTTCCTCCAACATGAAAAAAAGAGGTGGTGGTATTTTGGATATTGAATTGTTGGACAAAACTCATGATATTGACCACTACTTTCAAATAAATGCTGTATTTGATACTGTTGATTCAATGGGTGCAAATTTTATAAATTCCTGTCTTGAACAATTTGCTTCTACTTTAAAAAATGAAATAAAACTGTGCTCAGATATTAATAGTTCTGATTATTCACTCGAAATCATTATGAGTATTTTATCAAATTATGTTCCTGAATGTTTGGTAAGAGCTGAAGTTAGTTGCGACTTAAACCAAATTAATCAAACTGGTGAACTAAGTGGAAAAGAGTATGCAAATAAATTTATACAAGCGATCAATATTGCAAAAACACAAACCAGTAGAGCGGTAACACATAACAAAGGAATAATGAATGGAATTGATTCAGTTGTAATAGCTACTGGAAATGATTTTAGAGCAATTGAAGCTGGTGTTCATGCTTATGCAGCTAAAAGCGGGATGTATAAAAGCTTAACAGACGCTTGTGTTGAAAACAATACTTTCAAATTTTGGATTGAAATTCCACTAGCACTCGGGACAATCGGAGGAATTACTAATCTTCATCCTCTTGTTAAATGGTCTTTAGAATTATTAAAAAATCCTAACGCTAAAGAATTAATGAAAATTGTTGCAGTTGCTGGTTTAGCTCAAAACTTTGGAGCTGTAAATTCTCTAATTACGACTGGAATTCAAAAAGGACACATGAAAATGCATTTAATAAATATTTTAAATTCATTAAATGCTTCTGAGAATGAAAAAACTAAACTAATAGATTTTTTTAAAAATAATACAGTGTCATTTAGTTCTGTAAAAAATGAACTTGAAAAATTAAGATAAAATGAATTTTAATATTTCAAGTCCTGGAAAACTCTTAATCACTTCTGAATATTTTGTTTTGAAAGGCGCTTTATCTTTAGCAATCCCAACAAAATTCAAACAAAGTTTAGATTTTATTCATGATGAATCAAAAATATTATTTTGGGAAAGTCTTGATAATAAAAATAACACATGGATTAAATGTGAATTTGAAGTTGATAGTTTAAATATTCTAAAGCATAAAAATATACATACCATAGCGTTACAAAACTTGCTTCGTTCTGCAAAAAAATTAAATCCAAATTTTCTTACAAAATTTTCAGGAGGAGTAGTTACCACTAAACTTGACTTTCCAACAAATTGGGGGCTTGGTACTTCATCAACTTTAATTAATAATATTGCTAAATGGGCAAAGATTAATCCATACAAACTGCTATGGAGTAATTTCAAAGGAAGTGGATATGATGTAGCTTGTGCAAATTCAAAAAGCCCAATACTATACAGATTTGATAATGGTATGCCATTTGTGGAAAATGTAAAATTTAATCCAAGTTTTTCAAAAAACTTATTTTTTGTTTACTTAAACAAAAAACAAGATAGTAATAAAGAAATAGATGATTTTTACAATTTAAGAATTAATTCAAATTCAATAAAAATAATATCAGATCTAACCAAAAGATTTCTTAACTGTCAAACATTAAATGAATTTCAAAATTGTATAATAGAGCATGAAAAAATAGTATCCACATCTATTAATAAACAGTTAGTAAAATTTAAATATTTTCAAGATTACAATGGAGAAATAAAAAGTTTAGGTGCTTGGGGTGGTGATTTTATTTTAGCGGCCGGACCCTCCAACTCAAAAGAATATTTTAATGGTAAAGGATATAATACAGTCTTTAGTTTTAATGAAATATTTTAATTTTTTAATCAAAAATATACTTTGGCACGGTTAATGTAAATTATCTAATACATAATATTTTTGGTTAGTTGTTGTAAAAAATGCTCAGTTCCTAAACTGGGCATTTTTGTTTTTTATAATATATTTTTTGGAATACTCAATCATTAATATAATCAACATCAAATTGTAATAGGTCATATTTTATCCTACATTTTCAGAGTTTTATATTAGAAATAAATTAGTTAATCCATTTTAATTATTAACAGTAATAATTATTGTTAACTTGTTAATCATAAGAAATAGTCCATATTTATTTGATGGGTTTTATTACTTATTTACAACAACAAACAATAAACTTATTTTAATCATAAAGGGTTTTAATTTTTTAAAATGTATTATAGTTATATGTGTTGATACTTTAATTATGTAAATACAACAACAACAACAACAATAATAAAATATTATGAGTAATAATTTAGCTGAAGAATACTGGAAAAAAAATCTTAAATATTTATTAATTCTATTATCTATATGGTTTACCGTATCATTTGGTTTTGGAATTATATTAATTGAAGAACTAAACCAAATAAAAATAGGTGGTTTTAAACTTGGGTTTTGGTTTGCCCAACAAGGATCAATCTATGTATTTGTTACTTTGATTTTTGTATACATCTATTTGATGAACAGATTGGATAAAAAATATCATTCTAAAAAATAATTATGGAATTACAAGTTTGGATTTGGTTAATGATTGGTATAACATTTTCGTTATACATTGGAATTGCTATTTGGTCAAAAGCTGGTTCTACTAAAGAATTTTATGTTGCTGGGTCAGGCGTATCTCCAATTGCAAATGGGATGGCTACTGCAGCAGATTGGATGTCAGCTGCATCCTTTATATCGATGGCTGGACTAATATCTTTTATGGGTTATGATGGATCAGTTTACCTAATGGGTTGGACTGGCGGATATGTTTTGCTCGCACTTTTACTAGCTCCTTATTTAAGAAAGTTTGGAAAATTTACAGTTCCTGATTTTATTGGAGATAGATATTATTCTGATACAGCACGACTCGTAGCAGTATTTTGTGCATTGATAATTTCATTCACTTACGTAGCAGGACAAATGAGAGGAGTTGGATTAGTTTTTTCTAGATATCTGGAAGTAGATATAAATACAGGGGTTGTTATTGGAATGGCCATAGTTTTGTTTTATGCAGTTTTAGGTGGAATGAAAGGAATTACATACACTCAAGTTGCACAATACTGTGTTTTAATCTTTGCATTTATGGTTCCTGCTATTTTTATTTCAATTCAGATGACTGGGAATCCAATTCCACAAATAGGTTTTGGATCACAAGGTGCTGATGGAGTTTATCTTTTAGAAAAACTAGATGGATTAAGCAGAGAACTGGGATTTCATGAATACACAACAGGGTCCAAATCTAAACTTGATGTGTTTTTTATTACTGCAGCTTTAATGATTGGAACTGCAGGTCTTCCACACGTGATAGTTAGATTTTTTACTGTTAAAAAGGTTAGTGATGCAAGAAAATCCGCAGGTTGGGCATTATTATTTATAGCTATTTTGTATACAACAGCCCCAGCGATTGCAGTTTTTGCAAGAACAAATTTAATTGAAACGGTTAGTGAAAAAAAATACGATGAAATGCCCGTATGGTTTGACAACTGGGAAAAAACAGGACTCTTAAAATTTGATGATAAAAATAATGATGGAGTTATTCAATATGTTGCTGATCCTCAAATCAATGAACTTACAATAGACAGGGATATCATGGTTATGGCCAACCCTGAAATAGCTGAGCTTCCAAATTGGGTAATAGCCCTTCTTGCAGCTGGAGCTTTAGCTGCAGCTTTATCAACCGCAGCTGGATTACTTCTTGTAATTTCATCTTCAGTTTCACATGATTTAATTAAAAAAATTATAAAACCTGATGTTAGTGAAAAAGGAGAATTAATAGCAGCTAGAGTATCTGCATTTTTTGCTGTTATAATGGCTGGATATTTTGGTATTAATCCACCTGGGTTTGTCGCTGCAGTAGTTGCTTTAGCTTTTGGATTAGCAGCAGCCTCTTTTTTTCCAGCGATTGTTATGGGAATATTTTATAAAAGAATGAATAAAGAAGGTGCCATTTCTGGAATGGTAACTGGTTTACTTTTAATGCTTTTTTATATGACAAAATTTAAGTTTGGATGGTTTGGTGGAGGTGATCAATCAGACTGGTGGTTTGGTATATCTCCTGAAGGTTTTGGAACATTAGCTATGCTCGTTAATTTCGTCATCTCATTAACTGTATGTCATATGACTAAAGAACCGTCTGAAGAAATTCAAGAATTAGTTGAAAAAATTAGAATTCCAACAATTGAAAGCAAATGAAATATTTAGCTCTATTTTTTATTCTATTTCTT
>Ga0209425_10006446_pt1 | contig 11250 bp, 5 predicted proteins | sample COG_05_FD_184749 | JGI IMG/M metagenome (GOLD analysis project Ga0209425, IMG submission 184749) | Pelagic Microbial community sample from North Sea - COGITO 998_met_05 (SPAdes) (version 2) | ecosystem: Environmental > Aquatic > Marine > Neritic zone/Coastal water | place: Helgoland, sampling... | reverse complement strand
TAATAAATTTTGATTGAGGCAAAGACTCGGTAAATGATGTAAGAGTTGTGTGCACGATAAATGAAGAAGTTTTAGTTATTATTTTTATGTAATCTTTTAAACTTTCAATCACAAAAATATCATCATAATTTATTTTTACGTTTACTTTATTTACTCTGACAAAAATAAAGTCATGAGATATTTTTTTTGAGTTTGATTCAAGGTCATTTAAAACATTGAAAACTTTAGTAACTGCTATTTCAAATCTTTCAAATGAGATAGGTTTCAACAAATAATCAGTCACGTTCAAGTCATAGCTCTCTAAAGCATATTCGGAATGAGCACTTGTGATAATTGTTTTAGGAGGATCAGTTAGTTTTTTCAAAAAACTAATACCATCAATAAACGGCATATTAATATCCAAAAACATTAAATCAACCTTATTCTTTTTTAAAAAGTTAATCGATTCAGGAGCATTAGAAAAAGAGGCAACACAAGTTAAAAAATCAACTTTTTCAATAAAGTTTTCTATTACTTTAATTGCCAATGGTTCATCATCAATAATAATACAACTAATCATTTAGCTAAGTTAATATTAAGTTGTGCAATATGTTTGTTTTTTTTCTCAAAAGTTTTGAGTTGGTAATTGCCTCTGCCGTAATTAAGATCTAATCGCTTTTTAATATTTGAAAGACCTATCCCTCCTATTTGTTCTTTTAGTTTTGTATTTGGTTTAGACATAGAATTTTCAACAGCAAAATAAATTGAGTTTTTATCAACAATTAGATCAATATGAATATAACTATGCCCAATACAATTTCTTACTCCGTGTTTAAATGCATTTTCAACCAAAGGAATTAATAACAAGGGGATTATTCTTACTTTTTTGATTTCTCCTTCAATCTTAAAATTGATTTTCAAATTCTCATCGTAACGCAACTTTTCAATTTCAATGTAATTTTTTATATGCATTACTTCTTTGTCTAGTTCTTGAAATTTTTTTCCAGTTTCATAAAGGAAATACTTCATCAAGTCTGAAAGTTTTAAAATAATATCGGGTGTTTTTTCAGATTTGTCAATAGCTAGTGAATACAAATTATTGAGAGTATTGAAAAAGAAATGAGGTTGAATTTGAGATCTTAGATATTTTAGTTCATTTTCTAAAAGTATTTTATTGTTCTTAGCTAATAAATCTCTTTGTTTCATCCAATCAATAATTAATTTTATAGCTGTAACAAATGTTATAACGTAAACCTCACCTAAAATAGTTTGGATAGCATAATCAAAAGTGATTTTGGATGTAATACCAGCAAATTCAGGCAATACATCGGTGTTGATAAAATAATAGGTTAACTCAAATTTCAATATTAATGTAATGCCTAGACTTAATGCTAGGTAACTAAAAAACTCGATAATTTTTCCTTGAAATAATTTAGGAAGAAAAATAAATATAAAAAGATAACAAAGTATTATGTGTATGGGAAATCCTATCAAATTTGATTTAAAAGAATAAATATAATCTTGATAAAAGTTACCCCATCTAAGAACATTAAATGAAAAATAGGCAATCCAAAAATATAATTGAATCCTTATGGGAATTGAAGATATTTTGTTATAAACGGGGTTTATAAAAAGACCCTTTTTAAAGACACTCATAAAAACTAAGTTTATTATTTAAATCACAAAAATTATTCTTCTAATAAAATGTTTGTGAATTTGTTTTAATTATTACTAATTTAATGAAATCACTTTTATTCACCACTTCATGAAAGCAATCAAATGGATTATTGGGATCATAATTTTAATGATTACAATTTCTTGCTCTAAAGATAAGCAAATACCCTCCCCTAATATTATTTTTATTTTGACAGACGATTTAGGCTTTCAAGATTTAAGCTCTTACGGATCAATAATTACAAATACTCCCAATTTAGATAAATTAGCTAGTGAAGGAGCTTTATTAAATTCGTATTATTCTGCCCAAGCAGTTTGTTCAGCATCTAGGGCGGCTATTTTAACAGGAAGTTATCCCAACAGAATAGGTTTTAGTGGGGCTTTGGGACCTAATGCTCAGGTTGGTATAAATTCTGAAGAATTATTAATCTCAGAAATGCTAAAAGACAGGGGATATAGTACAGCGATCTACGGAAAATGGCATTTAGGAGATAGGGAAGAATTTTTGCCTACTAGACATGGATTTGATGATTTTTTTGGAATTTTATATTCTAACGATATGTGGCCCTACCATCCAGAACGTCCTAATAGTTACCCTGATTTGATGTTGTATGATTATGAAACACCAATTGAGGTGTTAACTGATCAATCAGACTTAACTAAAAGGTTAACTGATAAAAGCATTGATTTTATTATCAATAATAAAGACAATCCTTTCTTTCTATATTTAGCTCATCCACAACCCCATGTTCCTCTGTTTGCTTCTTCAGCATTTAACGGAAGGTCAGAAAATGGTTTATATAGTGATGTTATTGAAGAAATTGATCATTCCGTTGGAGAATTAATGAAAACTTTAAAAGAGCATGATTTACATGAAAACACTATAATAGTATTTACTTCTGATAATGGCCCCTGGCTTTCCTACGGTAAACATGCAGGGTTAACAGGGATATTTAGAGAAGGTAAAGGAACAACTTGGGAGGGAGGACAACGAGTTCCTTGTATTGTTTGGTATCCAAATGAGATAAATCCTAACTCTATTATCTCTGATCCACTTATGGGAATTGATTGGCTTCCGACATTTGCAAGTTTAACAGATGGGACCCTTTCTGACAACAAAATTGATGGTAAAAATATTTGGAAAACATTAACCAAACAAAGTGACGAGTCGCCTCACGAAGCTCTTTTTTTCTATTACCATACAAACAGCTTACATGGCGTGAGACATGGTGATTGGAAAATGTATTTTCCTCACACATATAGAACGTTAAACGGAAGGATTGGAAAAGATGATGGTCAGCCAATTAAATATGAGTACATTGATTTAAAAGAAATGGAATTGTATAATTTAAAGGATGACCCTGGGGAAACTATCAACCTCTACGCTAATCACCCAGAAATAGTAAAGAAAATAAAATTATTAGCAGACAAAAAAAGAGAAGAAATCGGAGACGATTTAAAAGGCATCACAGGACGAGAGAATAGACCGATTGGTACAGTAGATAAAAATCAATAAAATGGTAAGAAGAAATTTCATTAAAAAATCTTTGATTGGAGGATTAGGCGCAACGGCATTAGTTGGTTGTGATAATTCTAATGGTAACGGATCATATCCCAGAATTATTTCAACTTGGGAACATGGTTTAGCCGCAAACCAAGAAGCTTGGGAAAAATTAATGAGCGGCTCAAATGGGATTTCATCTATTGAGTCAGGTGTTAAAATTTCAGAAGCTGATCCCAGTGTAAGGTCAGTTGGTTACGGTGGATTGCCAGACAGGGAAGGTATTGTGACATTAGATGCTTGTATAATGGACAAATACAGCAATTGTGGGTCTGTCAGTTATTTACAAAACATTAAACATCCCATTTCTGTAGCCAGATTAGTAATGGAAGACACCCCTCATGTAATGCTGTCAGGAAAAGGTGCTTTAGATTTTGCCCTTTCTAAGGGTTTTAAACAAGAAAATCTATTAACTGATCAATCAAAAAAAGATTGGCTTAATTGGAAAAAAAAATCAAACTATAGTCCTGTTATAAATATCGAAAACCACGATACTATAAGTATGCTATTAATTGATCAAAATAGAGATCTTTTTGGCGCTTGTACGACTAGTGGAGCAGCATGGAAAATGCACGGACGAGTGGGAGATTCCCCAATTATTGGAGCAGGATTGTTCTTGGACAATGAGGTTGGAGCTGCTGCAGCAACTGGGCTTGGAGAAGCGGTAATTAGAACCTCGGGAAGTGCAATGGTTGTTGAACTTATGAGACAAGGTTATTCACCCTTGCAAGCATGTAAAACAATAGTTGATCGAATTTCAAAAATTCACAAATCTGGACCTGATTGGGAATATCTTCAAGTAGGATTTATAGCTATTAATAAAAAAGGAGAATATGCTGGATATAGTTTAAAAAAAGGCTTTAATTATGCTGTTTGTGACAAGGAAAATAAGAATCTTTTAATGGATGCTGACTATTTTATTTAAATAAATTATGCTTGAGTTATTACAGTATTTAGGGAAATTCCATCCGGTAATTCTGCACCTGCCTATTGGAGCTTTATACTTTACATTTTGCTTGGCTTTAGCTGATAAATATTTTAAAGATAATTTTTCTGTACCAATAAGAATTGGCTTATTTTTTTCCTTTGTCTTTGCTGTAATCTCTTGCTTATTGGGCTACTTTCTTTCTCTTTCAGGAGAATATGGAGAAAAACTATTGAATCTTCACATGTGGCTCGGAATTTCAACAGCTGTTTTAAACGGTTTTCTTTTGTGGATTCATTACAAATCTTTATATAAAATTCGTTTTCTTTCTTTTTTTGGATTAACCATAATTCTTTTAACAGTTACAGGTCATTTTGGAGCGAGCATGACGCATGGAGAAGATTTTTTAACTCCTCCCTCCTTTGAAAATGAAGTTGTGGTTGAGTTAAAAGATAGTATTAATATATATAGTCAGGTTATCCGACCTATCTTAAATAATAAATGTGTGAAATGTCATAACCAATCCAAATCAAAGGGTGGTTTATTGATGGATAGTATGGATAATATGATTAGCGGAGGGAAGTCGGGAAATATCTTTGTAGCAAATAATTCTTTAGAAAGTCATATGTACAATTATTTGGTTTTACCAATGGATGATGATCTTCATATGCCACCTGAGGGCAATAGACAACTAAAAACACATGAAATAGAACTCATTAAATATTGGATAGACAGTGGCGCTAATTTTGAGAAATTCGAAAAAACACAAGACTCAAATGATGAATTAATTAGAAATTTAGCATCATTTTTTCCAAAACCAATTGCTACAGTACCCTCTCCAAAAATTAGTCATTTACAAATGTTACAAAAATTAAATTTCAGAGTTGAGAGAAATAGTAGTAAAAACAATCTTATTGAAATAAAATTTCAGGGTAAATTTTTGGAAAATAAACACATCAAAGCTCTTTTAAATGTAAAAAATCAGCTTATAAAATTAGACCTCAGTTATTCTAATTTAAATGACAGAATGATTGCAAAACTTGGAAGTTTAAAAAAGCTTCTTTATTTAAAAATTAATGACACTGAAATTTCAGAGAAAGGACTTGCTAATATTAGTAGATCAGTTGTAAGCTTAAATCTTAATAATACTAAGATTGATTTTGAGAGTTTAGCTTCTTTTGTTCAAAAATCAAATGTTAAAAATATTTATTTGTGGAACACAAATATTAGTCTGGATGATCAAAAGGAATTAAAGAATTTAAGCTCAGCAGATTTAAACTTTGGAATCAAGGATTTTTCTAAAAACATGCCTTTACTTGCCCCAGTACTTTTAGAAAATAAAACACTTTTTTCTGATTCTTTAATAATAGAATTTTACAAACCGCCAGGAAACCCAGAAATAAGATATACTACTAACGGAAAAGCCCCAGATTCATTATCTAAACTATACACAGGTCCTTTTTCTATTAACGAAAGCTTGACATTTAAAGCAAAATCATTTAAAAAAGGATGGAAAAGCAGTAAGATCATTGAGGTTAATTACTTTGAAACCGGAGGTACTTTTGAAAAGTATAAACTTAGAGAGTCTCCTTCAAAAACCTATTCCAATCCCAGTAAATTATTTGATGGAGTTTTAGGTTCAACAAACTTTAGAGATGGCACTTGGAATGGCTTTTTAAAAGTGAGTGATTCGGAATCTGGTATTACCAACTCTGGAGACATGATAGTTGAGCTAGATTTGCCGATAAAAAATAAAATTAAATCCATTGGGGTAAATGTTTTAACATCCATGAATGCTTACATTACTTATCCAGAGAAAATAGAATTGTATGATATTTCAAGTAGTAAAGAGACTTTGTTGTCTTCCAAAAAAATACCAAAATCTAAAATTGGAGAAGTTCCTGCTGTGAAGATTTATAATGTCCAATTAAACAAAAAAGGTGTTAAAAAAGTAAGATTAGTAGTAACAAGCAATAAAAAATTACCTAAAGGTCATGTGGCTGAGGGGGAGTATGCTTGGTTATTTGTCAGTGAAATAATTGGATTGAAATAGATAAACTAATTACAGAACATTTTTTTACAAGCTATTTCATGTTTGTTCTGTTTTTTTTGAAATAATTCACCTAAAGTTCTGTCAAACAGTAAGTTAATTAATTTTTTAGTTTTTTTTTCTGAGCAATCACTTATTAAATCAATATTGTTAATCGAAAAAATATTGAACTTGGTCGAAATATCGATACAAAATTACCATTCTGTTAATAAAGTGTTAATTTATTTAGTAAATTAGTATTTGATTTAAACAAAAATAAAACATATGAAAACAAAATTACTAACCATTCTGTCTACTTTTCTAATGTTGTTTGCTTTTGGATTTTCCATACAAGCACAATCGATTAGTGGTACAGTAACAGATGAAAATGGAGTTCCGTTACCCGGAGCTACTGTTTTAGTTGAAGGAACTACAAATGGTGTTTCTACTGATTTTGATGGAGAATATTCTATCAATGCTTCAAGTGGCGATACGCTTATTTTTAGCTTTGTTGGGTACGCCTCTCAGTCAGTTTCTGTAGATTCATCTACTACAATCAATGTTATGCTTGCTACAGATAGTGCTTTAGATGAAGTAGTTGTTACTTCATTAGGTATTAGTAGAGCAAAAAAATCTTTAGGGTATGCCGTCACTGAGCTTCAAGGTGATGAGGTAAATACTGTGAAAGATCATAACATTGCTAGCTCCTTAATGGGAAAAGTTGCTGGATTAAATATTACTAGCTCGGGATCTATGGGTTCTGGTTCTAGAATTTTAATCAGAGGTAACAATTCTCTTTCTGGAAATACACAAGCACTAATTGTGGTTGATGGTGTTCCTATCAACGCTGATGGTATTAACAGTGGAGGAAGCGTCTACAACAACAGTGTAACTGGGGGTGGTATATCTGATATCAATCCTAACGATATTGAATCAATATCTGTACTTAAAGGACCTAACTCTGCAGCCTTATATGGTTCTAGAGCTGGTAATGGTGTAATTCTTATTACAACAAAAAAAGGATCTAGTGATTCAAAATTGGGTGTAACTATTAACACAAACACTACAATGGATGACGTGATGTTTTTACCTGATTTCCAAAACCAATATGGACAAGGTAGCTTAGGAGCTGCGCCAACTTACATTCAAGAAAATGGTGTTAACATTGGTCTTAATACTACAAGTTCTTGGGGCCCTAAAATGGATGGTTCAGCACAACCTTATTATACAGGTGTTGATAGATCTTACACTGCTCAACCAAATAACGTAAAAGACTTTTTTAGAACAGGAATTAAATCGATTAATTCACTTGCTATTGAAAAAGGTGGTGAAGGTTCAACCGCTAGGTTTTCTTACACCAACAATTCAACTACTGGTATTTTGCCAAATTCAGAATTAGAATCTCACAACTTTAATGTAAGAGCTTCTACTGAACTTAATGACAAACTTTCTATTGATTTTAAAGCCACTTATTTCACTCAACAAGTTGATATGAGAGCTAGAACTGGTGGGGAGGGAGTTGTTCCTATTGTATATGGAATGCCAAGAAACGTAGATATTAATGATCTAAAAACGTGGCAAAAACCAAGTCCAGCAAGTCCTGCGGATTACAGAGTAATCAACTACGAACGTTTAGGTTCCAACACAGGAAACCCTTATTGGATGTTAGAGAATGATGTTGACAGAGAAAAAAGAGGAAGATTCTTTGGTTTTGCTAATATTAATTACAAGTTTAATGACTGGTTAAGCGGTCTTGTAAGAGTTGGTGCGGATGTTACTAGCGTTCACACATATAACGTAAGACAACCTGGTCATCATTACTACCCAACGGGTAGATTAAATAACGGAACGTCCAGAAGTGGAGAGTTAAATACAGACTTTTTATTAACAGCTACTAAGGACATTACCTCAGACTTAAATTTAGTATTTAATTTAGGGGGAAATCTTTCTAAAAGAACGTACGAAAGATTAAATGTTTTTGGAGAGTCATTTAAAATTCCAAGTAAAGCTTTTTTAAACAACACGAATCAACAACAGATTTCTGAAACGCCTATGCAAACTAAAAAAGTAAACTCATTATATGCAGCTGCTAATTTTGCATACGATGGTTTCTTATATTTTGACTTGACAGCGAGAAACGACTGGTCATCTACATTAGGTGCGGATAACCGATCAATATTTTATGGATCTGCAAACGTTTCTTTGTTAGTTCAAGATTTTATTAATCCTGATTTTTTCGATTTATTTAAAATTAGAGGAAGTATTGCAAATGTTGGTAACGACACAGATCCTTATCAATTAGTTCAAACATTTAGTGTTCCTGGTTCAGGATATCTGGGCTTGACAACTCTAAATGCTCCATCGACTCGTTTGAATCCTAACTTAAAGCCAGAAAATGTGGAGTCAACAGAATTTGGTATTGAATTAGCAATGTTTAATAACAAACTTAGTTTAGACCTTTCTGTTTACAATATCAAAACGACTGATTTGATATTTAGAGTTCCTGTTCCTGCAGCAACTGGTTATTCATTCTACCTTGAAAATGTTGGTGAAGTAACGAACAAAGGAGTCGAGGTAAGTCTTGGATTCCCAGTTTGGGAAACATCTAATTTTTCATGGACCAGTTCACTTTTTTATTCAGCTAACGACAATAAACTTGTTAGTTTAATTGATGGAATTGACACACTTGTCTACACTACTACTAATTCGGGTAACTTGAGTACTCAAGCAAAAGTTGGTGGTGGAATTGGTGATATTTACGGAACGGTATGGAAAAAAGATGATGCTGGAAATCATTTAGTTAATGCTAATGGTCGTCCAATTGCTTCTAATCCAGACCAATTATTAGGTAATGCTCAACCAGACTGGATGGGTGGATTTAGTAATACCATGACTTATGGAAACTGGTCTTTAAATATTCTTATAGATGGAAGATTTGGTGGTCAGGTTTATGCTAGCGAATCAGCTGGGCTTGATAGCAGAGGTACTTCAATGAGATCATTACAGTACAGAGAATCTGGTATTACTCTTACTGGTTTAGATCCAGCTGGTGCTGCAAATGCTGCTCCAATTACTGGACAAGAGTACTGGGAAACATATTCCGGAATTGCTGAAAACTATGTCTATGACCAGACAAACATTAGACTTAGAGAACTTGCAATTGGTTATAGAATTCCTAACGTTAGCTCTATGGGTATTGAAAGCGCAAGCTTACAACTTATCGGTAGAAACTTATTCTTCTTCGACAGAAGTGCTGAGGATATTGATCCAGAAAGCATGTTAGGGAATAATATAGGAGGTCAAGGTATATCCGCCGGATCTTTACCTACGACAAGAAGTCTAGGACTGAATTTAACTTTAAAATTTTAATATAATTAATTATGAAAAACAAAATACTAATTTTAATTTTTTCCGTATTTTTTGTAATCTCATGTACATCTGATTTTGATGAGATTAACGAAAATCCAACAGCTTTGACAGCTGCGGATGTTAGTGCTAAATATTTCGTTACCAATGTGCAAACGGGAGTTTATTCACCTAACAGATACCCTTATTGGAGGGGGCCAATTATCCACACGGACCGATATGCTGGTCATACAACATTTGGTTTTAAGGAGTGTTGGTGGAGTGATGGATTAGGTTATACATACACAGCTGGTTATACTGGTGCAGTATGGGGATGGCAAGCTGGAACTAATGGTACATTAAACGCATTTACAAATTTTGTAAAAGAAGGTGGTACTTTAGAAAACGATCAGTTTTATGCTATTGCTTTAATTATGAAGGGTCTTTATTACCAAAGGTTCACAGATACTTTTGGAATGGTACCCTATACAGAAGCATCTAATCCAGATATAATAACTCCAGTTTACGATGATCAAAAAACTATTTACAAAGGAATTATCGCAGACTTGGATACAGCAATTGGTTTAATTGGATCAAATACAACTACTGGTGTAGGTCCTCAGTTATTAACCGATAACGACTTGTTCTTTAACGGTAACATGCAAGACTGGAAAGCGTTAGCTAACAGTTTAAAGCTTAAGGTTGCAATGAGAGCTCATGAAGCTGTTGGTGAGGACTTTTCTGTAGCTGCTGCCACGCAGGCTATTACTGGAGTTCTTGGTGATAAAGATGCATTGATTACAAGAGATACTGAAATATCTACTTGGGCAAATGCTGTTTATGGTGATGTATGGCATCCATTTTATGGTGGAGGTCACTGGAATGTTGGGTCAGTTTTATTAGACTTATTAAGAGATAATAATGATCCAAGACTTACTAAATATGCCAAGCCACTTATTGGAGGAACGTTTGAAATGACAAAACCAACCTCAGGGACTGGTGTTGCTCTTTATGACGAACACATGAACTTCTTAATTAGCCACCTTGAAAAAGGAACAGATGGTGCTGGTAATAGTATGACGGTTACTCAAGCTACTGCTGCTGATGGGACTATAACAATTACTGTTCCAGAAGGTACACATTATGTTGGGCAACCTACGAGAATGAATAGTAAAATTAAGCCATACCTTTGGACTAAGTTATTTTCTAAGCCAGCGGATTATATCATACAGGCTAAAAATCAAGGGAAGCCAATTGCTCCTCAACTTGTTATGACAGCTGCCGAATCACACTTCTTACTTGCTGAAGCGGCAGTTAAAGGAATAGGTTCTGGTGCTGAAACACATTATCAAAACGGACTTAAACATGCCATGAGATTATGGGGTGTATCAGATGCAGATGCAGCTACATTCTTGGCTAATGAATCTATCGCTACTTTGAGTGGTACAAAAGCTGAAAAGCTTGCACAAATCGCTACACAAAGATGGATTGCACTATATACAGACGGAGCTGAAGCTTGGGCTGTTGCAAGAGACTCAGGAGTTCCTGCTAATCTTCCAGGTATGTCAAGCACAATTACAGATAATGACATATATGTTATGGGAGACCTTAACGGAGTATATCCTCAGAGAATGAGATACGGTGGAGACGCTTACAACAAAAACGGTGATAACGTTAATGCTGCAGCCGCTACTCAAGGAGCTGATTTACAAGGAACCAAGCTATGGAGGGCTAAGT
>Ga0209425_10006445_pt1 | contig 11251 bp, 8 predicted proteins | sample COG_05_FD_184749 | JGI IMG/M metagenome (GOLD analysis project Ga0209425, IMG submission 184749) | Pelagic Microbial community sample from North Sea - COGITO 998_met_05 (SPAdes) (version 2) | ecosystem: Environmental > Aquatic > Marine > Neritic zone/Coastal water | place: Helgoland, sampling... | reverse complement strand
GGATTTAAATGCGCTGTCTGTGGTTCATGTTGCTCTAAGAGATGTCTGGCCTGATCAGGCCAATCTGGTGAATGTGGAGAAAGATGGACAGATTTACTCCTTGTCCTTTGTTGACTCTGCGGAGTCACTCCGCGTTGAGCTATGACAACTTGCTGCATCAAATCACTCCTGCGCTAGTTTCTCTCCCAAGCCCTCATAATCCGCTATGGCAAGCCCCGCAGCTACGCTAGTGAAAGGATCATGTTCGATTACTTTGCCTGGGAAGCGGGCTTCCAAGATGCGCTTCACGGCGGGTATGAGGGAAGAGCCGCCGGTTCGAATCACTAGATCGATGTCGCCGCTTTCTATTTTGACGCGCTGTAGTAGGTCGGATATTGATTGGCTAAATTTATCGAGCAGACCACCAATCATGACTTCAAACTCTTCTCGGCTGAGCTCGAATTCGATATCGAGCTCTGGTATGTCTAGCTTTGCTGAATCAGCCTCAGAGAGCTCTGCCTTCAATTCCTTAATGCATTGAAAAACCAAGTAGCTGTAGTTGCTCTTAATCATATCGTAGAGACGCTGAAATTTGATAGAAGCCTCGTCGCAGACACTAATTCTTTTCATTAGTGGCGTGGTGAATTTATTCTGATTGAGCATGTAGCTGATCGCCCAATTTAGTAACAGGTCTTCATACTCCTCAAATGGGAATAGCGTCTCTATCTCTCGGTCTTCTCCTGCACGCTTCCAGCGTTCGCCTTTGCCTAGAAGTGGGAACAATAGTTTTTTGAACATCACCTGATCGATGTGGTCTCCACCGAGGCCTATGCCGTGGGTAGCTATGACTTCGAAATCTGCTTGTTCTCGACGAATTACACATAGGTCGAGCGTGCCCCCACCAAAGTCAACAGCGAGAAGAAGCTGAGAATGGGCTGATTGCTCCTGATTTTCATGAAGATAACTTAAGGCAGCGGCGATTGGCTCCGGATAATAGGACTGATTAACGAATTTGGCGTAGCCATAGGCTTCAGAAAGCATATCCAGAGCAGCCCGGTTTCGATTTTCAGCGCTGCCTTCGAAATTCACTGGGTGCCCAATACAGGCATGATCGGTAGCTGCCGAGGCTGATACTCTGTTCGGTATTTGCTGCTCAATACTTCTTCTTATTCTAAGCAGTAAGGGAGTGATAAGAGCGACGAGCCGAAATGCTCGGTCGAATACCATCAATCGAGGTGAGTCGCTGCTGCCTAGTAGTCTTTTTATGCCTCTGAAAAGCCTGCCTTGTTGACCGCCATCTACGAAAGACTGTCCATATAATGTCTGTGTACTGCCTTCTTCAGGCAGGCCCTTTTCACCGATCTGGCCTGTAGTGGTTCTGCTTTCGCCTAGGATTTCCGCGCTCAATTCAACGGTTCTTCCTGTGTTGCCCTCGATATAGTGATTGATCGCGCTCTGTCCAGTACTAATCTGGAACTCTTTATTTATATAAGTCGCGGAGGGCATTATTACGGAATGCCGCTCAAGCTGGACCAGGTGGACCCTAGTGCCATCGAATATCGCTGCGGCACTATTGCTTGTGCCGTAGTCTATTCCGATGCCGATTAAAGCTCGCTTTTTTGATTGAGAAGCTCCACTTTCTTCCCTTGGAGAATATTGATTTGGTGTTTCGAAACCAGGGAGTGAGTTTTGATGATTTGGCACTGGTAAAGCGGACCTATTTCACTGAACGATTAGACAAGAATTTTCGAGCTGGAGTGGCTTGAAAAGCGCAATGTTATATCATAAACGGGCTGTGATTCACCAGCTAAAAATGCTGGTAAAGCGGCTCAAGGACTCGGAATACTGGGGCTGAAACGGTTTCTGCTCAGTCGGTTCAGAGCTTTCTTTAAGGTGTCTGCTACTTAGGAATGAGAGTTGAATATTGAGGGAACTTAACCTATGCTGCCTCGGTCAGATTGGGTTGAGAAAGACCTATAACAGTCATACTTTAGGAGTATTCATGACCGCAGCCAGTCGGCGCAGCCTAGGGAAGAGATTTGCCAGCGCCTCAATCCGCATAGCTCTCTATTCCGTCCTTGCCTATGGCCCATCCACTTTTGCAGGGACCATTGTCCGCATCAGCACGGGTATTGGTGACTACTCGATAGAGTTATTCGATGATTCAGCTCCTGGCACAGTCCAGAATTTTTTGAATTACGTCAATCGCAATGACTACAACGGTACCTATATTCATCGTGCCGTCGATAACTTCGTAGTGCAAGGTGGAGGCTATCGCTTCCTGCTGTATGAAGGGCCCATAGACGTGCCCAGTGACCCGCCCATCCAGAATGAATTCGGGGCCTCAAATACGCGTGGCACGGTAGCAATGGCTAAGGTAGCTGGAGATCCAGATAGCGCTACAAACCAGTGGTTCGTCAATATCGCCGACAACAGTGCGACGCTGGACACGGACAATGGTGGCTTCACAGTTTTTGGAGTCGTCCTAGGCGACGGGATGATTACGGTAGATGAGATCGATGCTCTGCCAGTCGTCAACCTTGGAGCGAAGGCTATCAGTGCGCCTCATATTACCGAGAACTACAATAACCCTGAAGATTTCCTCTATATCAACGCTGAGGTAACACAACGTTTTAGTTCGGCGCCACATGTTTTCGAGTCCGGGACTGGCTTACTGATCACTTCAGTGAACATCGATGCAGGAGGTGATCTGATCAGCATGAATTTTAATGCTGTAGCATCTTCTCCGGACGTGGTTATCCGTGCAAATGTGGAGAGCGTGATTCCGCGCAGAGATAGCTTTGAGGGAATCGCCGAGTATTCTACTGTAGATGGCCGTTTGCGAATTCCAGCGTTGGAAGTAAATTTAAATGGGTCTATTACGGTGGTGACGAATGTGGTCTTTGTTCTCACCGATGTGGCAACTGCAAGCTTTACACTGGAATCATTCGATCAATAGATAATTTCAAGGGGCACCCAGTATAGTGGCAGCAGCACGCGGGGAATTTTCATCCAGATTTGGCTTTCTTATGGCCGCATCGGGTTCGGCAGTTGGTCTCGGCAATATATGGGGCTTCCCTACAAACACCGCGAGCAATGGCGGTGCGGCATTTCTTTTCGCTTACCTTGTACTAGCTTTTGCTCTTGGCTATCCAGCATTAATGGCTGAGCTAATTATTGGCCGACATACGCGCTCTAACGCCGTGGCTGCATTGAAATCCATATCAAGCGGCAAGAAGAGCCAGTACCTTGCGCTCGCTATTGGTTTCGTTGGTATGCTGACAGTGAGCTTGATTCTCAGTTTCTATGCCATCGTTAGCGGATGGATGATGGCATTCTTTCTAGATCCTCTTTCAAGGCTGTTAGGCTTGGCCAGCCTTTCTCAGTGGCTGACAACCGATACAGAAGTCCGTAATGCACTTTTCGTCATGATCTTCATGGTGTTGACAGTTCTTATTATTACCGCTGGTGTGAAGGATGGCATTGAAAAATGGGCATCCAGGCTAATGCCTTCTTTAGTCAGCATACTCTTGTTATTAATTCTGTATGTTTTTACCTTACCGGGAGCGGTGGATGGCCTGCGCGCCTATCTAGTACCTGATTTCTCTCGCATCACTGATCCGCAATTATTAATTAATGCAATGGGACAAGCATTCTTCTCTCTCTCGCTTGGTGTCGGTACTATGCTGGTGTATGGCTCATATATCAGCAAGGATGAAAATTTGCCGGTAGTGGGCGGCCTAGTTGCATTGTTAGATGTTGGTATTGCGGTGTTAGCCGGATTGCTAATATTGCCGGCTATGTATGTGGCTCTGGAGAGTGGCATACAAATCTATGACGAAGCCGGTGGGCTAATTGCGGGTCCTGGTCTTATCGTTTCAGTGCTGCCTGCGTTATTCGATAATATGGGCTCTATAGGGTTGCTAATAGCAACGGCATTTTTTGCATTGATGACAATTGCCTCACTCACTTCTTCTATTTCAATGCTGGAGGTGCCGGTTGCTTATATCGTCGAGAATAAGGGCATGGCTCGACCAAAGGCTGCAATGATTGTAGGGGCTATCATTACCTCAATTTCCTTAGTTATCGTGTTCAATTTCGATCCCTTATTTGAGATGGTTGTGAGCTTCACTACTGAGCGAAGTCAGCCACTGCTAAGTCTTTTCATCTGTATTTTTGCCGCTTGGATATGGCGTCGAAATAATATACTCGACGAGATTCGCCAGGGCAGTCCGGGGGCGGAGCAGGGAATATTTTGGAAAATTTGGCCCTTCTATGTCAAATTTATTTGTCCTGTCGCCATCCTCGCTGTTTATTTTCAATAGGCGTTCTTTTAGAACAGGCAGTATGCTAACGTAAGCTAAAGAGGGTCGTTAGCTCTATCGACCTAGGAGAATAGCGATGCTAAAAATTCCTACACATTCGATCCAATTACTTTCCTTAAATCAATCCAGTAGAAGACAATTTCTGCGGCAACTTTCATTGCTACCTGTGGGGCTTGGTGTCGGCGTATTGCCCGTGCTCTCCTATGCGGCTGATAGCTCGGTAGCGAATAGCGTGAAAGCGTTAACCTTTGATGTTTTCGGAACGGTTGTCGACTGGCGCGGATCTATTATTCGCGAGGGTCAATTGCTAGCCGCCAAGAAGGGCTACAATGTCGATTGGGCAAGATTTGCGGATAACTGGCGCTCGGGCTATGGCCCCGCTATGAACAAAGTTCGTAGTGGTGAATTGCCCTGGACAAAGATCGACGATCTACATCGCATGATTCTCGATGATCTAGTCGAGGAATACAGTTTGACTGGAATGAGCGAGGCGGAACTTGTTCATTTCAACGAGGCATGGCACCGGCTTTCCCCTTGGCCTGATACAGTTTCAGGATTGAACAAATTAAAGAGTAAATATGTGATCACGACGCTTTCTAATGGGAATGTCTCCTTGCTGACACACATGGCGAAGAATGGAGGATTGCCATGGGACGCGATTCTCTCAGCCGAGCTGTCAGGGCACTATAAACCTGACCCAGAGGCTTACCTGAAAGCTGCCGATCTGCTGAGCCTTAAACCAGAGCAAGTGATGATGGTTGCGGCTCACCCTTCGGACCTGCGAGCGGCAGCACGCACGGGCCTGAAGACGGCCTATGTAATTCGACCTCTAGAGCGGGGTCCAGGGCGACCAGTAAACAGAAATCCAGATGGCGAATTCGACTATACAGCAGAAAATTTTAATGATTTAGCTCGGCAACTAGGGGCATGATGTTGGCAGAAATTAAACTTGATGACTCTATTAAAATAGCGGTTGTAGCGAAGTTGCAAAAGTATTTTGAGGTTGAATTACAGCAAGAAATAGGGAGCTTCGATGCTGAGTTTCTGTTGGACTTTTTCTCTAAAGAAGTGGGTGGGTACTATTACAATCAAGGGCTGGCTGATGCTCTCAAAAGCTTTGAGATCAAGATGGAGGACGTGGGCGAGTTGATCTACCAATTAGAGAAGGAAACTGTTTAAGAAAGCTGTTTAAGAAAGCTCCTTAGTCTTTAATCACCCGAAGTGGTAGTCGAATATGGAATCGACTTCCTTCATTCTGTCGTGATTCGAAAGTAACCTCACCACCTAGCTTTTCTACCATGCGTTTGACTATTACCAATCCGAGCCCAGTGCCCTGCGGGTCTTTCACGTTATCTCCGTCTTCACGAGAGAATTCATGGAACAATACCTGCTGAAATTCTTCGCTCATGCCGCGACCGGTGTCTTCAATTGATATTTCAATGCCTAGTCTACGTTGAAAATAAATCGCCTTGTACGCTAGCAAGATGCTCCCTTTCTCTGTGAACTTAGTCGCGTTGGTAATGATGTTAATCAATATATGTTGCAGCCGTAACCTGTCGGTTTGAACTAATAAGTTCGTTAAAGCGAATTTAGTTTCTAGCTGAAGCCCTTTTTCCATTATGGAGGTGGACATGGTTTTTTTAATGTCATCGAGAAAATTTGACATCTCTATTAACTCGTACTCGGGTTCGAAACTATCAGATTCAAGCTCTGCCATTTCCAGAAGATCGTTTATCAGCTTGTGCAGGTGTTCGCTCTGATCTATAACAGTTATAATATGCCTTTTTGTTAGATCATCCAAGCCATCCGAATGAGTGGCCATTAGTCGTTTTGAGTTAGCGAGAATCAGGTGAACAGGAATTAGGAATTCTCTAGAAACATTCTTCAAAAATTCTCCCTTGGCTTTTGTCTCCATGCGGGCATTTTCAAGTTCGTCGTTCTTAGAATGGACGAACTCCCCCATTGCCATCAATAAAAAAACTACAGCAGCAATCGAAAATGCCTCAGCAATTATCACTGATGACGCAGCTCTTTCAATGATCTCGAATTTGTAAACTAGCAGCGAGATGTAGGCGAATATGATTAATACCCATGATGTAACTAAATAAATGGCGGCCTTCGAGCCTTGAATCGCCGCGATCAATGCCATAATCAGCACGGCGAGCACGATTAATAGGCCGATCACCATTAAAGGAATTACGTTGTTACTACTAATCTGATCGAAGGGGATTATTAGATAGTACAGAACAAGAGGAATCATCGAATAGCTAACAAATCGAAGCACTACATTGATTAAGTCTCGGTAGCGGCTCTTAAATTGTAGCACTCGTCCGATTAAGCAGAGGCTAGTCATCATGCCTATCGCTGAGATTAGAGATAATCTGGTATTTGAGCCTATACTCTCAGGCCAGAACCAGATTCTGCCGAGTCCTGTCTGCGTTAGCACAAAGACGGTGCCAGCTCCGAAGAACAATGAGACGCCTAAGAAAAGCGGGTCTCGTGTATAGCTAAAAACAATCACCGTGATTCCAAAGCAGAATAAAAACATTACTAACAATGCGCCATCAAATACAAGAACGCTCTGTTGGCTTTCTGCTAACAGCGATACAGTGGTAAGAGATAGGGGGATTTCTACACCGACAGACGATGCAGCTCTAAAAATAACCTTACTGTGTTGACCTTCCCCGGGGATCTCGAGAGGGACTATTGGAAATCTGTAAGGATAATCGAGCTGTGATAACGGGATCGTATCTCCGGCTACAGAAGTGCGTACCACCGTACCGCCATCCACAAAATAAAACTCTACTCGATCCAATATAACCGTATCCAACGCAAGGACTAAATCTTCGTCCAGCATATTTTCGCCGCTAAGGACTATGCTGAACCAATGTGCCGACTTACCCATGCCCATGGTGGGAATAGTTTGGGTAGAGCGCTGCCACTCGATCGAATCAGAGGTCATCTGTTCAATAGTGTAGGCCTGCTCGGGATCTTCAAAGTAATCTAGATAGGGACCTAGGTTCACCGGCAACTGATTCTGAGTAATATTGAGTTCAGCCGCATGGGGAACAGAGACGGGCAGCAATAGCAGCGCTAATAGGAAACACAAGTTAGTCAGATAAGAACGAATAACTGCAATATTTCGAGGCTGGTAGTTCAAGAAAGTACCCGGTGTCTTGGCAAGCGTCTATGCACATAGTCCCCAGATATTATAGGACAAGGCGTTCCGTATAGGGGTGAGAACTGGGGATTATAGGGCAAACTTCTGCGGTTGTTGACTAATATTGAAAACCGTGTGAAGTTTTGTCCCTACTTACTGAGTTACCCTAGGAATAGGAGGGATTTGCATGACATTGCAATCGACACTACAGATGTGCTGCTTACTGGTTTTTAGCACAACACTATTATCCTCATGCTCTGAATCTAAGGAGACCTTTCCTGCATTGGTTCAGGCGAGTCAGGATGATCCATCTATGGCAGATGCCGGAGGAATGACAATCAATCCATTTTTTCAAGAAAGCCCTCTTTATCTCAACTATCCACCCTTCGACCGTATTGAAAATAGCCACTATATGCCTGCATTTGAACGGGGTATGGAGGAGCAACTTGCCGAACTTAATGACATTATCAATCAAGCAGGTGCGCCGACATTTGAAAACACCATAATTCCATTGGAATTGTCTGGGCAGCTGCTGAGCCGAGTAGCTACGGTATTCTTCAGCATGTCCGGCGCACATACGAATGAGGGTATTCGCGAGTTAGAGCAAGAATTGGCACCTCAATTAGCGGCACACAGCGACAAGATTCTGTTAAACCCGGTGTTGTTTGAGCGAATTAGTGTCCTGCAGGAACAGCGTGAACAATTGCGGTTAGATGCGCAGTCCTTGCGTCTATTGGAGCAGTATCATGTGGACTATGTGAGAGCGGGCGCGGCACTTACTCGACAGCAGCAGGAACAGGTGCGAGAGCTCAACAGCGAGATTGCTGTGTTGCGGACGCAGTACCGCCAAAATATTCAAAGTGAAGTGAATGACCTAGCAATCGTTGTGGGCTCGCGAGAAGAATTGACAGGCATGAGTGAGGCGCTCATCACGGCAGCCCAGAACGAGGCCGAATCTCGTGATCTGCAGGGAAAATTCGTCATTCCTTTGCTAAACACCAGCGGACAGCCAAGCCTTTCAAACCTTCAGAACAGAGCGCTTCGCGAGCGAATTCACACTACATCGATCTCTAGAGGCAGCCGTGGTGGAACCTACGATAATCGGCAGGTACTCTCTGACGTTCTGCGCCTTCGTGCGCAGCGCGCGCAGCTACTCGGTTACGCCAGTCATGCTGATTTCACGCTGGAAGATACTACCGCGGGATTGGTCACGTCGGTAAATCATCGATTGGCGGAGCTCGCGCCAGCAGCGGTGGCGAATACCAGAATTGAGGCCGCCGATTTGCAACAGATGATCGAAGACGATGGCCTGGATTTCGAACTTAAGGCTTGGGATTGGCCTTACTACACAGAGAAACTGCGCACTGCTCGTTACCAATTCGATGAGAGTCAATTACAGCCTTATTTTGAAGTCGATAATGTTTTACGGCGCGGCGTGTTTTTCGCGGCAGAACAGCTGTACGGAATTACATTCGAAGAGCGATTCGATCTGCCCGTCTATCAGGAGGATGTTCGAGTGTTCGAAGTTTTTGATAGCAGCGGCGAAACCCTGGCACTATTTTTAATGGACCCGTATGCAAGATCCACTAAGCGAGGTGGTGCCTGGATGAACGCGTATGTATCTCAAAGTGGCATGCAGGGCACGACACCCATCGTGGCGAATCACCTTAATATTACAGAGCCACAGGCGGGCGACCCGACACTTCTTACATTTGATGAAGTGACTACGATGTTTCACGAGTTTGGGCATGCTTTGCACGGGATGTTTTCCAACGTCGAATATCCCTACTTCTCTGGAACGAGTGTACCTCGTGATTTTGTAGAGTATCCCTCACAGGTCAATGAGATGTGGGCTACCTGGCCGGAAGTATTGGAGAATTATGCCGTGCACTACCAGACAGGTGAACAAATGCCCCGTGAATTGTTAGACAAGGTCTTGGCTACGCAAAAATTCAATCAAGGCTTCGCGACTACCGAGTACCTGGCCGCGTCGATTTTGGATCAAGCGTTGCATCAACTATCACCTGAGCAGGTTCCTTCAGCGGACGAAATGACAGATTTCGAAAATCAGGCCTTGATGAGCGCTGGCATAGCATTGGATACGGTGCCGCCACGCTATCGAAGCACGTATTTCTCACATATTATGGGTGGCTACTCTGCAGGGTATTATTCTTACATATGGAGTGAGGTGCTCGATGCTGACAGCGTCGAATGGTTCAAGGAGAACGGTGGTCTGCTTAGAGAGAACGGTGATCATTTCAGGGAGACGCTGCTTTCGCGAGGAGGAAGCGAGGAGGCTATGTCTCTTTTCCGTGCATTTCGGGGAAGGGATGCGAATATCGCACCGCTGTTAGAACGCAGAGGCTTGGACTAGATTCTAGACGACCTGGTGCTGAGCAGTGCCAGGTTTAGCCCCGCTGAACTGCAGTAATAGCAAGCTGAGCTCGTCCCAGGGGTTTGCAGTAGACATTCCCTTGATACTTTGATCGATTAGGCGACTATGATCCAAGAACTTCCAAACACTGTCCGTATCGAGTCGGGCTAATGCAGCAGCTACTGGCTGCTTGCGATTGTACCAAACTCGTGCGGATTGAATGATAGCGTTGACCCCTTGGCCCTGACGTTTCTTTTCTAGCATGGGCAGCAGCGCTCTCAATTCGCGGCAGATAGCAGACAAAATAATAAGAGGGAAAAGGCCTTCATTTTTAAGTCCAGCCAGCATTTTTTGCGCCCGGCTAACATCACCGAGCAGCGCAGCGTCCACTAATTGATAGACATTGTAGCGTGAACTATCAGCCACCAGTTGCATAACCGTTTTCGCGTTCAGCCGTATGGGGTTTCCGCTCGCGTCGGAAGCAAGTAGTTTTAGCTTCTCGATTTCCTGCATGGCCGCTAGTAAGTTACCCTCAACCTTATCGGCGAGTAAATGGACCGCCTCACGGTCTGCCTGAATTCCTTCGCGCAGAAGTCTTTGCTCTAACCAGGGAGTGAGATCGTCCCTATTGATTGGCCAAATCTGCATGAAGGCGCCGTGATTCTCGATTTCAGTGAACCACTTAGTTTTAAGCGTGGCAGCATCCAATTTGGGTCCACTTAGCAAGATGAGATAGTCGGGATTTAGTTCGCTCAGATAGTGTAGGATCGCTTTCTTGCCGGCGTCTTCCCATTTTGCACTCGAAAGTCGCAGCTCTATGATTTTTTTCTCTGCGAACAACGAAAGGTTGCCTGTCAACTGCAAAAACTGGCCCCAATCGAAGCTCTTATCGACATTGAGGATTTCTCTTTCTGTATACCCCTTTTCTCTGTACTGACTTCGAATTAGATCTGCTGCCTCGATCATCAGCAGAGGTTCATCGCCGCTCAGCCAGTACAAAGGTAGATTATTGCTGCTGAGGGTTCGGGGGAGTTGTTCTGGCTTTATTCTCATAGCAACCAGGTGCTCTAAATTGGATTGATGGCAGCTAAGCGCCGCATCATTTGGTTGATCAATTCTCGGCGCATCTCGGCAGAAATGATCTGCGCCTCTTCTTGATTGCCGCTAATGTTCTCTACATCTTGAAAGTAGGTTCTCTCAACAAATAGCGTTTCGGATTCTAACAGGGTCTGCTGACCGAGCAGTAATCCCATGTCCACCGATAGACGCAACTCGATCTGCGCAGCTCTTGCACGAGGGTTTATAGTTACCGGCCTGGAGACAAGCTGTTCATTCGCAATTCCTAGCAGAGCTACAGTTGAATCTGCCTTATCTAGACTTACCAGAGTGACATTCACCGCAGCACTATCGAGG